>Ga0272441_10009019_pt1 | contig 15548 bp, 10 predicted proteins | sample SSMProp6N_FD_193582 | JGI IMG/M metagenome (GOLD analysis project Ga0272441, IMG submission 193582) | Marine sediment archaeal communities from Little Sippewissett salt marsh, Falmouth, MA, United States - SSM-Prop-6N | ecosystem: Environmental > Aquatic > Marine > Wetlands > Sediment ... | reverse complement strand
TGGATTCAGGTTTTTGATACGCGTTCGTATAGTTGGGCGTACGTACACGGCTTTAGGCCTAATCGCCGGACATGCGTGAAAGTCAGTTCCAGCATTTTCATGGCCGGGTCGAACTGCGCTAAAGACCAAGGATGCCAGATCAGAGATACAAAAGATTTGTTTGTCTGCCGGGCTCTATCCAAAAAGACCTTATTGACCTCGAATTCATCCTTCGGCGTCTGGCAAAAACCGTTCGGTATGGCCTGCGGAAAAGGCGACGGCCAGAGAGTCAGCCTTCGCGGTCCCCATCGGTTATGGTCCTTCAGGAGATTCTCATGCCATCCGTGGCCGGGCAGCTCCCACAGGTCGGGGAAACCGTCCTCTTCGTAGCTGAACGGCTGGGTCAGAAGGGCCGGAAGCGAATAATCCGGCCCCCAGAGAAGACTGCTGACATATCGGATGCCTGCCTCCCGGAGCAGTTTCAGGACGGCCGGCTCGCCTTTGAAGGCATTGTCGAAACCGCAGCCCGGCCGCAATCCGATGCAGGGCCGCTCGAAAACGCGCTCCACCGCTTCTTTTCCTTTGACAATCTCCTTTCGCCGTTCGTCCAGCGGGATCGCCGGGCCGCAGAACGGGTTATCGCGCAGCATTCGATGCGAGTAGGTATGCGTGGCCACCTCGAAAAGGGGATGATCGAGGAGTTGGCGATATTCGGCGGGATGGGCGTCGAGCGTTCTACCGACGATGAAGAACGTAGCCGGCATTGCGAATCGCTTGTGGACCTCCACGATCTTGCGACATGCCGCCAAACAGGCCGGCGACTCCGTATCGTAGGCGGCGATATAACGCGTGCTCTTTCGGCCGGCATCCTGAACGTCATTTACGCAGGAAACGGTCGTCGCGCCAATGCCGCAGAGAACCGTCGATTTCACGAAGTCTCTTCTGGAAATGCGATGCATTTCATTCTCCTCTTCAACACTTATTGGGATACTTTCAGACTTACTCGTTCTGTGGCAATCCGCTCGTCGGGTTCCAGGTCAGGCAGGGTATCAGCACAGCCGCCTCCAGGGATACGGGCGGGGGATTCTCTTCCATAAAGGTGAGGATAGTTTCCACTAACGGCTTTGTGTCTTTTGTCGAGCTTCCGCTTAACTGCATCCGGATATTTGCTTTCCCGTAATCAGGGGTGACGAAATGCCAGAGCGCATCAGGCGTGTGGCTGGCCTGGAACTGCAGCAAACATTGGGCTACGGCAGTCGGCGTATCCGGGACGATGAAATTCTGAGGCCTGCCGTCAATGAGTTCCTGATGTATCTTCTTAACGAGGTCTGCAACCGAATCACTCTTGCTGACACGCCCTGCACTTTGAAGATGCCTTTGGAGGGCTGAAAGGTATCGCAGCATTTCGGGCCGTTTGAATAATTTTAGGCGTTGGGCTTCCCTCTCGAAAAAGTCGACGAACTCATACCAAAGATCCGCTTCTTTCTCATCGACGGTATCGACCTTCTTATTGGCAAAATCGATGAGCTCTTCGAGGTACGTCTGTTCTGTTTTAGCTTCCGAAGCCTTTTGCAGAAGCTTTTCTTCCACTTCAGGGACAACATCCGTCACATTTGGAAAATCATCTTTCCATTCCACGGACATCTCTGAAAGACGTATTCTGAGGTCATCAATGTATGGCTTTGAGGCCATTTGGTCTTTAGCCGGACCAAGAACCAGATAGGCAACGCTGGGGCCGGAGGCTGTATCAGTTGCCTCTTCACCGCTGACAAGATGATCTTGGCGAATGGCCCCGACGAGTATGCCGGTCATGTCGTAGCGCTCAGGACCGTTGAATTCCTGAGTCTTCTGCTCCAGCGTTTTTTGAATCCGGCTGCAAATCTCCTTATCCGTGGCGGGCAGCCAGATGTAAACGCTTCGACCGTCCGAAGAGACGACCGTCCCGTTCAGCAGGGGATGGTCTAACGCCGCGTCTCTTATAGAAAGTGCCGCTTCTCTTGTCTGCGGGGTTTGTTCCGTTAGAAGCCATTCGAAGGTAATCACTCCCGGTCCCCCACTGCCGATCCGATCTACGGTGGATGGGGCTAATACGGCCTCGCGGACGACACCCGTCTGGTTCTTGGGGCTCGTCGGATCGTCCCAGCGAAGTTTGAGGGCAAATTCAGTCAGTTCATCAATGTTCTTGAGCGACGCCGGATCAAAGACACCGTCCGAATTCTGTTCGTTCGTCACCTGTATGACGATCATATCCCGGATTTGGAAGCTTTGTCTTATCTCCTCCAATTGTATTTGGGATACTTGACGTCCGGACTGGACGTTCCACGCTATTCCCGTGGCGATCGGGGGCTTCTTCTCTGTGGGAGGACGTTTGACGGGTGGGCGCTGGGTTGTGGTATCCGTGCATCCTGCAATCGCTAAGATCAATACTGCAACAAAACAAATTACCCTGGCTTTTTTCATAAGAATCCCCTTTCGCAGATACTTCGCCGGATTACGATCAGCATCGACGTTATGTTCCTATAAAACGACATTTCCTATATAAAATTCACCCAAAGACTCCTGCACGTTTCAAATGTCATCATGCGGTAATTCCGTCCAAATTTCAACAATAATGCGGGCAGGTTCGTTCAAGGATTTCTAAAAAGAGTATCTGCGGCAACATTTTTACGAAATCTGCGCTTAGAATTAAATTTCACTTGACATCGAACATGCTATATATGTATAATGTATAACAAACATATGAATACAGAATACAGGACACAGAATTCAGACAACAGACTCCAGACCTCAGACCAAAGACTGAAGAAAAAATCCAGTCCATCCTGTTATCTTGTCGGGCCATTTGAAAAAACAAACCCAATCTTTGCGTTCACTGCGATCCCGGCGGTAAATGAAAAACAGCGTTACAATGTTCAAAAAGCGCTCAAAAATTCACAAAAACCTTCATAAATTCACAAAAAATTTTAAAAACCGTGCCAATAATCCACATATCGCATCTCGTATGTCGTATATCGACGTGGAAATCCTGGTTCATCTGAAAAAACAAAGCCAATATGGGAGTGTGATTATGTAAAACAAAGCCAATTTGACCTCGTACTTGTTGTCTCTGCGATCTCGGTGATCTCGGCGGTCAATTTTGCAAAACAAAGCCAATTTGCCCCTATGGTTGGGTTCTGTTGCCTCGGGCGGTTCGGTAGAGCCAGAGGGCGACGCCGATTAAGAGGACCGCGCCGAGCCAGCCGCCATAGGGCATGGTTTTGTCCCAGAAGTGCTTGATAATCGGCAGGTCGATGTCGATTTGCTTGAGAATGACAATGGGGATCGCCAGGAGGATGCCCATGAGGGCTTCGCCGGTGATCAGGCCGGAGGCGAAGAGTAAGCCGCTTCGGTTGGATCGCTCGATCTGCTTGGCCGGTGTGTTCCAACGCTTGTGGAAGCCCTTGATCGCCCAGTGGATGATGCCGCCGGCAAAGATCGGGACCGCCAACTCCAACGGCAGATAGATTCCGATGGCTACGGCGAGCACGGGCATCCGGAACGTGCTTTTTTTCGCCTCCAAGACGCAGTCCATGGCGATAATGGCCGCTCCGACGCCCATGCCGATAAAGGCTAAGGTCCAGGGCATATCGCCCTTGAAAACGCCCTGGGAGACGGAGGCCATCAGGTTGGCCTGGACCGCCGCGAGGGCATCCGAGCCGGCACCGGGCTGGCCCTTGAAACCGTACGCTTCGTGCAGCAGCATGAGGACGGGCGCCATGACGACCGCGCCGGAGAGCGTACCGACGATCTGCATGACCTGCTGCTTCCAGGGCGTGGCGCCGACGATTCGGCCGGCTTTTAGGTCCTGCATGTTGTCACCCGCTATGGCCGCGGCGCAGCAGACAACGCTGCCAATGATGATCGCCGCTGCCGGGCCGTTTTCGGCACTCTTGCCCATGAGCACGAGCAGTAAAAGAGACGCCACGACGATGGTGGCGATGGTGATGCCGGAGATGGGATTGTTGGACGAGCCGACCAGGCCGGCCATGTAGCCCGCGACCGCGGAGAACAAGAAGCCGGCGATGAGCATTAAGACCGCCATTGGCAGAGAGACCGAAACATCGGCGACGAAGACCTGATAGACCAGAAACAACGGGACTATCGAGCCGACGATCAGTATGAGCACCCATTTCATGGACATGTCTTTTTCGGTGCGTGCGATCTCGGTTTTTTCGACGGTGAGCTGGCGATAGGCCTGGAGGCCGCTTTTGACGCCGCTCAAAAGCGAGCGGCGCAGCTTGAAGATGGTCCACAAGCCCCCGATGAGCATCGCGCCGACGCCGATATACCGCGTTTGAGAGGACCAAATGCTGTAAGCTCTATCGACCGCTCCGACGTCCGCGGCACCCTCGGTTAAAGCGGCGCAGATAGGGATGGCGATGTACCAGTTGGCGGCGCCGCCCAGAAAGATGAGGATGGCGATGTTCAGCCCAACGATATAACCCACCGAGAGCAATGCGGGGCTGAGGTTCGAGCCACCGTAAAGGATCGTCCGGCCGATGCCCCGTGCACCCTCGATGGCTTCGGGCCAGAGACCGACGCCTTTGGCGATCAGCTTGAACAGACCGCCCACGATCGCGGCTTGAGCAATCGTCCAGACGCCCTTGCCGCCTTCCTGGCCGGTCTCGAGGACTTCGGCTGTGGCGATGCCTTCGGGGAACTGGAGCTTGCCCTCGACGATGAGCGAGCGTCGAAGTGGGATCGTAAACAGCACGCCCAGCAAACCGCCGAAAGCGGCGATGATGGTGATCCACCAGAAGTTCTTTCCGCCGAAGCCGTCCCAATAGCCCATGATAACCAGAGCCGGCAACGTAAAGATGACACCCGCGGCCAGCGATTCGCCCGCCGACGCCGCGGTCTGGACGATATTGTTCTCCAGGATGTTGCTGCGCTTGAACAGTCTCAAGATGCCCATCGAGACGACCGCCGCGGGGATCGACGCCGAGACGGTCATCCCCGCGAACAAACCCAGGTACGCGTTGGCCGCCGCCAAAACAATGGCGAGAACCACGCCCAACACGAACGCTTTAATCGTAATTTCCGGTAACGATCGCTCTTGTAAATCCATTTCTCACCTGTCTCTAATCGTTGTCATTACTTTACGAACTGGGCGACAAAGTATTTGGCCGTCAGCGGTTCGCTGGTTGCCCGCTCGATCATTTCGTTCCAGTGATAGAGGTCCCCAGCCTCGAAAACCTTCTTCCGTAGAAAGGCTCCGGCCTTTTCCCGACCGACGTAACTGACGTCCTCATCGGATTTGAGTTTGAGAATCTTGTGGACGAGTGTGTGATGCAATTGAGAGGCCAGCAACTCGCCGAGCATGTAGTTGTGATAGTAGCACGGCGCGACGGTGAAGTGTATCTTCGCGGCCCAGTCGGGCGCGTCCCGGCCGTCGGGCTTTTTGACGAGTTGATATTTCTCGACCATCCGCCACCACAAGGCATTCAAATCCTGATCCGGATTGGCATACAATGCTTTCTCGAAGTTGTACATGACCATCGCCCAGCGCGCAAAAATAAGCTGCTTGAGCTGCATGTATTTTCCGCTGACCTTCTCAATGTCCCGGCGCTGCGCATCCGAAAGATCGAGCATCTGCTGCATCCACGCCGGATTGCGGCTGAGCCGTCCGAAGAACATCGCCACCGCCTCGGTCGTAAACGCGTGCGCGGGCTGGCGCAACAGGTAGGGCACGTCGGGATCGTGATACTTATCGTACACCGCGTGACCCAGCTCGTGCAGGGTCGTTTCCATCCACGACTCGTTGCTCTTGATATTGCACAGGATGCGAACGTCCCCTTCCTTATCGATGTCGGTGCAGAAGGCGTGGGGATTCTTGCCCTCTCGCTCATACAAGTCGCTGTTGGCCAGCACCGATTCGACGTCGAGCCCGATTCCAGCGTAGAAGGTGGCCGCCAATTCTTTGACATCCTTATTGGCATAGTACACGTCCAGGTCCAGCTCATAGACCATCGGCGTTTCCTGGAAGAACGGATCGTGGTAATGCCACGGCCTCAGTTCGGAGACCTCGAGGTTACAATTGGACGCGAGCTTCTTATCGAGGTCGGCTTTCAGTGTGGCAAACGGCTCGTTCGTCAACTCGTAAAGCTCGGCGAATATCTTGTCCAGCTCAATGACGTCCTGCTCGACGAGGGCCAGGGCCATCGTATGGTAGTTCTCGAAGCCGAGTTTTTTCGCCGCCCGATTGCGCAGTTTGATCAGCCGGACGAGGTCCTCGGCGACCGCCGATCCCACCTGCTTGCTCGCCAGCCATGCCAATTTTCTCTGGTCGGAGTCCGTTTGGGTTTTCAGGATTTCCTTGATTTCATTGTCGGTGACTTTTTCGCCATCCATCGTACCGCGGAAGGTGCTGAATTTTTCCTCGATCCGGGTGCTCAAATCCACGATGGTTTTGAGCAATTCCGGCTCCATCTGGTTTCTCAGATAGCTTCGGTACAGCACATCCAACTGACGGGCCAATACCGCATCTTTGACCTGACCCGATGCCTTCGATCCCTTGAGAAATTCGAATTCATGGGGATCACTGTAAATTTGGCGAATCTTCAGTGTCAGCTCACTGGCCCTGTCGTAATCTTCAGACTTACCTGTCGTGGCCGCATCCCACCACGCAAGGCTCTGTTCCTTCTGGAGCGGCTTGACTTTTTCGACATGCGATGTGACGAATTGTTGCATCTGGTTTTCCTTCGCGTTGGGTGCACAACCTACAAAGAGAACACTCATGGTTAATATGGAAATCAGGGTCGATAGAATTTTCATCGCATTGAACTCCTAATTGTGTTTTAAGGGCCTACCCTATCATGCAGATACTTACCGGAAGGATATTACCAGCCCCAGACAATGAAATCAAGTGAGTTCTGCAATCATCCATACAGTCCGAACCTGTCGCGGGCATCTTGCCCGCGATTCGAGGGCGGGACGCCCTCGACACGAGGATGATTCCGATGACTTTTCTTGTTTGAATTCGGACACCGATACAGGTAACATATGGCATTATGGATAAGAAGAAATACCTCACCGCACCCGTGGCTTCGGACAAGATGCCGTCCGGCGTCCCCGCCATTCTCACGACCGAAGCCGCCGAACGTTTTGCCTTCTACGGCATGAGTTCCATTTTGGTCGTTTTCATGACCAAGAATCTTATGGGACGTAACGGCCTGTTGGACGTCATGACGAACGAATCCGCAAAGGCGTGGTTCCATTACTTTACCGCCGCGGTCTATTTCATGCCGTTGATAGGCGCCATTATCTCCGATGTCTGGCTGGGCAAATTCAAAACTATTATCTGGTTCTCGCTGGTCTATTGTGCGGGGTTCGCCATCCTTGTATTGGACCAAACTCGGCTCGGTTTGACGGCCGGATTGGCATTGATTGCCATTGCGTCGGGAACGATCAAACCATGCTTGTCGGCTAATGTTGGCGATCAGTTCGGGGTCTCCAATCGGCATTTGATAGAGAAGGTGTATAGCTGGTTCTATTTCTCGGTGAATCTCGGTGCAGCCATTTCGATGTACAAGTGCCCCGTTTGGCTTGAAAAATACGGTCCCGCCGTCGGTTTCGGTATTCCGGGAGCTTTCATGTTTATCGCGATGTTCTCTTATTGGGTGGGCCGATACAAGTTAGTGCACATCCCCCCGGCCGGAAAGACGGGTTGGAGGGACTTACTCGACAAGGACGGCGTCAGGGCGCTGCTCAGGCTTTGTCCGGTTTTCATTTTTATCTCCATGTTCTTCGCACTGTTCTATCAGTCGGAATCGGCCTGGGTACTCCAGGCAGAGAAAATGAATCTCCGGTGGCTCGGTAAGGAATGGCTGCCGGCTCAAATGCAATCGGCCAATCCGGTCCTTATCATGATCCTGATCCCCATGTTCGCGTATGTGATCTACCCCGTCCTGAATCGGATCTGGACTCTGACGCCGCTGAGAAAGATAGGCATCGGCATGTTCCTGACGGCCGGGAGTTTCCTAGTCCCCCTATGGATCGAGAACCAGCTCGCAAATGGCATCCAACCATCCATCGGATGGCAATTTGTTGCGTACATCTTTCTGACGGGGGCGGAAGTCATGGTCTCCATTACGGCACTCGAGTTCGCATACACTCAGGCCCCCAGGAAATTGAAGTCCATGATTCAGTCAATCGAGCTGCTTGCCATCTCGCTTGGAAACATGTTTGTCGCAGCGGTCAATGACATCATCAAGAACGAAGACGGCACGAGTAAGCTGCCGGGAGCCAGTTACTACTGGTTTTTCACAATCGCTATGATCGTGACCGCGGTGCTTTTCATCCCACTGGCCCGCTGGTACAAACCGAAAGAGTACATCCAAGATGAAGCGCCGGCGGACTCCTCAGCTTGATCGTGCTTAGAGCGGCTTAAGCAAGAGTTCGCGCACGACCATTTTCATCGGCCCGAACTGATCTCCCGGATGGATCTGAAATCCGAACTTGCCCGAGTCCGTTGTATCGTCGTGGACGTCGGCGACCTGGTGGCCATTGATCCACACCTGAAGATGATCACCCTCGGCGCGGACCTTGATCGCGTTCCAGCCTTCCCGGTTCACAATCGTTTTGTCCTCGTTCATTGCGAGAAACAGCTTGCCCGGACAATAGAGCGTGCCGGAATAGCATTCGGGATCCTTGTATTCGAGAACATCCGCTTGATAGGCGATTCGAGGCGACTGATAACGGAACCATAATCCACTGTTACACGGCCACTCAACCCGGTAGTCAAGGTATGCAACAAAATCGGTGTAGGTTTCTGTCGTGAAAAGATCGCCCGGCGCGTTATTCTCGCCCTGCGTTCCGATCAGCAGGCCGTCTTCGACGACCCACTTGGCGTTGCCGCTGGTCTCCCAGCCGGTCAGGTCTTTGCCGTTGAAGAGCTTCACCGCGCCGTCAAAGTCTTTATCTATGGCGGGGCCTTTGCAGCATTGTCCACAGCCCATTAATCCCATCAATGAAACAATACATCCGATAGCTAACCATCTGCGTGACATAATCATCTCCTTAATTGTCTCAATTGTGACTAATCTGTCCAAATGTCCGCCGTCCTTGCCTCAACATCCGGCATCTCGGGCAAGGCGGCGCTGGGCGTCGGCTCGTACCAGAACGTGGCGCACGACCAGTCGTCCTCGGTTTCCATCAGACCGTTGCTCCAGGCAATCTGCTGAATCGTAATGCGGCACTCTGTTTGCCATGAGATCGGATCGGGAAGGTGCCAGCGATACATCGAGACGAAGTTGTTCTCGTTCAAACTGCACCCGTTATAAAAGTAAGGCGTCTGCTGCATCCCGTAAGACAGGCCCACGTAATCTTCGCTCCCGGTGCCGCAGATCGTGGGAAAGTCCGTATCGCCGTCCATAAAGACCTTGATCTCTCCTTCGCCCCACCACTGGCCGGGGGTGAGATTGCGTATGCCGATTACGGCGCCGATGAAACGGCCTTTATTCATTCGCTGGGGCAACATCACAAAGTCCCTTTTGATAATGGTAGGATTTTGTCTGGCGAACAGCACATGAAGCCGGCCGACGTCTTCCGGATGCGCATCGGCGATCGTGTAGTCGATCTGATAAAACAAGGGCACATCCTGCTGACCCTCGTTGGTCAGCGTGATCTTCGCGCGCCGGGTAAACGGCATCGGCAGGTAGATGTTCATGCCGGCGTTCTTGCCCAAGGCGTGCACCGCGGAGTGATACGGCATGACCTTGCCATGCGCGAAGCCCATGAAATCCCCGATGGGACATTCGATGCTCGGATGCTCCTGCTCCTCCCACCAGGCGCGCAACACGAGGCTTCGCAGGTTGACCGGATTGTTTCGCGTCGTCATCCAGATATGCCGGATCGTGCCCGGCCCTTCGATATCACAAAGCTGCACCTCCTGGCCGGGCGTGATCATCTTCGAGGGCGAGCCTTTTCGCCCAACGCCGAGCCGGCTGGCGGTTTGACCGCCTTCGCCCGGGGCGCCGCTCGGATTCTCGAACGAGATCGAACGCGAAATCAGCCCGGTATCAAGCAGATAAGGTTCGGTGACGATGTTGACGGCCTGTGGACCGGGCGTACATCCAAACAGGCTAACGACAAGCAAGAGACACAACAGTGTTTCTGTGACATTCCTCTTAATCATGACTTCTCCTTTCTGCATTTCGTGCCTTGCCAGTGATACGCTTCACTTTGAACGACGAGGGAAGTCTATCCCAATCCAGCTCGCACGTCAAGATTATTGAATTCTTTGGGACAAAGAAATATATTAAAGGGCAAGATAGAATTCGCGATTGAGGAATTGTATTGACAATGAAAAGAATAATTTCAGTTTCACGCAGAACCGACATTCCCGCGTTTTACGGTGACTGGTTTATGGGCCGGATCAGAGAAGGCTTTGCCGGTGTGGTCCATCCGTTCACCGGGCGGAAATATATCGTCTCACTCAGGCCCGAAGACGTCACGTGTTTCGTTTTCTGGTCCAAGGACTTCGGGGCATTCGTCGAGAACCTGAAAATCCTCGACCGCCTCGGATACAGATTCTATTTTAACTACACCGTCACCGGCCTGCCGGGTGTGTTCGAGAGCCACGTGGACCGGCGCGCCGCGACCGACACCCTCAAGCAGCTCAGCATTAAGTACTCACCGCGATATATCAACTGGCGGTTCGATCCGATTTTTTTCTCCAGTCTGTGCGACCGGTCATTTCACCTCAGAGCTTTCGAAGAGCTTGCGTCCGAATTGGAAGGCGTTGTCGAGCGTTGCATCATCAGTTTCGTAACGGGATACAACAAGGTCAAACGTAACTTTAAGGAGCTTGAAAAAACGACAGGCGTGCGAATGACAGATTGTAGCGATGATGCCAAGATCGAGCTGGCCAACGAACTGGCGACGATCGCCGAACGACACGGCATTCGGATGTTCTCCTGTTGCGGCGATTATCTGATTGGAGAAAAAATCAAGAAGGCCCACTGTATCGATGGCCGTCTTATCGAGGAATTATTTTCGCCGGAAGGCTTTAGGTACGATGATAAACCTACCCGAAAAGAATGCGGCTGCACGCAAAGCACGGATATCGGTGCTTACGACACCTGCCCGCATGGCTGCGTGTATTGCTACGCCAACGCGAACAAGCGCCGAGCATACGCGGCATTCAAGGATCACGATAAGCATAGCGCCTTCTTAGGGTACAGTCAATCCGAATCGGTCCGATGGCTCGCTGAGATTAAAAGTACGGATTCCGAAAAATAAAGATGTCTCTATTTCGCCGCGAGTTCCAAAACAAACTGTTCCATGGCGACGCGTGCCTTTGTCCGGCCGGTCTTGATGGCGTAGTCCGTTTCACCCAGATGTTGCAAGTACGTGCCGATTTGTCTGAGGCTCATCCCGCGAAGCTGCGCGAAGAACCCGTCTTTATTGCCCCAGATGCGCAGTTTCCTCTCCACCTCGCCGCGTCGGATACCTTTTTCGAGCAGTGCTTTGGCGTTGAACAGCCGACGAAAATGAAATGCGAAAGCCCCGACGACGGTGTACTCCGCCGACCGGTCGTCGGCGAACATGCCCCTGAGCCGCTCCACCGCAACCCCGGCGTTACCGGCAATCATGGCATCGATCACGGAGAAGGCGTTGAACAGGCGATTGTGGCCGACCAGGGATTCGATATGCTTGATCGTTATGACCTTTTCGGAATCCGCAAATAAGGCCAGCTTGTCGACTTCACTATACAATCGCGTGAGTTCGTCGCCGGTCAGCTCGACCAGAAGCTCGGCAGCATCCCGGTTCAGCCGCTTGTTGTAGGCGTCGTGTGCATACCCGATCAGGCGCTGTGGCAATTCCCGGCGTTTCGGCGCCGTGATGCTGATAAGTTTGCCGGCTTTGGGCAGTTTCTTTGCCAGCTTCGTGCGGGAATCCCAGCTTCTGACCGTCAAGAGCAATCGTCCCGTCGGGCACGGATTGTCGAAATATTTCTCCAGCAACGGACGATTTTTGGAAACGAAGTCGTCCGCTCCCCGTAACAGTACGACGCGCTTGTCGGTCAGAAACGGGGCCGTCCGTAACTCATCCAGGACGTCAGAGGCCGTGACCGAAGCCGCTTCAGCGTCAAACAATCCGGTCGCCCTTTGCGAAGGCGCCAGGAGCTGATCAAGCAGCTCACTGCACCGCGCGCCGACGAGAGCATCCTCTTTGCCGGCGATGACATAAATCAACTCGTGTGCGTCACGTTTCACTTGCTTCCCTGGGATCCGTTCGCATCCTCTGAGACGATTTTCGCAGCGGCCACAAGCTTATCCCCGGGCTTGAGGTTGATCAGCCGCACGCCCTGCGTATTTCTGCCGATCGAGCGGATTTGGTCAAGGCCCGTGCGGATAATCATTCCCTGGGCGGTGATCATCATCAAATCGTCCTGGCTCTTCACGGCTTTGAGAGCGACCACCTTGCCGTTCCGCTCGCTGGTTTTGATATTCTTCAAGCCCACCCCGCCTCGGCTCTGCGGGCGGTAGTTGTCCAGGCCGGTCCGCTTGCCGTAGCCGTTCTCGCAGATCGTAAACAAGGCGGCTTTTTCCTCGACGATCACCATGCAGACAACGGTATCCCCCGAGCGCAGCTTGATCCCGATGACGCCCCGTGAGACGCGCCCCATCGAGCGGACCTGGCTCTCATCAAAACGGATCGTCATCCCATCGCGCGTGCCGAGTATGATGTGATTGCTTCCCGTAGTCAGCGCTACACCAATTAGGTCATCGTTGGGATCGAGATTGATGGCGATCACGCCGCTGGCCCTTGGGTTACCGTAGGCGGAGAGCTTCGTCTTTTTGACGATACCATTCTTCGTGGCCATCACCAGTTGCCTTTGCGGCGTATCGTCATCGTCGTCATTGAAACTGCTGACATTAATGATGGACGCGACTTGCTGGCTGCCCAGCTTCAGCAGATTGACGATGTTCCTGCCCTTGCTCTGCCGGGACATGCTCGGGACATCGTACACCTTCAGCCAGTAGCACTTGCCGCGATTCGTGAAAATCAGCAGGTAATCGTGCGTCGAGGCGATGAAGAGATGCTCGATAAAGTCCCCTTCTTTGGTATCGGATCCGATGATGCCTCTGCCGCCCCGGCCCTGCCGGCGATAGGTGTCGATCGGCATGCGCTTGACGTACCCGCCATGACTGACGGTGACGATCACTTCCTCTTCGGCGATCAGATCCTCGACGGCAAACTGCTCGGCGGCCGCGGTGATTTGAGTCCGCCGGGCGTCGCCGTACTTTTCCCTGATCTCGTAAAGGTCTTCTCGAATAATGTCCAACAAAAGCTCATTATTGGCCAAAATGGCTTCATAGCCCTCGATCTGCTCGGTCAGCTCGGCATATTCCTTGGCGAGCTTTTCAATCTCCAGGCCGGTGAGCCGCTGGAGCTGCATCGTCAGAATCGCATCGGCCTGCGGGCCGGTGAGGAAGTGCTCGCCGGCGCTTTTTTCCCTGACAAACGCCTCCGGGAGGATTTTCTTTAATGTCGCCACTTCGGCCAATCGCAAGGGCTTTTGCATCAGGTTCAGCTTGGCGGTCGGTGTATCGGGCGAGGCCTTGATCAGCTCGATTATCTCATCGATGTCACTGACGGCTAAAATGAGACCTTCGAGAATGTGCGCCCTGTTTCGGCACCGCTTGAGAAGGAATCGGCTGCGCCTTCGAATGACGATTTTGCGATGCTCGATGAAACAATCCAGCATCTGGCGGATGTTCAGCGTTTCGGGTCGATTATCCACCAGGGCGATGTTGGCGATGGCAAAGGTGCTTTGCAGCGGCGTGTAGCGATAAATCTTATTCAGTGCGACGTCGGCGTCGGCGTCCCTTTTCAGCTCCACGACGATGCGCAATCCGTGACGGTCCGATTCATCCCTGACGTCGGACACTTCCGGAAGCGTATTATTCTGAACACACTCGGCGATTTTCGAGACGATCGTGGTTTTGACGACCATGTACGGTATCTCGGTGACGATAATCCTCTCCCGGCCCTTCTTGGTCGTCTCGACGTCCACCTTCCCGCGAACCGTCAGGTGGCCCCGACCGGACGTATAGGCGTCCATAATCCCCTTCCGGCCGCAGATAATCCCGCCCGTCGGGAAGTCCGGCCCGGGCAGGCGCTTGATAATATCCTTGAATCCGCAATTCGGATCTTCAATGACCAATAACAGGGCGTCGCAAACCTCCTTGATATTGTGCGGCGGGATATTCGTGGCCATCCCCACGGCGATCCCCGTCGAGCCGTTGACCAGCAGATTCGGAAACTTCGAAGGCAATACGACGGGCTCCATCCGGGTCTCATCGTAATTCGGCACAAAATCCACCGTGTCGTACCGGATGTCTTCGAGCAGATCCGTCGCCGGAGAGGCCATTCGCGCTTCGGTATATCGCATCGCCGCCGGCGGATCGGAATCGATGCTCCCGAAATTCCCCTGGGGATCGATCAGCGTGTAACGCATGTTCCATTCCTGGCCCATCCGCACCAGGGTGCCATACGTGGCCTGATCGCCGTGAGGATGATAGTTCCCGCTCGTATCCCCGACGATTTTCGCACACTTTCGATGCTTGCTTCGCGGCCCGAGATTCAGATCGTTCATCGCCACGAGGATGCGTCGCTGCGAGGGCTTCAAACCGTCACGAACGTCCGGCAGCGCGCGCGACACAATCACGCTCATGGCGTAGTTCAGATAGGAGTTTTTCAACTCATCGAGGATACGCATATCCTCGAATTGCTCCCGCGGCTTGCTAATGTCCGTCATCAGTCTCCTGTTATTCCTTTGGTTACACTCATCACATGTTTCAAGGCCGAGTCATGCGCGCACATACACTACATCCAAGCCACCCAAAAGTCAAGAAATATCCGTAATTTTGAATAAGGATCGCTCAATATTACCGCAAAAGTATAATGGGATAGAATAACAGGGTGGCAGCCTCAAGCGAAGCTTGGGGATGGCTCTTCCCCGACCATCCCCATCCCTGCGGGATGAGGCTGCCACCCCGTCGTAGCGAGGGCGTCTCGTCCTTGATTGTTTCGGGTGCCTCACCGGCACGGTGTCAACAGAGTTGATAAAATAGACAAAGAAAGAACATTCTTGATTTTCTTCACGTATTGAGGTATAATGAAATAGGATAACTGGCTGAGTGAGGAGAAAATGAGCGCAAAAAAAATTAAGAAGTTCCTTCATAAGACCTGGAAAGAATGTCGGGTCACCATTTTGATCATCGTTTTTGTCGTGATTCCGGTAAAATCATCGCTGGCGGACTGGAATTGGGTTCCGACCGGGTCGATGAATCCGACCATCCTGGATGGCGACCTGATCTACGTCAACAAAGTCGCCTATGACCTCCGCTTTCCGCTAACGATGCACCGGCTGGCTAAATGGTCGGACCCGCAAAGGGGTGACATCGTTATTTTCTTCTCTCCCGAGGATGGCACGCGGCTGGTCAAGCGCGTCATCGGTCAGCCGGGCGATACCATCGAAATGCGGCATAATGTCCTCTACCTCAACGCCGAGCCGATCG
>Ga0272441_10009018_pt1 | contig 15548 bp, 5 predicted proteins | sample SSMProp6N_FD_193582 | JGI IMG/M metagenome (GOLD analysis project Ga0272441, IMG submission 193582) | Marine sediment archaeal communities from Little Sippewissett salt marsh, Falmouth, MA, United States - SSM-Prop-6N | ecosystem: Environmental > Aquatic > Marine > Wetlands > Sediment ... | reverse complement strand
CGAAGAAACCAGGAATATTCTTGCATTAATGGATATGGCTGAAGGCCAGTCGGATATATATAATGAAGTACCTGAGTTCCAGGCTGTGCCAGGCGCAGGTCCCTATCCTGAAAATGATATAAACGGTTTATATCCCCAGCTTAATTCAACCTATTCAGGGACCAGGGATGTGGATAAAATAACCGACACTTTTGAGCCAATAGCCCAGGATTTTCAAATAGGTACCCACTATGAAAAAATTGAGAATGCCAGGAAACTGACAGAGCGTGAGTACACTGTGAATAAGCAATTAGGTTTTATTTCGCTTAATGTTGCCCTCAATAATGACGAAATCCTGGCTGTCGCATATGAATATACACTGGGTGGAAGGGTTTATAAGGTTGGTGAATTCTCTACCGATGGGATAACCTCACCGGATGTGCTCTTCCTGAAACTGCTCAAAGGAACAAACCTAACACCACGGTTGCCAACATGGAACCTGATGATGAAAAATATTTATGCACTGGGTGCGTACCAGATAGAAAGGCAGGATTTCGAATTGCATATACTTTACCAGGATGATGAGACTGGTAATTCAATAAACTATATACCTGAAGGAAATCTGAGCGAAGAAATATTGCTTCAGGTTATGGAACTGGATAACCTAAACAGCCAGCTCGACAGGGAATCTGATGGCGTATTCGACTATATTGAAGGAATTACTATTGAACCTTCAAAGGGAAGACTGATATTTCCCGTGCTGGAGCCATTCGGGAGCCATCTTAAGAGCAAGTTCACCGATCAGGCCCTGGCTGAAAGGTATGTTTTCCAGGAATTATATGATTCTACCCAGACCAAGGCCATACAGAGTGCTGAAAAGAATAAATTCAAAATATCAGGTACCTATTCCTCGGCATCAGGCTCCGAGATTTACCTTAATGCTGTTAATATACCCCAGGGTGGTGTAAAGGTCACTGCCGGAGGTGTTCCCCTTACCGAGAATGTGGACTTCACTGTAGACTATAATGCAGGGAGAGTAGAAATAATAAACCCTGCTCTTATAGAGTCTCAAACTCCAATCCAGGTATCACTAGAGAGTAACCAGTTTTTCGGATTCCAGACCAAAACACTGGTTGGCACACATCTCGATTACAGGGTTTCCAATGATTTTAATATTGGAGGAACAGTTCTTCACCTAACCGAAAGACCATATACTCAGAAGGTGAATTTCGGTGAGGAACCTATCTCGAACACCATCCTGGGTTTAAATACTTCGTATCGCTCCGAATCACAATTCCTTACCAGGATGGTTGATGCGCTGCCATTTATTGAAACCAAGGATCCCTCGTCGGTAACCTTTTTTGGTGAATTTGCCCACCTTATTCCCGGTCATTCAAAAGCAATAAGCTCGGCTGGCAATTCATATATCGATGATTTTGAGGCAAGTGAAATACCGCTGGATATGAAAACCTATAATGCCTGGGTGCTTTCCAGTGTTCCCCAGGGGCAGGACAATCTTTTCCCCGAAGCAAGACTAAACAATGACTGGACCAGCGGTTACAACCGGTCGAAGCTAAGCTGGTATGTTATTGATCCTCTATTCCTGCGAAACGGCCTGACAACCCCGGATCATATTAAGAACAACCCCGACCTGCAATCCAATCATTTTGTCAGGGAGATTTATGAAAACGAACTTTTCCCCTTTAAGGAAAGCCCCTCGGGCATACCAACTAATATTGCTGTACTTAACCTGGCTTTTTATCCCGATGAGAAAGGACCGTATAATTATGAAACATTGCCAACTGCCTATTCATCCGGGATAAACCAGGAAGGCTTGCTTAATGATCCGGAAACACGCTGGGGTGGCATTATGAGAGAGATACTAACCAGCGATTTCGAAACAGCCAATATACAGTATATCAAGTTCTGGCTGATGGATCCCTTTACTGATGACCCCACACATAACGGTGGTGATCTGTATATTAATCTTGGTAATATATCCGAGGATATTTTACGTGATTCAAGAAAATCATTTGAGAACGGACTACCTGTTTCCCCGGAAATAGTTAATGTGGATACAACAACCTGGGGAAGGATACCAACAGTACAGGCTGTTGTGAATGCTTTCGATAATGTGCCGGAATCCAGAAAATACCAGGATGTGGGCCTTGACGGTTTGTCAAATGAGGATGAACAAACATTCTTCAATCCATATCTGCAGCAACTGGCAGGTATAGTTAACCAGCAGGTGTTTAACGAAATAAGCTCTGACCCTTCCAATGATGATTTTCACTATTTCAGGGGTTCCGATTATGATAGCCAGCAGCTGGGTATACTTGAAAGGTATAAGAAGTTCAATGGCATGGATGGGAACTCTCCCACATCGGAAATGAGTGAAGAGAACTATCCTACCAGTGGATCCACGATGCCCGATATGGAAGATATAAACCGCGATAATACATTAAGTGAAACGGAGAGTTACTACCAGTACAGGATAAGTATGAGGCCGGAAGATATGGAAGTTGGTAGGAACTATATTGTGGATGAGAGAGAATACACAGCAACATTTGCCAACGGTAACCAGTCAACAGTAAAATGGTACCAGTTCAAGATCCCTATTACAGATTATTCAAGGACCATCGGCAATATCCAGGATTTCAAATCAGTGAGGTTTATGCGTATGTTCCTGAAGGGATTCAACAGGGACATAATACTCAGGCTGGCAAAGCTTGACCTTGTCAGGGCTGAATGGCGCAAGTATAATATTTCATTCCTCGAAGGAGGGGAGAGGGTCAGCGTGCCAGAGGCTGAAGATGGTACCTTCGAAATCAGTTCTGTGAATATAGAGGAGAATGCAGGCAAAGAACCAGTGAACTATGTTCTTCCTCCCGGATTTGACAGGGTTATTGACCCATCGAACCCCCAGCTGAGGCAGCTAAACGAGCAATCAATGGTCTTGAGAGTATTGAATCTCGAGGATGGTGATGCACGTGCAGCCTTTAAAAATGTAAACCTGGATATCAGACAATACAGGAGGTTGAGGATGGAGGTTCACGGAGAGGAGATTATCGGTGAGCCTCTGCTGGATGATGAACTCACAGTTTTTATCCGAATAGGATCGGATTACAAGGGTAATTTCTATGAATATGAACTGCCTCTGAAACTTACTGAACCGGGATATTATAATAAGGATAACGAGGCTGAAAGAGCATTGGTGTGGCCGGAGGAAAACAGTTTTAATATCGACCTCTCATTGTTCCAGGAAGCCAAGCAGGCAAGGAATGCTGAGCTTAACAGACAGGGATCCTCGCTTTCGAGATCAGATATATTTGTCTTCCCTCATGATAATGCCAGGATAAGCGTATCAGGAAATCCTAATCTCAGTAATGTGCGGGTAATAATGGTTGGGATAAGGAACCCTATTAAAACAAGGGGGTCGGGGAATGATGACGGCCTGCAAAAATCGGCAGAGGTATGGGTGAATGAATTGAGGTTGAGCGATTTTAATGAAGATGGAGGATGGGCTGCCAATGCACGGATGCAGACAAGACTGGCTAACCTGGGAACAATAGACCTGGTAGGTCAGACAAGCACACCCGGATTCGGAAGTCTTGATATGAAGGTTAATGAAAGAAGTAAGGAGCAGGTAGCCAAGTACGACGTTTCATCAAACCTTGAACTGGGACGTTTCTTCCCGGAAGAGGCCGGAGTGAGACTGCCTGTTTATATGGGATACTCAGAAAGCCATATACAGCCTCAGTACAACCCTCTTGATCCTGATATACCCTTTAAGGATGCCCTGGAAGCACTGGATCCCGAGCAAAGAGACTCCCTGAAAAATATCGCTGAAGACTATACCAGGAGGAAAACAATAACCGTAAGTAACGCAGGGATAAACAAAAGAAAAGAAAAATCTTATCCCTGGGATATATCGAATTTCTCGGTAAATTATACTTTCAATGAAATATACAGGAGTAATATAAACACTGAGATCAATGTCGAAAAGAACTACAGGGGAGGTTTAAATTACAATTTTGATACAAATCCCAGGAATGTTACTCCTTTCCAGAATGTCGGTCTTTTCAGAGCCGGGGCTTTCAGGATCATTCGTGATTTTAACTTCTACCTTTTACCGAGACATGTGGGTGTAAGGACCGATCTGAGCAGATACTACAGTGAGGTTAAAACAAGAAATATTAATAACGATTTTATAAAAATCAAACCTACTTTCAGGAAGGATTTTGAATGGACACGGTTCTATGATGTAAAATTTGACCTGACCAAACAACTTAAAATCGATTTTACTGCCACGAATATTGCACGTATAGATGAGCCAATGGGAGGGGTCGACAGGGAAAGATACCCTGATCAATATGAAGCATGGAAAGATTCAGTATTAATCAACCTGCGAAATTTTGGACGAAATACACACTACAACCACATAATAAACATCAACTACAATATTCCCATCAATAAGCTGCCATTATTAAGCTGGCTAAACGGGAATCTGAGGTACCGTGCCAGTTATGACTGGCTGGCAGGTCCCATTTATCCCGACAGCCTGGATATAGACCTTGGCAATACCATAAAAAATTCCAGCACGGGCCAGCTTTCTGCTCAGGCTAACTTTACTAACCTTTATAATAAATCGCAGTTCCTGAAAAATATAGAAAGAAATACAAGACCCGGAGCGGCACAGAGGATGCAAAAAGAATACAGGACCGTAACATATACCCGTGAACGGGTCGATTTTACGGCAGGCAGGGCCCGGAATATTTTTCATAATCTAAGAACAAGCGATGTTAAGGTAATGGTATTTAAAGAAGATGGGACACAGGTGGAAGGCAAGCTTGATGTAGAATCTGATAGCAAGGTGGTGTTTACCTCGCCGGAGGATATCGATAATGGCAGGATAGAGATTGAAGGTAAGGTTGAGAAAAAAAGAAATCCATTTATAGTAGCAGGTGAATACCTGGTCAGAGCCCTGATGGGAGTAAGAAATATTTCGGCTACCTATAAAATTGATCAGGGTCAGATTCTGCCCGGATATACAGAGGGAACAAATTACCTTGGTATGTCAAGAACACAGGATGTGTTTGCCCCGGGATGGTCGTTCATAGCCGGATATAATGATCCTGACTTTTTCGAGAGAGCCCTGAGAAATGACTGGATAACTACGGATACATTACTTAATATTGCGGCCGTGTCGAACAGGAACGAAACATTCAGCATAAGAGGTGTTGTGGAACCATTCCCGGGTATGCGTATCGACCTCACTGCTGACAGAAGGTTCGCTCAATCTGAGTCGGCATATTACCGTGCCGACAGGTCAGGTAATTTCCCTGACAGCTTGAGAAACAGACTTATCTCAGGTAATTTCTCCATTACAATATTATCATGGGGAACTGCTTTTGAGAAAATTACTGAAGACAATCTATACGTGTCAGAAACATTTGAAAAATTCAAGGATAACACCATAATTATTTCTCAAAGAAGGGCAGCGGAAAGACAGGCAGCAGATCCCTCATATGAACCGGATTTAGATCCCGAAACAGGTGATCCTATTGAGGGGCCATATAAAAATGGTTACGGTATCTCATCAAGAGAAGTCCTGATACCTGCCTTCCTGGCAGCTTATTCAAAGAGAGATCCTGAGAAGGTAAGCCTTGATATGTTCCCGGGCATACTTTCAATGATGCCAAACTGGAGGATAAACTTTGACGGCCTGTCGAAATTTGACCTCGTACAGAAGGTTTTCCGATCTGTGAATATCGCTCACCAGTACCGTAGTACATATACCATAGGATCATATACCACCAACCTATACTACGATGAGGAAGATGACGGCATAAGCAGGATCAGGGATCTTAATTTCAACTTCATACCCCAGTATGAGCTCAATGTAGTTACCATTAATGAGCAGTTCAGCCCATTATTTAATATTGACCTTAACTGGAAGAACAGCCTTACCACCCGTATTGAATGGAAGAAATCGCGAACCATCAGTCTTAATCTGGCCAATAACCAGGTAGCCGATGTAAGGAATAATGAGTTTATTATTGGTGCAGGATATCGTTTTGATGATGTCCAGATAATTCTGCGTACCGGTGGCAGACGCCGCCCCCTGACCAGCGATCTTAATATAAGACTGGATTTTTCGATAAGGGATAATAAAACCATATCCCGTAAGCTTATAGAGGATGTTAATCAGCCTGTGGCCGGTCAGAGGATATTCTCTATCAGGACCACCGCCGACTACGTGCTGAGCGACAGGTTCAACCTTCAGGTGTTCTTTGATCATAATCTTAATGATCCATTTGTGGCAACCACTTATACTACCTCCAATACCAATTTTGGTTTTAGTTTGAAGTTTACTTTGATACAATAGTCATATTAACTGTTGTCGTGGGGTTCAACATATTTAGTGTTGTCGTGGGGTTCAACCCCACGACATCCTTAGGGGTTCAACCCCACGACATCCCAGGCCTAATAATATTTTTCAGTTTTCATTGTATCAATTGATATAAAAAGTTATTTTTGACTTACTATATCAGAAACAATCTAAAAATACCTTTTTATATGAATGTACCTGACAATTTAAAGTACACAAAAGACCATGAGTGGTTACGCATTGAAGGCGATCATGCCTTTGTTGGAATTACTGATTTCGCTCAGGGTGAGCTTGGTGATGTTGTTTTCGTGGAGATAGAGACAGAGGGTGAAACGCTTGATAAAGAGGAAGTATTTGGTACTATCGAAGCTGTTAAAACCGTATCTGACCTTTTTATGCCAGTTGGAGGAGAAATAGTCGAAATAAACACCGAGATTGAAGACAGCCCTGACCTTGTAAATAAGGACCCCTATAATAAGGGATGGATGGTCAAGGTTAAGATCAGTGATTCTTCCGAGATAGAAGAATTGCTTTCAGCGGATGAATACAAGGAAATGATTGGTTAGAGTGTTTTCTTGACTTCAATTTCTTCGTAGGATTCCACTACATCACCCACTTTGATGTCGTTGAAGTTTTTAATATTCAGGCCACATTCATATCCTGAACTAACTTCTTTTGCATCGTCCTTAAATCTCTTGAGTGATCCCAGCTCACCGGTATAGATTACTATACCATCTCTTATTATTCTTACTTTAGAGTTACGATTAATTTTTCCTTCCCTAACATAGCATCCTGCTATGGTTCCAACCTTCGTTATCTTGAAGGTTTCTCTCACTTCAACTGTGGAAGTTATTTCCTCTCTTACCTCAGGGGAGAGCATTCCTTCCATAGCAGATTTAATTTCATTAATCGCATCATAAATAATGGAATATAAACGTATGTCTATTTCTTCTTTTTCGGCAAGTTTCCTTGCGCTCAGTGAAGGTCTAACCTGGAAGCCAATAATAATGGCATTTGATGCGGCTGCAAGGAGAATATCTGATTCTGATATCTGTCCCACAGCTTTATGTTGTATGTTAACCTGTATTTCTTCAGTTGAGAGTTTAATAAGTGCATCGCTCAGGGCTTCGACAGACCCATCAACATCACCTTTCACAATAATATTAAGTTCCTGGAAGTTACCTATGGCAATTCGCCTGCCTATTTCATCCAGGGTAATATGTTTCTGGGTACGCATACCCTGTTCCCTCTGAAGCTGGGTTCTCTTATTTGCTATTTCTTTAGCTTCCCTGTCGGTACCCATCACATTGAATTTGTCGCCTGCCTGCGGGGCACCGTCGAGACCAAGTATAAGTACGGGACTTGCCGGACCTGCTGATTCTATCTTATGACCTCGTTCATTATACATTGCTTTAACATGTCCGTAATATGAACCTGCCAGTACGATATCTCCGATTCTCAAGGTACCTGTCTTAACCAGTATGGTAGCGATATATCCGCGACCTTTATCCAGGGATGATTCGATTACCGTACCGGTGGCATATCTGTTAGGATTAGCCTTTAGCTCCAGCATTTCGGCTTCAAGCAGCACCTTTTCAAGTAGTTCCTCTATATTAATACCCCCTTTGGCAGAAATTTCCTGCGACTGGTATTTGCCTCCCCAGTCTTCCACCAGGTAATTCATATTGGCCAGTTCTTCCTTAATCTTTTCCGGGTTTGCCGTTGGTTTATCAATTTTATTTATAGCGAAGATAATGGGAACACCTGCAGCGGCAGCATGGTTTATGGCTTCAACTGTTTGAGGCATAACTCCGTCATCTGCAGCCACAACGATAATTGCAATATCGGTTATCTGCGCACCTCTTGCCCGCATGGCCGTGAAGGCCTCATGACCGGGAGTGTCAAGGAATGTTATCTGCTTCCCACCATCGAGTGATACGCTATAGGCTCCTATATGCTGTGTTATACCTCCTGCTTCGCCGGCGATAACGTTTGTATTTCTGATATGGTCAAGCAGTTTAGTCTTACCATGGTCTACATGTCCCATGACAGTTACTATTGGTGGACGATGTTTTAGATCTTCGGGCTGATCTTCAACTTCTTTTACTGCATCCAGCAGTTCAGCACTGATAAAGTTTACTTCATAGCCAAACTCTTCGGCTACGAGCGACATTGTCTCAGCATCCAGTCGCTGGTTGATGGATACAAACAAGCCCAGGTTCATGCAGGTTTCGATAATATCGGTGACAGGTATATCCATCATGGTGGCGAGCTCGTTAACCGACACAAATTCGGTTACTTTGAGTATCTTCTTCTCCTGTTCCTGCTTCTCGATCTCCTCCTTCTGTTTCTGACTTATGGCATCCCTCTTTTCTCTTCTGTACTTGGCACCCTTTGATTTACCCTTTGACGTAAGCCTTGCCAGGGTTTCCTTAACCTGCTTCTGTACATCTTCCTCGTTAACTTCAGGTCGTACCGGTGTTTTTCTCTTACGTTTATCTTTCCTATCGTCACCGGATGCTTTCAGGCTCACTTTCTCCTTTTCTTTTCTTATCCTTTTTCTCTTCCGTTTGGAGGCAGCCTGCTCGTCTTCAATATCTATCTTCTTAGCCTTCTGAGCTTTCTTCTTTTCCTGGGTTGGGAGGTCAATTTTACCAACAACGGTAGGTCCTGAGAGCTTCTCGATTTTGGTTTTTATGAATTTGTCCGTATCATCCTCTTTTTTCTCTTCAGGTATATCCGCTTTTATTTCTTCAGGTTTATCAGCAGCAGGTTCTTTTTCTTCAGTTTTTTCTTCTTTAGTTTCTTCTTCTTCAGCTGTTTTCCTGGGAGCTACCTTCTTTGCTGCTTTCTCCTTATCCTTTTCTTTCTCTTTTTCTTTCTCTTCCTCGGCTTCAGCATCAGCTTTCTTTTTCGCGGCAGCTGTAGCGGTTTCCTTTTTAGGCTTTTCGGTTTTCTCGAGATCGATTTTGCCTACTACATTAAGGCCCACTTTTGGCTTTTCTTTTTCTTCTTCTGCTGCTTCAACTTCCTTCTTTTCCTTTTTTTCTTCATCCTTGGCAACAGGGACTTTTTCTTCCTTTACTTTTTCTTCCTTTTTCTCATCAGTCTCTGCCTCTTCAAGTTTGACTTCTTCCTCTTTTGATTTGACTTCTTCCTCTTCTTCTTCGGCAACACCTTCAGGGTGATCAATAGAAAGGGTTTCTTTCCTTCTGCTGAGTTCTTTAAGGGTCAGTTTTTCGGACTCCTTCTTTACACTTATATCTGAACTATATTCTTTTAGAAGAAGGTCATAAGCTTCAGGCGGTATTTTGCTATTAGGATTAGGACTAAGTTCGAATCCTTTCTTTTGCAGGAATTCTACAATAGTGGATATACCCACGTTAAATTCGCGTGCAGCCTTGCTTAATCTCGTTGCTTTTTGTCCTTCTGCCATATAAAAATCCTTGCTTTACAGAAAAATTATTCAAATTCAGATTTCAGGATATTCAAAACATCCGAAACTGTTTCCTCTTCCAGGTCTGTTCTTTTGACGAGGTCTTCGAGCGATAAACTCAGAACTGATTTGGCTGTATCGCAGCCGATAGCTTTCAATTCATCAATTATCCATCCGTCTATCTCATCACCAAACTCTTCAAGCTTAACATCTTCCTCATCTTCGCTGTCGGGCTCCCTGTATACATCGATCTCAAAACCGGTGAGCTGACTGGCAAGTTTAATATTAAGCCCTCCCTTACCTATTGCAAGTGATACCTCGCTGGGCTTAAGATATATCTCAACTCTCCTATCTTCATCAAAGAGCTTCAGTGAACTAATCTTTGCAGGGCTTAGCGCTCTTGAGATATAAAGCTGAAGATTTGATGTGAAGTTGATTACATCTATATTCTCATTTCTCAATTCACGAACGATACCATGAATCCTTGATCCTTTCATGCCTACACATGCGCCCACAGGATCAATTCTTTCGTCATATGATTCTACAGCCACCTTTGCTCTTTCACCGGGAACCCTGACGATCTTTTTAATTGTAATAAGTCCATCAAATATTTCGGGCACTTCCAGTTCAAACAAGCGTTCCAGGAATACCGGGGATGTACGTGAAAGAATGATATAAGGGGTATTATTCTTCATTTCCACCTTTATCACAACAGCTCTTATGGTGTCACCCTTACGAAAATGGTCAGAGGGTATTTGTTCTGATTTAGGTAGTATAAGTTCGTTACCATCATCATCAAGAATAAGAATCTCACGTTTCCATACCTGGTATACCTCACCGGTCACAATATCACCTATACGATCTTTGTATTTCATATAGATATTATTCTTTTCAAGATCCAGAATACGGGTTGTAAGATGTTGTCTTAGAGCAAGTATTGCCCTTCTGCCAAAATCATGTAACTTAACTTCATCCGAGACTTCCTCACCCACTTCATAGTCATCATCTATTTTCTTTGCCTCTGATAATGATATCTGTATATTGGGGTCTTCAAGGTCTGAATCTTCAACCACCTCCCTGTTCCTCCATATTTCAAAGTCTCCCTTATCGATATTGACGATAATGTCAAAATTCTCATCTGACCCATATTTGCGGGCAAGCAGACTTCTGAATACATCTTCCAGGACACTCATCATTGTTGCCCTGTCAATGTTTTTCAGCTCCTTAAACTCTGAGAAGGTATCAATCAAATTTAAATTTTCCATCTCACTCCAAAATCTTAATTATTTGAACCTAATAACTTCTTTAACTGTTTTAATTTCATCAAAATTGAAAGAGATCTCCACGGGTTCCTTTCTTTTACCAAAATTCTTCTCTGATTCAATCTCAAATCCTTCACCCTGGACGTTTTTCAAAATTCCTCTTGTTTTCTTCCCCTCTATATCGACTACCTCTATTGGCCTGCCTATACTCATTTCATATTGCTGCCTGACTTTAAAAGGCATGTCCAGTCCGGGTGAGGACACTTTCAATTCGTAATCTTCTTTTTCGCGATCGAGGTTGGCTTCTATATGTTTGCTGATCATCACACATTCGTCGATAGTTATACCTTCAGGCTTATTTACAAGTACAGTAATCCTGTTAGTAGTTGACACCTTGGTATCAACCAGGAAGATATCCCTTTCGGCGATAAAATCATTGACCAGTGTTTTAACTATCTCCTTGTTTATCATATCAATTAGCACTAATAAAATAGGGGACCCTTGTCCCCTAAGAAGTCAATCACCCCTCAATCGCCTGCAAAAGTACTAATTTAATATTTAATACACAAAAGCTTTTGGTACAGAGAAAAATAAGCGTGATAGTTCCCGGGTCCTGGTTCCTGGGTCAAACTCTCAAACCTTTCAAACTTTCAAACCATGAACAAAACTGCCAGGCATATGCTCAGTTTAGGCGCTCAGATGAAATCAGGGGGTTTATATAAACTTTTCTCTTTTCTGCAGGTTATACAGCCCTCCCAGGAGGAATACTACTATTGAGGTAAAAAGAATGATCCTGTTATCACGAACTATGTTTGACCAGGCCGTTTCGCTGATATTTTCAGGTACCGAGAAAGGATTCAGGAAAACATTCCACTTACTTGTTTCAAGAGGTTCCTGCAGGATCAGGAAGAATAAGCCAAAAATAATCATTATCACAGCTGTTCCGTTGCCGTTTTTGACAACTGTCGAAAACATAAACGACATTACACCAAGGAAGAATACAGGATACAGCACATGATAGGTTACTGCAAAAACAGGCATTTTAATTACAAGGTAAGATGAGAGGGTTGCAAAGACGAGTAAGATGGCATAGGTAATGATATATATTAATGCTATACGAACAAGCCAGACCTTATATCTGTAATTTGGAATACCGAAGAGTATTTCAATTGTTCGGGCATCCTGGTCGTTTTGAATCCCGAAAACTGTAGGATAGAATATCAGCAGTATACCACAGAAAATAAAAACACCGAACAAATCCTCCACTCTTGACACATCCTCTGCAAACACATAGATTATAGTAAGTCCAAGGTAGAATGTAATTGCACCTGCGAGGAACCAAATAAAGCGGTTGGCAAAAATGATTTTGAGATTATATCCAATCATTTTCACAGCTATCGTAAGCAGGTTTATTATGTTTCTATTTCTGTTCATTTTCCATATTGATTTTGCTTTTTCTCAGCAGCCACAGGTATGAATCTTCAAGATTGGGATTCACCTCTACGGCTGATTCATATGGTTTTGTCGGGGTTATACAACGTACGCGCACACTGCCCTTTTCAGACATATGATGGACCACAAGATGTTCTGATGCCACTTTCCTGAACTCGGACGCGGGTATATTAAATTGCCATACTTTGCCTTCTGCTTCACTTGTCATCTGGCTTGGATGTCCGAGGTATTTCATATATCCTTTATCCAGCACTGCTACCTTGTTACAGGAGCTTGAAATATCCTCAATGATATGAGTGGAGAAGATAACAACTCTTTCCCGGCTCAGTTCAACAAGAAGGTTCCTGAACCTTATTCTCTCCCGCGGATCAAGTCCTGCGGTCGGTTCATCAACAACCAGTATGCGAGGAAGGTGCAGTAAGATCTGTGCAATACCTATCCTTTGTTTCATACCCCCTGAGTATGAACTGATTTTTTCATTCCTGCGTTCATGCATATGCACTGCATTAAGTACGTATGTTACTCGCTCGTTCCGGGTCTGTGTATCAGTAATATTCTTTAATATGGCCTGATGCTGCAGGAATTCCCATGCAGTCATATTTTCGTAAGTGCCAAATTCCTGCGGCAGATACCCTATCAATCCCTGTAGCTCCTCACGTTTCTCATTCACATCCATACCATTGATCCATATCTTACCATAGCTTTGTTCAAGTATCCCGCATATTATTCTCATAAGGGTTGTTTTGCCTGCCCCGTTTGGTCCAAGAAGACCAAACATTCCGCTGCCTATTTCAAAAGTGACCCCGGCAAGTGCCTTAAACGGCTTTCTTACTTTACCTATAAGGGGGGTAGCCAGGACAATTTTGAAATATGCTTTCCGTAGATTCCTGAATTTTCCGGTGAGACGATATATATTGGTGCTGCTTTCGTTAAGATACCTGCCTGTTGACCAAATTGCAAGGGCCGCATACCACAGTAAACCTACAACTATAACAGCTGCAATATTGTCCCACTTCAGCTGGAATATTACAAGGTTAACAAGGGGTACCAGCCAGAGGATGATGAATGTCAACGACTTCTTAATCAGGCCGGGGATGTTATTCTTTTTTTGCAATATCACCGACAGAGGGTTCCAGATAAGAAGTAGCATTAGCCAGCTTACAATACTGAAGAAGAAAATCCAGAAGTTTTTGTCAATATAGATATAAGTGAAGTATACAAGGAATCCAAGCAGTGGCAGCTGCCATATCAGTCCGTTAATTTCTTTGACAGATTCAGGATCTTTCTCAAGGCCAAGACGTTGTCTTATCTTCTTCCCGGCTTTCCACTCCCTGATCATTCTCGGATCACGTTCATATATTTTTACCAGGCTTCTGATAACTATTCTTATTGGTTCATTTTCAGCAATAACGGTATCCCGGGCTTTTCTAAGGCTGGTTTTTACAAACCAGGTCACTGCCGGGACCAGTATGATTGCGAGTATGGTTGTTATTAACTGCCATAAGAATTTATTGATATTCAGATATATCACAATGATAATAAAAGTAAAAACAACGAGCATTGCTATCTTCAATTTCCAGTTCTGTGACCTTATCCAGGATATAGAATTTTCAAGCCCGGTATAAAAAGTTGGAACAAACACCAGGGTCAATAGTGTGCTGAGCGCCAGCCCCCCAATCACTGTTATTGCAAAAGAAGCACCAATTGCTGAAGAATATTCAGACTTTCCCATTGCCAGGGGCATCAGGGCTACGATCGTGGTTATGGCCGTGATCAGGATAGGTCTCACCCTTGCCAGACCTGCCGTCATCAGGGCTCGTGATCTTCTGAAGCCTCTTTTCCTGAGAATATTTGAATAGTCTATCAGGATTATGCCATTATTTACAACAACACCGAGCAGGATAAGAAAACCTGTCAATGTGTTTGCGTTCAGCAGGGAATTGCCGGTAAGAATAAGCGTAATAAGCGATCCCAGCGCAGCAAGCGGGATTGATAGTATTATTACTATGGGGGTTGAAAGAGATTCAAACACCGCGGCAAGTATCATAAAAATAAGAAGGAAAGCTATTCCTATAAGGTAATAGAAGTCTTTTAGCTCGTCTTCTTCGTGTATAACCTCGATAGCAATGCCCGATGGAATATTCATTCCTGCTATCAGATTGTCGATTTCATCTCTGGCACTCTCAAGCAGTGTCCTGGAGGCTGTTATTTCATCATTGAACCTGTAGGTAATCGTGATGCTCTTTTCCTGGTTCTCGCGGTGAATACTGCCCATCCCATATGCGAAGACTATATCCGCTATTTCCTCCATCTCAACAATATTGCCATCAGAGCCGGATATCTGTAATTGCTTGAGGTCATCTATGTTTTTGTAATCATCTTCCTCTTCGCCTGTTTTTTCATCATACTTGATTATGATGTCATACTCTTCGGTACCCTGTTTAAATTTCACACCTGATGAGTATTCAGGTTGGAATGATGCAAGTTCCTGGGCTACATTATTCAGGCTTATATTATTACGGGTCATGATCTCAGTGTCGAAGTTCAGCTGAACTTCCGGAGTATTATCCTGAACGTTTACACTAACAGACATTATGGAACTGAGATCATCGAGATAGTATTCCATATCATCAGCCAGGTCACGCATTTTATTGAAATCCTGACCTTTAATTACGATGCTTTCACTTTCGGTACCAATACCGAGCATACGCCCCAATCCCTCACCGGGGTTAGTCCCGCCCATGCCGCCACCACTTCCCATTCCCCCACCGGAGCTTAAATTATCCATGCTTATATCGGCATCCCCAAAGTCGTTCACTCTTTCATAAATATCATTTTTTATTTCCTCAAGCTTCCGGTCGCTTTGCTTATCCCATTCTTCAGGCAGTCTAACTGTAATTGAAGCCTGGTCTTCCTCTATCCTGGATATTATATCCCCTTTTTCCGGAAGGGTTTCAAGCCTTTTCTCAAGCTCTGTAACGAGAGCATCGGTTTTCTCGAGTGTTGAGCCCGAGGGCATTATTACACT
>Ga0272441_10009017_pt1 | contig 15550 bp, 12 predicted proteins | sample SSMProp6N_FD_193582 | JGI IMG/M metagenome (GOLD analysis project Ga0272441, IMG submission 193582) | Marine sediment archaeal communities from Little Sippewissett salt marsh, Falmouth, MA, United States - SSM-Prop-6N | ecosystem: Environmental > Aquatic > Marine > Wetlands > Sediment ... | reverse complement strand
TGCGAAGGGGAGCGTGAGCGTAGAACTCCCATGGATTGCAAACCCTGGTGAAAACAAGGTTTACATCAAAGTAGAATAAACCTTTCAATAAATGGTAATGGTGGGTATCAGTATGTATAAATCATCATTTAACGATTACTTTGTTTACTGGATGTACCCTGTTGTGTAACATGATAGCTTAATGAAAGGTATATCGTAGGATTCCTTTTTTTGAAAAATAAAAAGGAAGTGATTCTTTTTTTCCCATAAAATAGTATACCTAAACAATCAATACAGAAAGGTATCTATCAGTATTATTTTTTTTATATATTGGTATGACTGTTTAATGATTGCCATATATATCTTTGGTAATGCAATACATCCAAGTATTTTTAACAAGTTGGTTAAACCTTTTGGTTAATATAATCAATAACATGGGTATCCCTATACATAAATTGCATAGCCTTGATAATGTTGCAAAATGATAGCGACTTAAAAAAAGAATAGACATGCCCTTGGTAAACCCTAAAAGGAGAAGCTAGCCCTGTTTTTAGTCTAGAGGATTTTGGATTTTCCCCATGAAAAGGATTGTTCCTGTTTCCTTATGCTGTATAAAGAAAAGAAATGGATGGTCTCCCTCAAAGACTACATAATCTGGGACACTTGTTAATACCATATGTACAGATGTCGCAGCAGCGGCCTCTGTTCCTTCCTCAGTAACATCAACAACTGCCTGGTGGATAACCCGTCCAATATAAAGATTTAGAGAATCTGTATCAGCCATTCCTGAAAAATCTGCAGAAAAAGGGGTAAACGGTGTCACCATTCCCATAGACATCAGAAATTCTTTTAATTGATATCGGGTCTCAAGGGAGAATCGGGGTATTGAAACCCTGACATTTCTCGTAGTAAATGATTCCTTCCAACCAATGAAATCTTGATAGGTTACCATCTGCTCAAGATTGGAGAGATCATGATTTTTCGGGAGAACAATAATCATGGAGAGACTGTCACCCTTGTAGGGAAGCTCTAATACCTGTACTGTCTCTGTTTCTGTATAATTATATCTTATGTTAGAAGATGAATGCATCATGGGGACACTTACGGTTTCCCCAGGAGATGTTTCAAAGTCCTCCTCACGTGTTTCTTCGGTGTCAAAGGGTGTCTTCCAGAGGCCCTTAAAATAAATCGCATTGGTGAGAATCATAACCGTAAGTGGATCAATATCAGACACACTGAGAAAATCCTTAATTTTTCCATAAGTATTTTTTTCCACCCAGCCATTAATCAGCTGGGCAGCTTCATCTGGAGAAGCAAAACTTACATTGGTTGCCTGTGCCATGTAATAATCTTTAAGGAACTGAAGATATCTTTCATGGAAAGGAAAGTTTTCCTGGATCCAGAGTGCATTGGCTGTATTGAGGATATATTCCTTATCCTGGTTCAACAAGTTATAGATTCTTCCAAAAGAACACAACGCAGTGTCATTATTCTGGGAAAAATTAAGCACACTTTGCATTTCCATCGCAGTATCATGACGTGCTCCTTCATAGGTCATGGCCAGGGCAACAAAAATGCTGTAGGGAGAAAAGAACACATTGTTATCATTAGTCTGGGAGATATGATTATATAAATCAAAGGCAAAAGAGTTCATGCTTCTTGACAGCGACGATACGCTTTTATTGGTTGCATATGTATCAATGGCATGTGGGTTACCGCTGACTCCTGATCTAAAATCGAGATTAAAGAAATGAATGCAGGCTGAAACTATGACAACTACGAGGACAACTAGGGCAATAAATGTCATGACTTTTTGTTTTTTCATTATCTCATCATCCTATCGGTATTGACAGGATGTAATAGAAAAGGGGATACTTAAAAGATTATAAGATGTTTGGAAGATGCCAAACATATAGTATATCCACGGGTTAGTCTTTAACGCCCCTTTTATCCTCCAGAGATAAAAAAAAACGCGGGGAGCGAGATTCGAACTCGCGTGGTCATAAGACCAATGGATTAGCAATCCATCGCCGTAGCCGGGCTGGGCCATCCCCGCAAGTAGTTTTTTTCCCGCCGTAATATTATCATATGATAAAAACTTTATCGATGAAAGAAGTTATATTCTGTATAAATGTGATTTTTTTATTTGGTAAAGAAGTATTCACCACTGAAAAACTGGGTGTACCAAATTATAATCTAATCTAATATATATGATGTGTGGGTAGAATGCACACTTAAATTTCACTCCCTATTTTTAATTGCAGATTTGGTAGTATGCAAATCTTGTTCGGAATCAACCTTTTAACAAATTCCTCATCTCCCAAATCATATTTAAGATTTATTATTTCTCCCGGGAAAAAATGTACAATGAGTATTAAAAAAAATTTATGAACGATAAAAAACATTAAAATCAATGGTAACTATCCAGATTCTAGATGACACTGTATTCTCATTCTCGGCTTACTTGTTTTGAAAACTGTCCCCAGAAATATAAATTTTCCTACATTGATAAAATTAAAACAGAAACCGAGCAAACAATCGAGGCCTTTACAGGAGTGCGGGTTCATAGGACTTTGGAAAAACTCTATCGGGACCTGATGTATGAGAAACATGACACACTAGAGGAACTAATGGGTTATCTAAGGGATGACTGGAAAAAAAATTATAATGATTCCATTATCGTGGTACGGAAGGAATATACACCAGAAAATTATTTAAGACTAGCTGAACGATGCGTACAGGGGTATTACCAACAATATCATCCCTTCAATCAGAATAGCACACTGGCATTGGAAGAAAGGATTGTAATATCCCTGGATAAGACTGATTGCTATAGATTGCAGGGGTATATTGATAGAGTAAGTGACCTGGGAAATAGCAGATATGGGATTCATGATTATAAGACAAGTATGCATCTTCCTCTTCCAGAAGATATAGAAAAGGACAGACAGCTTGCACTCTATTCCCTTGCTATACAGGAAAGATATCCTGATGCAGAAGAAATTAAACTGATCTGGCATTTTCTGGCCTTTCAAAAAACACTGGAGTCCCAAAGAAGCCAGGAAGAGCTTGAAGAACTCAAGAAACAGACAATACATCTTATAGACAAAATAGAAGAGACACGTGACTTTCCACCACGGGTTTCTGCCCTCTGCGACTGGTGCGAATTCAGGACGATATGCAAAGAGTGGGCTCATTTAGCACAACTTGAAAAAAAAACAGCGAACCAGTATCTTCATGATACGGGTGTAGAATTGGTAAACAAATATATTGAACTCCGCCAAAAAAAAAGAGATGTCAATACTGCACTTGATCGCGATCTTGAACAAATCCAAGATGCACTTATCCATTTCTCGGAAAAGGAAAAGATTGACGTAATTTTTGGCTCTGATAACAAGATACGAGTAAGTATTAATAATCGTTATACAGTGCCTCCAAAGGAAACTACTGAAAGGATACAGCTTGAGAAACTGCTTAAAAACATGGGTAAATGGGAGGAAGTAACCCAACTTGATTACAATACCTTAAATAAAATCATAACTGAAGAATCATGGGAAAAACATCTGTTAGATACTGTAAAGGAATACATGAAGCTGGAACAGGCCAAACGCCTCTACCCAAGCAAAATAAAAAAATGATACGTATGGTAAAGATAACAGTCTATGACCTATGGAAAAAGACATATCGATATTACCCAAAAAAAAGAAAAAGAGATATTTTCACTCACTAATAACAAAAGAGATAAGAAATCTTGGGAAAGAAGGAGTATAGAGTTTAGATGAAAAAAATAACCAGTGGGATTGTGCTCTTGCTAACACTGCAGATTTTATTGATCACCAGTGGATGTTTAGAGGATAACAATAAGAGCGTTACCATGAATACATTAGAATTTTGGAATGACCATTCATACTCTGAAAATAACAAAACAAGAATATACAAAACCTTTCTTGTTTCCGTGGATGCAGGTGACACAGTTATTATAAAAGATATTATCCATAATATGTCCTATCGTGCCAGTGAGGATTATACCTTAATAGAGTGTAATTCATTACTCAATCAACCTTCCCCCTTCCCCATTAAAGGCGATATTACGGATAAATTCAAAGTGGGTGATAAGATTATGCTTACCCTAACTATTATCGATGTTACGACAACCCGGGAAATGTATAATGAAACATGGACCTGGGAAATGGAGACCATTGCTGAGAGATGGGACAGCCTAAATAACACCATAGTACCCATACCCCAAAAATATATCCAAAAAATGAATCCTTAAAGATAAAAAAAGCAATCTTAATGACTTGGCAAAAAAAGATAGATAAGTCCGGAAAAAATCAGGGAAACTATTTTTAATAAAAGCATTTTCACTTCCATGACGGTACGGTTGGCCCAAAAAAATGATATAGAGCAGATAGCAAAAAATAATGTCCAGCTAGCCAGGATATCCGAAAACAGATACATTGAATCTCAAAAGGTTTTAGAAGGAGTAAAACAAGTTATCAAAGATAGACATAAAGGTTTTTATGTAGTCGCTGAAGAAAAAAATATCATTATTGGACAGGTACTAGTTACCTTTGAATGGAGTGACTGGCAAGCATTTAATATTTGGTGGTTACAAAGTATCTATGTCAAGGAGAAATGGCGGCGACAAGGGGTACTAACAAAATTACTAGATTTCATTCATGACTTGGCAGTTAAGGAAAATGTCACTACCTTTCGTCTGTATGTCCATAAAAAAAATAAAAAAGCAATCACGATCTATGAGAAAAAAGGGATGCAAAAAGAGCCATACACAATATATAGTTACACCATCTAGACAGTAATAGTAAGGATGCATCCCCCTTGTTACAGATACAAAAGCAGAACACAATTATATGGTACAAGATAAAGAATCTTTAAAAAAAATATTGTGAAACTAGGATGTACTCAGCCTCATTTTATTTTTAAGATATTATTTTAATCTTAGAAAAAAATATAGAAGAAACAGTGTTTAGATTGGATGTAGGATAGAAAAAATAGCATAGGGACACTATTTAGGCCAAAAAAAAAAAATGTATTTATAAGCACCCGAATAATAATTGAATCTGCCGCCACACCAAGATAACCCTAGTTTTCCTATTTTTTTAAGGCATAATGTGTGTATCAACTGTGGTAATTGCGTAATCTATTTTTGCATCTTTTTCTGTAAAAAATGTGCTATCATTGTCATCCATGCTCCCATCTGAACTTCCTTTCATTTCTTTTCCCACATAATTGCCCAGATAATATGTAATCTCTAATACTTTCCCTGACTCACCTGTAGAGGGGTCATTACCATTTATATCCAAAAGCTCAGTTCTCCCAAGTATATTTAGATAAGAAAGTTCTATCTTCACAGGGTAATAGGCCTTATCATCAGGTACATTAAATACAGGAGTGCTCCAGTTCACTAGGGTTTCTGTATCAATCTCCATTTCCAGGGGGCCAAATGAGGATATTTCCTGATCATCAATAAAGATCCTTGCAGAGATTTCTCCAGTCTGCTGCTTCCCAATCACAAAATCTTTTATCCGGATAGTATCAATGGCCACCATAATACCTGCATCCGCCCGGGGAACAAAATCAAAGACATCCAATATTCCATCATTATCATCATCAGTATCCGCATTATTCCCAATCCCGTCACCATCAGAATCAATCTGCTCCGAGGGATCATTGGGGAAGGCATCCTCATCGTTAGGAACCCCATCACCATCACTATCATCAGAATGCGAGTCAGGCAGAAAAAATTGTTCCTGTATCCATGGTGCTGCAATTATGATCATAATAATAGCTATTGCCATAATGAACCCAAGAACTAAAATCTTCCCTGATTTGGTCTCAGAATCACTCACTGGGCTTTTCTTCATTTTATATACTCTTATAATAATTAATGTGTGATCTGCTTAAAAAAAGTTTGCCAGCGATGCTACGATGCTCCCGCCGGGGTTCGGGCACGAATTTACACGTCACAAATCGTTTGGATAGATCAGCAAATGTTTTCTTTCTTGCAATACTATTTCACTCTTTTTAAATAACTTTTAAGTGAACGATTCGATGAATACCAAACATTCTCTATTTTTATTGCATCTAACTCACCTTGTCTTGCTCGAAGGCTAAGGTATTCTTGGGAATAAGGGGCGTAATCCGCCATTTCTTTCAGAGGTATAAGCCTTTCTTCATCAATAAAACTAGAAAGGTAATACATTAACGCTTCGTTAACTGCATTTGCAATAAATGTTGCGAATGGGGAAATATTGCCCTTGTCAGCCTTCTGTAAAGTTGAATAGTATTTTCCTCGGTCTTCTTTTTTCAAGATGATGGGTGGATAACCATTCTGCATGAGAAAAAGATTTGTTACAAGGCGAGCAACTCTTCCATTACCATCAGCAAATGGGTGGATTAAAACAAATTCATGATGAATAAACGCAGCTTTTTTTATTGGCTCCAACTCAAGATTTGTTATATTTTTTATATATCCATCCATAAGACTAACAATTTTTATATAGGAAGGAGGAGGGGTAGCAGATCCAGCTATTCGTACGTTTGTAATCCGATATTTTCCCGCATCTTCAAGTAGTCCTTCTGTGACAATCCTATGAAGTTCTTGGATAACTTTCTGTGATATGGGTTTTTCATCCTTTACTAGATTTATCATTAAATTAAAAGCGTTAGCGTCATTTCTTGCCTCAATGTGATCTTTCAAAGGTTTTCCACCTATCGTAATACCCCGTTCCAAAACAAGTTTTGTTTCTTGCAATGTTAATGTATTTCCCTCTATTGCATCTGAATGATATGTATGTCTAATCCTTATATCCTCAAGGATGCGTTTAACAACGTCTTCTTTTAAAGGTCTTAGATTATCCAGCCGTCTCTTTTTTTTTTCGATTTTTCTAAGTAATCTACCATCAAGATTAATATCGGTATTTTTATATTTCATACTATACCGATATATATCTAATTGTATATATCGGTATCGGTTAAATTTAAAATATGCCGATATATCCTTCTATAAATATATCGCTATCTCTGATTATTATGGCATAATCCTCGCTTAGGACAATAACTTCAATTTTCTAACTTTCTTTTTATCGTCTTCCCAGATAATGGACTTGTGACGCAGGGATTCAGGTACGAATTTACACGTCAAAAATTAATGTAGATTCTTATCTATAAAATTACCTTTTGTGCCCTTTTAGCATATAAACTTTATGCTCCCGTCGGGATTTGAACCCGAGTCCTTGGCTTACTCCACACACACATAATATGTTGACTGGTTATGGTGTATACGAGAGGCCAAGATGATTGGCCACTACACTACGGGAGCATAAAAGACGAAAACAAATCACGGTTTTTATGACTTTTGCTTTAAAAAATTATCCACCCGATGAAACCTGTATAATTTTTAGCTGTTGACCACTAATAAGTGGAGCAGAAGACGGAATAACAACACCCCCTGATAACACAATAACCGTATCAGGGAATAAGGAAAGTTGTAGAAGAAGACCTTCAACTGTAGAACCCTTGGGGAGAACAACCTCTTTTTTTTTAGTGGAGAACTCCACCACAACTTTCATAGATATGTTAATAAAACATGGATAGATTAAATTTTTGGCTGGGGTGGCTGAGTGGACTAAAGCGTCTGCCTCGAGAGCAGATGGGGCTGTGCCCCACGCAGGTTCGAATCCTGCCTCCAGCGTCAACATATATGTTTAAACCATGACTGCAATCACTGCCAACAGCATGGAATAAGAAGAGTGAAAAAAAAAGTGGGATCTTGACTCCCCCCAAATATCCTTCTTCCCTATCTCTTTCAATCATTTTTTATTATCCCGATAGTTTAAAAACCAGAGGTCCATTCATAACATACCAGGGAGAAAAGATAATGATTCAAAAAAAAAGAATGATCAGCTTGGCCATGGCCACCATCATGCTCACAGGCACACTTGCCATATATATCCCTGAAAAAACAAAAGGCATCACGGATACAGCACACCAGGCTATTAACACGCTATATGGAATGTATGCACCCATTCAACAAAAAATAGAAACCACAAGCAACACTGAAAGCAAACCTGTCATGGGAGCAGAAGTTAATATCGAATGGGCCAATAACGGGTACAACAAAGGAAATTTTACATTCTCAGGCACAACCGGTTATTATGAGATCAATACTGCAGAAGGAACAATCGATATTACGGCAGGGTATGTACACATACAAGAAACAGAAATCCTTTATGTTGAAAATTCTTCCAACACCTTCACCATAGATACCTCTCCATACACGTACTGGGAAAACATCACCCTTTCCGCATTCCCCGAAAACACAGCCACCATCACTGGGCATATCTATGACAAAAACACCAATAATCCACTCCACGGAAATATCAGTATTTTCTGTACCAATACCTATTTTATGGGCAGCAATACCACAATCTGCAACAACAATGGCTCCTATACAATACATCTCCCATCTGGAGAGGTAACCATCACCGCTAGTGCCATAGGATACCATCCAGAGGATCAAACCATCAGCATCGGTAAAGAAACGAAAACAATCAATTTCTTCCTGGAACCAGAACCACCAGAAACCTCCCTGTTAAAAGGATACATTACCAACAAAGAAACCCACTGGGGAATAAGCCATGCCTCCGTGTTGATGACTAGGGTAAACACCAATTACCTCAATTATACCCTCACTGATACAACAGGATATTATGAATGCACCCTCCCCTCCGGGAATTTTAGTATCATAACCATGAGTGATGAGTACTTTACAAATTTGAATTTTATATCAATTAGACTCAATACCAGCGAGACCAAATGGCTTAATATGTCTCTTGTCCCCTATCCCCCGGAGAGAGCCTGGGTGCACGGACATGTGTATGATGATCATACCGGTTCATCTCTTGCCAATACCCAGGTAGAGGTATCCGGTATCATCACCCAAGACATGGTTAATTTTGGATCTTTTACCCGAAATACCACCACTGATCCTATGGGGTATTACAATGTGTCCGTACCCACCATTACAGCAGAAGAGATATTCCCTGGCTATTACATCAATGTCACCCGTATTACTACCATATCGGGGGCTGCAGACAAGTATTTTCTTAACAGCAGCACTGGTGATATCATTGAACCCGGGGACACCCTGGATCGAGATGTTATCCTTGAACCCGAGCCACCTGAAATATGTATCATAAAAGGCTACATCTATCAGGATGGAGCACCACAGTTCAATCAGCCACCCATCTGTTCACTGTCCGCATCACCATCACTGGGGACAGCCCCATTAACTGTAGAGTTTTCTATGACCGCCACTGACACCGATGGTACCATTACCAATTGGGATTTGGACATAGATAATGATGGAACACCCGAATATACCGGGACAGGGAACCCACCAATAACACAGGAACACATCTATACCACCAATGGGACCTATATAGCAAAATTAACGGTAACTGACAATAATGGAACAACCGGCACAGACACGGTAACAATCACGGTAACACCACCTGGAAATCAATCACCCACCTGTACCATATCGGCTCATCCCACCAAGGGAATTATTCCCCTCACAGTCAACTTTACCATGACAACCAGTGATCCTGATGGAACCATTGCCACCTGGACGCTGGATGTACATACCGATGGAACAATAGAATACAATGGCTCAGGAACACCCCCATCAACACAACAACATATCTATCATACGCCAGGTAACTATACAGCCACCCTTGCTGTCACCGATGACCAGGGAGCCACCACCATGGATACAACAGATAACATACTGGTATCATCAGAAGACGATATCCCCCCAACAACCACCATTGACATCAATCCAGCTATACCAAATGGGGAAAATGACTGGTATATCTCCAATGTTACAGTAACCCTTACAGGAACAGATAACCATTCTGAAATAAATGCGACATATTACCGGATAGATGAAGACAATTGGCTTACCTATACCAATCCCTTTATTATTTCCCAAAATGGAGAACATACAATCCATTTTTACTCTGCAGATATAGTGGGAAATGAAGAAAATGAAAAATCATATCCAGTCAAGATAGATACAACGCCGCCAGAAACCACGTGCATATTAAACCCCTCTTCCCCCAATGGAGAGAATGGATGGTATACACAGAATGTTCAGGTCATGCTCAGTGTCAGTGACGGCGGCATATCGGGGATTAACAGCACAGTGTACAGAATTGATGATGCCCCATGGCAAAGATATATGGGATTATTGACCCTTCAGGATGATGGAAACCATACCCTGGAGTATTTTTCACGGGATATCGCAGGTAACGATGAAAACCTTCATTCCGTACAAATAAAAATAGATACTACACCACCCACTGTGGGCCTTCAAAAACCCAAAGAAAAAACCCTCTATGTTTTGGATAGGGAACTTATTCCATTACCCTTTCATACAGTGATTCTGGGGAAAATAACACTGGAACCCCAAGCATCAGATACTGCCTCTGGTATCAAAAAAATAGAGTTTTTTGTCGATGACGAGTTACAATACACTGATATTAATCCACCCCATGACTGGACGTATGACGAATCAGCTATTCTTTTTCATCGGCACACACTAAAATTGAAAACCTATGATGCGGCAGGACACAGCACGGAAACAGAAGAAGTTAACATTTGGATATTCAACCTATAAAACCCTGTATCCCCCCTAATACTACCAAGCACATTTACCCGTTTCTAACAACTCGATTACTTATCATATATACTCTATCCCATAGTTTATCCTGGAAAATCGGTACCACACAGTATGATACAACCAAAAAAAGAAAAGGTATTTGAGAGGAGTGGTCACATTTGATAGTAGTATTCACCAGTGCTTTTTTGTTTCTTGTCAAGATGGGAATCCGGCTTGTTTACCCGGGGGCGGCCACTCTCTTCATCTCTTCGAAAGGTCACATCAATATTTTTTAGAAACAGATTCATCCCTGTATGCAGATCAAAGGGGCCCTTTCCTTTCCCCCACTTCCCCGGCACACCATCAAAAACCATTAATGACTCACTGACCATATCAATAAAATAGACATCATGATCAACCACCAATGCCGCTGTTCCCTCTTTTTCCATTTTTCGTTTAATCACCCGTGCAGCCCGCATACGCTGGGTGGAATCCAGATACGCCGAGGGTTCATCAATAAGATACATATCGGCCTTGCGTGACAATGCCAGGGCCAATGCAACGGTTTGTAATTCACCCCCGGAGAGCTCAGTGAGTTTTTTGTCAAACAAGTTGTCCACCTGCAGTGGCTTGATGACCTCAACCCTGCAAAAATCAGTCAAGGAAACCTGGGTGGAAAAAACATCCTGTACTGTTCCCTCTCCAGGTTTTAGGTATTGGGGCTTATAACTGATGGTAACATGTGAATCAATAGTTCCCTTGGTGGCCTTTATGACACCTGCTAGCAATTTTACAAAGGTGGTTTTTCCAGTTGCATTTGATCCTACCACACCAATGACTTCTCCTTCATGGATTTCCCCCGGGCTTGTCTCCAGGGTGAAACCAGCAAATTTTTTTACCAGATCATGAAATGAAATCAATGGCGACCGTTGGCGAAGTTTCCGGGGGGGATGTACCTCAAAGGTTACTTCTTCACCAAAACGAATATTTTCTTCCTTCAGATATCCTGAAAGATAAAGATTGATGCCATGCCGGACAGATTTCGGCTGGGTGACAATGCCATATACACCTTTTTCCCCATACAAGATATGAACCGTGTCTGCCAAAAAATCAAGTACTGCCAGATCGTGTTCCACCACCATCACCAATGCATCCTGGGCAAGGTTCCGGATTTCCCGGGCAACCCGTAACCGGTGAATGATATCCAGATAGGAAGAGGGTTCATCAAAGAAATAGATGTCCGCTTCCCGTAATATGGTACCCGCGATAACCACCCGTTGTAATTCACCCCCTGAGATAATGGATAATTTTTTCTTCCCGATCCCATCAAGATCCAGGGAGGCCATCACCTGTCCTTTATCCTTGTGTGTCTCTATTTTCCCAAGGAAAGAATCAACAGTTTCCTTGTACTCTGAAAATTCTTCCACATACTGGGGCTTTACTGAAACAGCAAGCTTTCCCTGGGACATCTTGGAAAAATAGGGATACATCTCGGTTTTCTTCCAGTGTTCACAAATATCATCCCACGAGGGAGAATTTTTCCAATCCCCCAGATTCGGCTTCAATTGGCCAGAAAGAATCTTTAACGCAGTGGTTTTCCCAATACCATTCTGGCCCAGTATGCCACTGACCTTATTAGATGAAAGATGGGGTAAATGAAAAAGACGAAAATTATTTTCCCCAAATTGATGAACAATCTCCCCCTTGAGTTCTTCAGCGACACCAACAATATGGATGGCTTTAAAGGGACACTTGTGAACACAAATACCACACCCGATACAGAGATCCTCCGAGATAACGGGTTTACCCTCCTCCATCACAATAGTTTCATCACCCGTCCGGACACGGGGACAATAACGAATACATTCACGGGAACACGTCTTTGGCTGACATCTATCCCGGTCAATGACCGCAATCCTCATCTCCCCCCAAAACAAGCTGCACTAATAAAAAGTTTCCATACACACAAAAAAAAACCACTCAATAAAAAAATAGAGATATACCACTAATTACCCCACCAAAAAAAAAAGAAGGATAATGCAACGTGGAGGTGAACAATAAATACAGATAAGACCTTACTGCCTATTTTTCCAATCCTGATACCCCAAAATCTTGTCAAGGGCACCAATAGCCCGCAGGGGATCCTGAATTTGGGGTATACCCATACCCGCGAGTTTTTCCCCCTGGCACTCCGTGAAATGACCACCCGTGGACACCGCAACAAGTGGCTTTCCGTACCTTTTTACCTCCAAAAGACCATCATATAACTCATCGAGGGTATTGACAATGGGGGTATCCTGGAAAACAAAAAAAGGCATCAATATATCCACAGTCTTATCCACTGCCAGACGAGATAACGCCATTTGGTAATGCCGCCCCGTGGCACTTCCGGTAAGATCCAGAGGATTAGACACAATGGAAAAACCAGGGAGAGTCCGGTGAAGAAAAGACAAGGTGTTTTTTTGGAATCTCGCCAGTGATAAAAAACGTGAATGATGGATGTAATCCGCTGCCAATACACAGGGACCGGCTCCATTGGTGACAAATCCCACCCGGCCACCCAGGGGAAGCGGTTGTGTGGACAAAATACGTAAAATATCAAAAAATTCCTCATAGCTTTCCGCCACAAGGCATCCTGCTTGCTTCATGGCACCAAAAAAAACCCGGTCATCACTGGACATGGACCCGGTATGGGATCGGGCAACCCGGGCCCCCAATCGTGTGTGACCCGCTTTCAGAACCACCACGGGTTTTGTCTTGCTTATCTTCCGTGCCATCTCCAAAAACTCTGGCCCCTTGGTGAGCCACTCCATATATATCCCAATTACCTGTGTTTCCGGATCAGCTTCAAGAAACCGTAAAAGATCGATTTCATCGATATCTACCTTATTGCCAAAGGACACAAATTTGCTTACACCAACCTGGGCATAGGCAAGCCATTCCAATACAGAAATACCCAGAGCACCCGATTGGGTCAATATAGCCACCGGTCCTGGCCCAGGTAGATCGATCTGTGTTTGAAAAAAAGTGTTAAAACCGGTCACCCCATTAAAAATACCGATACAATTTGGGCCAATAATCCGGATGCCATATTTTTTCCCAACATCCACCAATTCCTCTTGCAATTGTGTGTTCCCGCTTTCCTGAAAACCACCTGAGACAACAACAACTGACCCAATACCCTTTTGACCACATTCTTCAACAACAGGAACAGCGGCCTCTGGGGGGACAACCACAATCGCTAAATCAACAGGCTGAGGGATCACAGAGACGTGAGGATAACATTTCCAACCCAATATGTCACTTTGGGCAGGATTCACCATGAAAAGAGCACCCATATGGCTGGTACTGACATTTTTTACTATCTCATATCCTATCTTCCCCGGTTTTGATGAGGCTCCCACTATGGCAACAGCTGATGGGGAAAAAAAAGACTGCATCGCCCACTCCCCTTTTATTCTTCAGTAATGATAACAACATCCTTTACAGATTTCACTGAATTAAAAGGGAAGAGAATGTTGCCCTTTTCATCCCGATGATAGAGACGAGGATCAATATTATTTGATGGCTCAACCATGATATGCTCCAGTTTCCCGGTCTGTTCATCAACGGTTGCATTCATCAAGGTCCCCAACAATAAACCCTCATTGCTCATCACCCGTTTACCCCGTAATTCATTTTCCATGATTTTCATTATATCACACTTCAGCATCCCGTTTACATTTTTTAAGTTTACCTTATAAAAATAGAAAAAAAGGATTATACCCCTATACACCTAAGCCAGTAACTTTCTAACTCCCCGTCACCGGTATTCAATGCTGCTTGTCTCCTCTCTAGACCTCTTTGAGATACCCGCACTTAGCTCCTCAGCGATTTTCTTGTAATACTCAATCATTTGTTTGGAAACCGATGGCCGTACTGTCTCTAATGCCTTCATAAAATGACCCTGGTTTACTTCTTTGATGTTAAAATCTTCACCTAGGGCATTCATGGCAGCCTCCCGACATACAGACTCTATATCTGCCCCTACATATCCCTCGCTCACCCGGGCCAATTCCTCTATATTTACATCCTTTGATAACGCCATTTTTTTGGTATGGATCTTATAGATCTCCAATCGGGCTTCTTCATCCGGTGAACCCACCAGGATAAGGCGGTCAAACCGTCCCGCCCGCAATAAGCTGGGATCAAGAATATCCGGCCGGTTTGTGGCCCCTACAACAACCACATTTTCCATGGTTTCCAGTCCATCCATGGAGGTCAACAATTGATTCACCACTGTTTCTGTTACCCGGGATCCTTCATGTGAGCCACGTCGGGGGGCAATGGCGTCCAGTTCATCAAGGAAAACAATGGATGGGGCAGACTGTTTTGCTTTCTTAAAAATCTCTCGCACTGCCTTTTCTGACTCTCCCACCCATTTCGAATATACTTCGGGACCCTTAATGGACATGAAATTGGCCTTGGATTCATTTGCCACTGCCTTGGCGAGTAATGTTTTTCCTGTTCCTGGTGGCCCATACAATAGGATACCCCTAGGTGGCTTAATTCCCAATCGATTAAAAGCCTCTGGGTTTGTCAACGGCCACTCCACTGTCTCGATCAGTTTCTTTTTCACATTCTGCAAACCACCTACATCATCCCATTTTACCCGGGGAATCTCCACTAAGACCTCTCGTAATGCTGAGGGCTCAATGGACCGTTGGGCGTCACGGAAGTCATCCATGGTTACCTCCATTTTCTCCAAGATCTTTGTAGGGATAGGTTCATCAAGATCAATCTCGGGTAAATAGCGGCGGAGAGCATTCATGGCGGCCTCCCGGGCAAGGGCAGCAAGATCGGCCCCCACATAGCCATAGGTTATATCTGCAAGATGATCAAGAT
>Ga0272441_10009015_pt1 | contig 15551 bp, 12 predicted proteins | sample SSMProp6N_FD_193582 | JGI IMG/M metagenome (GOLD analysis project Ga0272441, IMG submission 193582) | Marine sediment archaeal communities from Little Sippewissett salt marsh, Falmouth, MA, United States - SSM-Prop-6N | ecosystem: Environmental > Aquatic > Marine > Wetlands > Sediment ... | reverse complement strand
CTGGATACGGCAAAGACAAAAGGAGCCAACGTCGAAAATGCAGTTGCCATGGGCTATTGTTTCGGCGGTGCCGCAGTGCTTGAGCTGGCGCGCTCCGGGGCTGACCTGAAAGGTTTTGTTACGTTTCATGGCGGCCTTCAGACTCCACAAGGACAAAACTACACCAAAACCCGGGGAAAATTTCTGATTATGCACGGCACGGCAGACTCGGCCATTACCATGGACCATTTCGCTGCCCTGGCCAAGGAACTGGAATCGGCAGGCATTGCCCACGAAATGATAACCTATGGCGGAGCACAGCATGCTTTCACGGTTTTTGACACAGAGCGTTACCAGGAAGCTGCCGACAAAAAATCGTGGAAGCGCTTTATTGAATTCCTTGAGGACACATTGAAGGAAGCAACTGCTTTGACAGAGCACCAATGTTTACGCCGTTAGGAATTAAGAATTGGGCATGGAAGAATCGGGAATTGCAGGCAGCGCTCCTGAGTATGCTTCGGCCGGATGAATCGATTAATCGAGAATTACCATCCCTGTATCGCCCAGTACCTGCACCCGGTCTCCTGTGACGATCTGGTGAATTATGTCACCCTCAATTCTGTCCATCATCGGGATGTCGATGGTAATGGCACACAGGGCCAGAATAGGATCAGCCTTTTGACATAGTATGGCAACGGGAGCAATTTTTGCCTTCATAGCCTCGTATGCAATATACGGTGCTACAGTGCCGCCTTTGCCGGTGGGGCAAACCAGAATTTTTCCCGCCAGGCTTTGACCCTCCATGGGATGGCCCCTGGATAAACATCCGGAGGAGAGGTCGAAATCTCCTATAAAGGAAAAAGGGATGTTTAACACCACGGCTTCACCACTGATGTTGCCGCCATTAACCACGCGACCTTTTAAGATCATCCTGCTCACCTTTTCCATACTCCGGTTACGACAGACTCGATACAATCCCGGGTAGATCCGAATATCACCCTGGCCCGGGTCAGCTTACTTATATAATGGGCTGCTTTAATTGAATCGGTGGCTAAAACCCTGGTTTCGTCGGGCAGCCTGCCGAAAGGAACTCCCGCCATACAGCAACGGGCAAAGACACCCCCTGCCTTTTCGATGATATCCACAAACCCCATTCTTCTGGCCAGCGTAAGTATCTGCTCTGCCGATCCCAACCACAATCGGGTATTACTGCTTGCTTTTTTTCCGTGCAGTAACCGGGCAATCCGGCCGATTTCGTTTACCGTCAAATGCGGACAGCCAAAAACTACCAGGTCAACCTGCTCTCCATCCCGGCCAGGATATTTGGCATAGGTTTCCAGCATTTCCTGCCTGCCCACAATGATTTCATCACGGGCTTTTTCCCCTCCCAGAGCTACATCAATGGTGGGGGCCTCCGGGGTAATGCCCGCTAAATGGGCGATTCCGACCGCCCCGGATACCGCCAGAGGAACCAGTAGGCTTTTGAGTGATTCAAAGGCAAGGTTGTTGGGCAAACCATCAATCACGATGTTTTTATCCTGGGCTTTCTCGCCAATGTAGTAGCTTATGACTTGGAAATCCGTATCAGTACAATTGGCAGTATCCAGGCCTTTGAACCTGACAACAGCCTTGGCCAACCTGTTTTCCGGCAGTAAAAGCCCCATGTATGGAGTTCTGCCTGTTATGGCTGCCGCCAGGACAGTGGTAATCCCTTCACGGTTTGCCCTGGCCCCGGATAGAGAATTGGCCATCAATTGAGCGCCGGAGCCCATCCAGGAAATAATCTGTCCCTGAATGATGGAATTGCCGACCAGTGTGGGTAAACACGTAAAGGTTTGTAAAACATTCAGGCGCTTGTACACAGACAGGCGTTTGGCAAATAACTCGGTTTCAGCCTTGGCAAAGCTTTCAGGCACGCCCATTTCCTGCCATGTATCCATATCGAAAAAACCAGGAAGGGGATGCGTGGTGGTATTGCCCACCCTGAACGTATCCAGAGAGTCTGTGATATCCAGTAGAAACTCGGGAGGGTCAATCGCCCAAAGGTGCGACGAGGCAACCGGGGCCAGCCTCTGCGCTCCGAAGGCATCGCCAAATTTCACCAGTATGGACATGGCCTTCTGCGTTCCCCGGCCTTTTTTGCCAGCCAGCATTTCCTCTTCTTCGTTCGTCAGTTTCATCGGTTTCACCCTTGTTGAGTTTCATTCCAAATTCGTGAGCACTGAAGAAACCGGGACAATCCCCTTTTCTTCAGAACATACAGTTGGCCGGAACCTGGCTGTCATCGCGCCGGATATTCACCCCCTGCTTTTCCAGGACTTCCCGCACCAGCCGGTAATCCAGTTTCCTTGGAGCGACTTCATGTTTTACCGAGAGCGCTGCCGCGGTTCCTGCGGCCTCTCCTGTGCTCATGCAGGTTCCCATGATTCTCAGGCTGGACTGGGCCACCTGGTCGCAGGAAATGCATCGCCCTGAAACCAGTAGATTCTCCACTTTCAGCGGCACGAGTGACCTGTAGGGAATATCATACGGAGGATGAGGTTCGTAGCGGTGGACTGTCGGGTCGTCAATGGGGTGAATGTCAATCATGTACCGGCATTCTGTCACTGCATCATCAAATTTTTTCCCTTGGACCACATCTTGCTCGTTGAGCATATACTCACCGAGAATACGACGTGTCTCGCGGATATAGATATGGGTGCCTGTTTTTGTCAGGTGCGCATTGGCAAAGTAGGGGTGTTTTTTCAGCACGTTTATTGCGCTTATAATCTGCGGCCGCAATTCCAGATGGGCCCGTGTCAGGTCTTCCGCCTTTGTTCCGTCGATCCCCTCGACGTGGGCTAGGTTGATAAAAATATTCAGCTTCCCGAACGGCAGCGGCACAATGAACCCGACTTGGTAGGGAACGTCATAGTTCATGTTCTCTTTTTCTGCGATTTCCTTCAGCAGTGGGCCTAAAAGATAAATTCCTCCGAATTGCATTGTGGGAAGGGCGGAGATATCCCAATCGCCATCCAGTTGAAAAAGCAGCGATACGGTCTGCATCTTCTCATCCTGATCGCGTCCCTTTTTAAACGGCGCTCCGGCGCGTGCTGCTATATCTCCATCTCCTGTGGCATCCACTACCCGCTTGGCCATGATTGCCTGTCTGCCGGATTTATTTTCGATGATAGCCCCTTTTATTATGTTGTCTTCCATTACCGGCTGAACCGCAATGGTATGCAACAGGAGTTTTACCCCGGCTTTGTGCAGCATCTCATGAGCAACAAATTTATAGATCTCCGGGTCGAATGCATTGGCAATCGAGAAATCATAGGCCACCTTCGAGGGGTCATGCTTGATATACCCACCTTGTTCTGCCATCTGATCCAGAAAGGTCTCGATAAACCCGCCCTTGCTCATTACCTCGGGCAATGGGTTGATAAGGTTTGCCGTTGCCGAACCACCCAGAAACCCTTCCTGCTCCACCAGAAAAGTTTTGCTGCCGTTTTTGGCCGCTGCCATTGCAGCCATAATACCCGAAGGACCACCGCCACATACCAAGACATCCACCTCGCCAATAACAGGCGTTTGCCTCGCTGGTTCATGTATATTTTTCATCTACAGACCTCCTCCCTTTTCAAAACATTTTACGTGCTCGGGCCTGTTTATTCAATACAAAGGCATGAGAGAAAAGCAATTAAGAATTGAAAATTAAAAAATTAAGGACTTGATAAACAGGCGAAGGTCAAAGGCAAATACCTGATCTTGGGCAAATTATCCCACGATCTCACCGGTCTCGATCTCGACCGGCGGAGCACACGTCTTTGCCGGATTGATGAGCTTTTAAAAAAAACCAAAGATGATGCCGATCACGAGCGGCTCAATCGATAACTTCATCCGCCTTTCCGCGGTTTTTACTTTGGAGTATATGGGCAATCAGAGGCAGTATGACCAGGTAGTACGGCCCGAGCAGCGCAAATATCACCAGTTCGGCCCACAGTCTGCTACCATCAACCGGCTGCCCTTTGAGACGGTTGAAAAAGGCATCAATGGTGTTGCCTGACAAGTTTCCTAAATAGATGATACGGATGTAGATCACGATATTTTCGGCCAATTTTTTGTCATAGTATTCATAGAAGCTTTTTTCCGCTTCTTTGTGGGGTGTGCCGCCTGTTTCGCTGTAATGCTGTGCAAAGGCCAGTGCGATTGCTTCTTCTTCCGGGAAATCACCGATTTCCTGCGACAGCAGGCTTTTAAGCTCTTTGCCTTCCACACCCTGCGCGAGTGCTATCTCGGAATGCAGCCACGAGCAATACCGGCAGCCAAGTACGCTGATAACCGCCATATTCAGTTTTGCCCGGAAGGACTTGCTCACTCGCCTGCAACACAGGGCATCAATCACACCGGGGATATTGCGTGCCAGGTATATGACATCATGGAAAAAGCTTCCAAGATCATAGATGCGTTTCTTGAAATCATCAATCATACAAGCCTCCTGGGCCTATTGGCAAAAATATCACTCGGATTTTCAGGCTTGCTCTCTTAAAGAGCCCTTTGGTTCAGGGTGCTTTACATCACGCGGTGATTTATGAATAAGATTTTCCATCTACAGGCCTTCTCCTTTTTAAAAACATTCTACTTGCTCGGGCCTTTTTGTTCAACACAAAGACAAGAGAGAAAAGCAATTAAACATTGAGAATTAAAAAATTAAGGACTTAAAGACAGGCGAGAGGCAAGGCAATTTAAAATTAGAGATGAAGAATTATGAATTGAAATCCCGGGCAGAGACGAAAGGAATGGCAGGGCAAGGCTCGGGGAGCAAGATCCGAGGCAGAAGTTTTAATTATCAAGAATGTTGAATATCGGTTTGCGGGAAGATCAAAACCCACAGAAGTTTGACAACTGGTATATTCCCAGCTACATAGATTCAACAACACTAAGCAGGTAAAAGACTATTTTTTGATGCGCGCAACGATTTGGGAGGTTATCATGGCGAGTTTTACAGATCGTATCATTCGTGCCGCCAAGCTGGATGTCAATCTCTATGAAGAGGTGGAAGCCGACAAGGGAGCAATGGGCCAGGCTATGTCGGTCGTAGTTATATCCAGCATAGCAGCCGGTATTGGAAGCATTGGGAATGTAGGCCTGACAGGCCTTCTACTTGGGACGATCACTGCCCTTATCGGGTGGTTTTTCTGGGCATGGCTGACATACTTTATCGGAACAAAATTATTACCGGAGCCCCAGACCAGGGCTGATGTCGGTGAGTTGCTGCGCACGATCGGGTTTTCCAGTTCACCCGGTCTGATCAGGGTCTTGGGAATAATTCCCGGATTGACAATGCTGGTACATTTGGCAGCCATGGTCTGGATGCTTATAGCTATGGTTATTGCGGTCAGACAGGCCTTGGATTATACAAGCACGATGCGGGCCGTAGGGGTATGCTGCATTGGTTTTGCAATCCAGATGCTGATTATGATGATTTTGTTCTCTCTTTTCGGCGGGCCGACAGCGAATTTATAATTCTCGGGAGGCTATATCGAAACCAGACGATCTTTTATCAAAAAGGGCGCTGTTGCGGCAGTTGGTCTTGCTTTGCCCGGTTGCGGTTCCTCGCTTAAGCAGCGGAGACAGGCCCCGCTAAAAACCCGTGAACCTCGCAAGGCCTTGATCATTTACTATAGCCAGACCGGTCATACCGCAGGAATAGCCGGACATATCGATGAGGTCTGGAAAAGTTCAGGCTTGGAAGTAGATCTGTTCAACATCAGACATGTAGACCCAAGCGACCTGGGAGAATATGACCTTATAGCAGTAGGAAGCCCGGTCTACTATTTGGACGTACCGAAAAACGTGCGGCAATGGCTCAAATCCCTTCAAAGCATTCGTGGTATACCGGTTGCGTCTTTTGTAACGTATGGGGGTAATGGCCACAATCATCACAATACTGCCTGCGAGCTGCTGGAACTCTTATCTGATAAAGGTGGTATACCTGTCGGGATCGCAAAGTTTGCACATATGAATACCTTTCCTCCCTTGTGGGTTGTGGAGAGCAAGGATCGAATCCTGAAGTACCGAGATCTCCCCAATGAGGAAACATACAACAGTGCAAGGCAGTATGCTGCTGATCTGATGACATGGCTGAAACAAGGCACCTCTGTGGAAGTCGAAAGGGAATTCTGCCTGGAGGGTCCGGCAAAATATATGGCTCTTGACTGGTTTACCAAAATCATGATCACGGAACATTCGATTGATAAACTCAGTTGTCACACATGCGGCATTTGTGAAGCTACCTGCCCTGTCGGGGCTATACAAATTTCTTCGCAGACGATTGACACAGGTCGATGTATTGTGTGCATGGGGTGTATCAACAATTGTCCGAACAATGCATAATCATGAAATTCATGGGCAGAAAGCTATATGGGTTCAGAGAGCTGAAAAGAAGAATCGGGGATAATGGGGTAAATTCCTGATTTTTGAACTATGTATGGTGGGACTGAAGGTTTTGGATATGATCATCCCCATGCTTTTTTGCTTTTCCGTTATGCAACGCCTAGCCAGCAGTTTGAAAAAAAGAGGAAAAGCAAGGCATCCTCTTTTATAAAAATTTCCATTTAGTTTCCGACTTTCTGAGGTCGGCGCGGCAGGTAATCTGTGTAAAACCTGGATTTACGCTTTATCAATATTAAATTTAAATGTTAAAACCGAGTAGAAAAATTGTACCTTTTGAACCAGGATGCTTTACATTGCCCGGTGGTTGTCAAAGGGCTGCGTTTCCAACTGCCATTGAAGTTCATTTGTCCAGGCCTTGGCCTGAGCATCCACAAGCAGGGATTTACGGAAATGGATGCCCACGATCATCAGGCGTACTGCCTCGCCGAAAGTCCTGGGGTTGATCAGAAGACTGTTGAGCAGCAGCTTCCAGTAATAGCGCCCGAACCCCTCCTCATTTTTGATGCCGATGCGCCAGGCGCTCTTGAAAAAGGCCAGGATGCCGAATATGTTGATCTTCGAGATATTTTGGGGGCGGTAGGTTTTCAGAAACGAAATGCAGCGCAGGTAGTATTCTTTCGGGGCATAGATCGTGTTGAGCACGCGGTAGTAGCCTTGGATGATTGTCTCTTTTTTCATCTTGGGGATGAAATTTATGTATCCGTCCGTATTATCGCCGCTTGATTCGGACAGGAGCCGACCCTCGGATTTGAGCCGTTTCCAGAGCTTGGTTCCGGTAAGTGCCTCTAACAGGCCGACCATGGCCATGATAATCCCGCTGGACTGAATAAAGTCGATCTGCATATCGAAAATATTTTCAGGGTCGTTGTCAAAGCCGATGATGAAGCCGCCCATCACCTCGAGCCCGTTTTTCTGCATTGTCCGGACAGCATCCAGCAGGTTTTTCTTCATGTTCTGAACCTTGTTCGCTTCTTTGAGACTTTCTTCATTAGGTGTTTCGATGCCGACGAATACCTTGTTGAAGCCGGCCCTTGTCATAAGCCGCATCAGTTCGTCGTCATCGGCCAGGTTCATGGATGCCTCGGTGAAGAAATGGAACGGGCTGCCATGGGCATCCATCCAGGAGGCAAGCTCCTTTAACATGTGCTTGGCTTTTGATTTGATACCGATAAAGTTGTCATCCACCACAAAGAGAGAACCGCGCCAGCCTTTGCGGTAAAGCAGATCGATTTCACTGATAAAATGAGATGTACTCTTGGTGCGCTGTTGCCGGCCATTGAGCAGAACAATGTCGCAGAATTCACAGTCGAAAGGGCATCCGCGAGAAAACTGGACAAGCATAGAATCATAGTATTTGAAATTGATCAGGTCCCAATCCGGCATGGGAGTGAGGGAAAGGTCAGGTTTTTCTGATGAGGTATAACGGTGTTTTAGAGTTCCTCTCTTGAAGTCTTCCAGGAACATAGGAAAGGTTACTTCGGCTTCATTGATCACCAGGTGATCTATCTCGCTGAAATTTTCCTGGCTGGTGGTAAAATAGGGACCTCCGGCAACGATACGTACCCCGGAGAGCTTGCAACGCCGGATGATTTCTTTGAGCGATTCCTGCTGCACCTGCATGGCACTTACAAAAACATAGTCGGCCCAGGCCAGGTCATCGTCGCTCAGGGTCTGGACATTCAGATCCACAAGCTTTTTCTGCCACGATTCAGGGGCCATGGCTGCTACAGTCAAGAGGCCCAGCGGCGGGAAAGCGGCCCGTTTTGACACAAAATCCAACGCGTATTTGAAGCTCCAGAATGTATCCGGAATCTCGGGATAGATAAAAAGAGCATGCATATTTAAGAACCTTTCGTACTGGTATTTGTCGTATCCTTACAAGCCCTTATGTACCATAGCTTACGGTTGGGGAATGTAAAATAAATGAAAATCATGTGTTAATATTTTGTAAAAATTCCCTGTTTTCTCTGCGTTGCTTGTTTTTTCATTTACTGATGCCTATGAGATGTATAATGAAAATTGGCTATCCTTGTCTCAATAGATCGATAGGATGTTCAGGAAGCCGCACCTTCCGCCTGAAGAATTACTCGAATGAGCGTATGATCGAGACTATAGGCGACAACCTTGACTGCCTGTTCAAGATGCTGAAATACAATCAGCAGTACCACATGTTGTTTTTCAGAATCTCGTCCGATCTGGTTCCGTTTGCTTCGCATTCGGTTTGCGACTTTGATTGGCGCGGATACTTTCAGAAAAATTTTCAGAAGATTGGCGAATTTATCCGGGCCAATGCCATGCGCATCTCCATGCATCCCGATCAGTTCGTGTTGATCAACTCTCCTGACGAAGGGGTTGTTGAGCGCAGCGTGGCTGAATTGCGATATCATGCGCAGGTGCTGGATTTGATGCAACTGGACGATTCCGCCAAGATTCAGATCCATGTGGGAGGTGTGTACCGGGATAAGCAGGGAAGCATTGCCAGATTCATTGATCGCTATGAACGCCTGGATTCTTCAATCAGGAAACGGCTGGTAATCGAGAATGATGATATCAGCTATACCCTCAACGATTGCCTGGCGATCCATGAGGCCACAGGCATACCGATTTTGTTCGATTCCTTCCATCATCATTTGAATAATTCCGGTGAGCCGCTGGGTGAAGCTCTGGCCCTGATTGGCAGTTCGTGGCGCAAGGCCGATGGTATTCCCATGTGTGACTACAGCTCACAGCAGGCAGGAGGGCGCAAAGGCAGGCATGCCGAATCCATAGACCCGGAAGATTTCAAGCGCTTTCTCCATGCTTCACATGAGGTTGATTTCGATGTTATGCTGGAGATCAAGGACAAGGAAAAAAGTGCATTGCAGGCCATCAGGCTTGCATCACAAGACTCTAGGTTTATTTATTCAACTTGAGTCTTGCCGGTTTTCGCCAGAATGTTCTCTGCATGAAATTAAATACCGCCGGGCGTACCGGATTTACGTGCCGATAACCACAATTCCCAGATACCCGTCGACAGTGAGCGCATCGCCGGTCTTGATCAGTGCGGTTGCATCCGGCACGCCGGTGACGCAAGGCAGGCCGTATTCGCGGGCGATAATCGCACCGTGGATCAGCATGCCGCCCCGGCGCTCTACAATACCGGCGGCCAGCGGTACCACGAAGGTCATATTAGGATCGATCGCATCGCAGATCATAATTTCACCGGCCTTGAAAGCGGCAAGGTCGGCGGGAGATAGAATAACCCGGGCCAGGCCCTGGCAGACTCCGGGGCCTGCGGGCTGGCCGGTAAGCTGGCGTGGTACGGATTTAAAAGGCATTGCCTGTTCCTGTTCTTCTTTCTGCGCCGAAGTTTTCGGCGTATAGTTCGGATCTTGGAGCATGCGTATCACTTCTTTAGCGGATAAGCTGTCCGGGGCGTAAGTGCCTTGTGAGTTGATGCGCGCCAGTCCCTCCCGGAGGGCATAAAGCATCTGCCCTTCTATGCGGCCGAGGTACATATTGTCGTTGTCTCTGAGGCGGTAGCTTGCACTGGCAAGGTCAAGAAGCTCCGCGGCAAAAGCCTGCTGATCGTCCGGGAAATGTGACAGGTAGTTCTGAGAAAGTTCCTCGGTGTTCTTGTCATGAGTACGGATTTTGTCTTTTGGCCTTGATGCCAGTTCAAGCAGTATTCTGATCACTGCATCTGAACCCTGGAAACATTGGGCGGTGCTGCAGGAGAGGTCGCCAAAACTTTCGACAAAAGAATCAAGCTTGCTGCTGAAATCTTCATTCTTTAAAAACTCACGATTTTGCTCCAGAGTTTGTCGAAGCTGTTCGTCATTGCGGATGAAATCTGCTAGCTCTTCGAGCAAAGAGTTACGCCTCAGGCTGACCATTCCCGCCCCGGAGAGCAAATCCATGAACTCATACGGGTCTTCAGGTCGTATCGTATCATTGTATACCTGGCCGAAGAGCCGCATACCGTGCGCAAAGGGGATAAAATCAGACCAGTAGACCTTTTCCCAGTGGTCAAAAATCGCCTCTCTTTCCTTAATCTGCCCGATCAGTTCCTCATCGCTGAGCGTGTTGAGATCGATTCGGGCCAGTTCATTTGCAACGCCCTCCATTTGTGGGATGAGTTCGTCCTCGATTTTTTTGCGCAGGGTTTTCAGGTTTTCAAAACTGCGCTTGAGGCTCAGGTACCAGGGTCGCTCGTCGCCAGACCGGCCCTGCCCGATTGTCGTTATCGGCCGTGACTGCAGAGTATAGAGCTGATCATTGTGAAATGTCCACTCTACATCCTGGGGATAACCCCAGACAATTTCAGACTGCATGGCAAGGGCAAATACCCTGGCGGTTTCCTCGGAATTCAGAGGGGGTAGGGCCTGTATTTTCTTTGGCAGCTGAACCAGAGTGGTTCCTTCCGGCGCCGGTGCCATAATTTTATCCCTCAGCGCTGGAATGTGTGAGACTACCCTGCCCGATTCACGTGCCAGAAACCAGCGGTCCGGTTCCACTGTACCATCCACCAGCCCCTGATTCAGCCCGTAGACCGATTCGATAACAGCCTGGGTTTCATCATCGGGATTCTGGCTGAAGACCACCCCGGACTTTTCTCCTTTGATGATTTCCTGCACAAGCACAGCCATGGTGCTTTTGGTGACATCAAGCCCCAGTTCCTGACGATAGAGCAGGGCCGCATCAGACCACAGGGAAGCCCATACCATGCGGATATGATATAGGATGGCATCAGCGCCCTTGATATTGACAAACGAGTCGTGCAATCCGGCAAAGGATGCCCCGGCAGAATCCTCACCTGGAGCTGACGATCTGACAACGACTGCTTTGCCGCTGAAAATTTTCTCTATCAGACCTCTGAGGTTTTGTTCCAGATCATCAGGCAGTTTAGAGGTCAGAAACATGTTGCGGATCCTGAGAGAGGCGTCCCACATCTCCTCCCAGCGCATCTCATGAAAATTTTTCCGATGGAGCTCTAAGGATATGCGTTCGTGAAGACCGTTCCTGTGGGTATAATGGTTATATGCCTCTGTGGTCACACTCAGGGCATAGGGTATCCGGAATCCCTGCTTATTCAGGGCTGACAGGCTGTAGGCTTTACCCCCGACGCAATCTTTGTCAGCGGGGGTAATATGTTCAATGGGAATAGAAAATTTCATTTCTCAACGTGCAATACCATTACGTTCTGGAAGCGGTTGACGATGATATAACTCTCCACCGCGACCATCATCAGGGCACAGCTCGGTGACCGGACAAAGTCTTCCAGGTGAGGATGCTTGGTTAAATAGAATTGAATGTATTTTTCACGCTCATCGCCTTTGAGTTCAACTACAGTGCCGGATATATTGACTGCCATGGCATCGTGGAAGTCGGATATCTGATTGTTGCGATTATCGACAAGCAGGGCAACATTTGAATTTGAAGAGATGTTTTCATATTTCCGGGTTGCACGTGTGGTGGCGAAGATCAGGCCTTTCAGGTCTCCAGTGACGATAAATGCCACCAGGTTGCAATAGGGTTGTGAGTCCCGTTGAGTTGAAAGCACCGCCAGGGATTGCGAATCGAATAATTCATTGAGGACATCGATTGTTTTCTGAATATCAGCGTCCTTAGCTTTTTCGAGCCTGAAACTCATAAATAGTCTCCCGCGAAACATTGATGATATTTACAATATAGATGCGAGTTGTGAGGTGTCAATTGTCAGGTCTGCTTTAAAAAATGAACACCATGGTCATTTTTTAAATGTATTGCGCAGGACTGAGCGTGCTGCATGATAGCCGCACATGCCGTGAACGCCTGCTCCCGGAGGGGTAGAAGACGAACAGATGTACATGCCCTTGACAGGAATGGTATACGGATCAAAACGAAAAGTGGGCCTGAAGAAAAACTGAAGAAAGGTCTGCGCGCCTCCCGAGATATCACCGCCGATCAGGTTCGGGTTTAAGTCTTCGAATTCGTTGGCTTTGATCACATGCCGGGCCAGGACACGGTTTTTGAACCCCGGTGCAAAGCGTTCGATCTGCTGTGTGATTTGTTCACTCATGTCAACAGGTGACCCGTGTGGAACGTGGCAGTAGGCCCAGGCCGTGTGTTGGCCTTCAGGGGCACGGCCAGTATCGAAGAGACTGGGCTGGCACAGGATCACAAACGGTTTTTCAGGATGAATGCCTTTCCATACCTGGGCTTCGCTTCTGGCGATCTCTTCCAGGCCACCTCCGATATGAACCGTTGCCGCTTGTGAACATTGCGGGGCTTTCCAGGGGATAGGTCCGTCCAGGGCCCAATCCAGCTTGCATACTCCTGGTCCAAAGCTGTATCGCGAAAGCTGATTGCGGTAGTGCATCGGCAGACGCAATGCGTCAAAGTGCAATAATTGGCGGGGCGTTACATCGAAAAGAACGGCCCTGGTCTTCGGCAAGGTGCTGATTGACTCCAGCGGGGTATCGGTTGTGATTATTCCTCCATGACGTGTAAGACAATTCGCCAGGGCTGCAGCAATATTTTGTGAGCCGCCCGCGGCAAGAGGCCATCCGACGGCATGAGCGCTTACCGCCATTACCAGCGCGAAGGCCGCACTGATAGGCTTTGTAAGCGGCAGAATGGAATGTGCGGCCAGGCCGGCAATAAATCCTTTGGCACGGCTGTCTGCAAAAAGATTCTGCGCCAGCCAATTCGCGGATCGTACGGCTCTCAGTCCAAAACATGCCATCAGCCACGGATTTTCAGGGACTGTATGATGGCCAAGCAGAAAACGGGATAATTGCGGCCACGAATCCACCAGGGGGGAAATCAGCCTGGTGTAGGCCGGACCATCAGCGCCAAGTTGTCTGGCGGTTTTATTTACCGATCGATCGAGGAGCACGACGGAGCCGTCATCGAAGGGATGGGCAACTGCGGCAGGAGAGTTAATCCAGTTAACTCCCTGTGTTTCCAGGTTCAGTTGGCTGAAGAAGGGCGATGAGAGGGCAAGCGGATGCATTGCGGAAAACACATCGTGGATATATCCGGAGAGGGTCAATTCTTCGGATCTGGTCGCTCCACCGATAGTTTTTTTAGCTTCGATTACATGCACACCAAGCCCGGAGCGTGCCAGGTGTATGGCGGCAGAGAGCCCGTTCGGGCCGGAACCGACAACAATAGCATCATGTACATTGAATGATTTCATTAGATAGTATTTGTATTATAGCCCAACGATTTTATTCTATCTTTTGCCGAGCCAGGTATAAAAGTGTTCTGATCTGGGCATTGTACCAGATGTTCTTCATGTTTGCCCACTGAATCGACTCATCAATTAAGGATTTGCTAACCTGGACCCATCCATCCAGCCCGAAATGCCCGGCAAATTTGGTAAGTACATGCTTCCAGATGTTTTCCTGGATTCTTGACCCGGCCAGCATGAATCCGAATTCATACAAGGGGTCATTTGCCCGGGCAAACCCCTGGATTTGCATGACCGTGGAGGTATTGTCTTCATAGGCCCGGAAATGGACCCATCCCGATTCGGGGTGACCCTGCGGGGTCATGAAGGTAAACGATGTGTCATCGGCATAGAGCACGAAAACTCCGGTACTGATCGGCACTCCCAGCATGACGGAATTGATGAGAACAATCTCCCCGGGGATTATTCCCGCTTCGGATGGATAAAAGTGATTCTGAACGGGCTGAAAGCTTGGGAAATGTTCCCGCATGATTTTGATTGCCTCTTGCGGTGAGATTTCCACCCCGCTTAAGCGAACCTGGTAGGTCTTTTCCCACAGCTGCCCGAATCCCTGTAGCGGGCCAGTCAGTTTCAGCCTGTCAATATTATAATCAAGGGCCTGCGCCGGGTGATGCCCAAGCCTGAGTTCTCCGACAGGCCCGGCCCAGGGGGATTTTGTTTCCCGGGCAGAAGATGGAGTATCTTCGGCAGTGGGATGTACCACCCGGATAGCCTCGTCAATCATGGTGAGATGAAATACCTCGCGAAGCTGTTCACTGAGGCCTTTGGCCACAAGTCTCTGGTTGCGCTTGTGAGCCAGGATGCACAGCATGACAAGCGCCTTGATTCCCGGAGGGTCGATGTGGCGTGTTTCAGAAAAATCGAGAAGAATATGCATATCGCTTGGAAGCTGGTGATATGCATCGATCAAAGCATTGCGGCAGTCTCCACAAAGAGAACCTTTGATCTGTATGCAATTGTTCGAGGACCTGATGGAAGAACCACAATCATTCATTGAAATTTTCCTGTTATCGTTAAAATTGCATGCATGCAGAATCCTTATTTTTAAACAGTAAGAAAAAACCGTGTTGTGTCAAGCATCGGCCATTGGAGATCAAATAACCCGGACATTGTTTAAGATAAAAAAAAGCAGCAGTTACCTGCTGCTTTTTACTTTGTATGGGAATGCTATGGTATCAGCAAAAATGTTGAGTGGTCCTGTCAAGTTCCGTTAGGTATTACTACTGGTTCAAGATCGATATATTGATCACCGTCTCCATTGTCGATGAAGACACGAACAATAACGTCTGCATCATCCTCTTCGTCTAGAGTACCAAGTGCAACCACAGTCAAGACATCGCCTTCGATCAGATCGACCGGCTCGAACTGGAATACGGCTGTTTCAACACCTGCCAGGGTTACATAGAATTCATAGGTGCCGGCATCGATTGTCAGATACTCTTCAATGTCACCGAATTCCACATCGCCGAATACCGTGGCTGTATTCAATGGCGAGCCGGCTTTTACATCCACGGGGGGAATATCGGTGCCGGCATGCACGAAGCGTATGCGCACGGCCTCATCGTCGGAGTAGCGGTTTTCGAAAAGCGCTCCTTCTTCCGGATCAGGGCCGGAACCGATTATTGTGACACCACCTTCACCTTCGTCGATCGCAAAGAGTGTAAAATCCACCCCGGTCAGGGCCAGGAATTCACCGTCCAAGACCACCGTATCTGTCCCGGATACCAGAACTTCAAAGAAATAGATTCCCGGTATAATACGGGCATAGCCGGAGCTTTCACCGTAGCCCAGGGCTTCGATCCCGATAGCGCTGTTCAGCGCAATGTCAACCGGAATAGTGAATGCGTTATTGCTGGCATGAATCACCCGGGCATTGGTATATAAATTGGTGGCCTGGGTTATTTTCTCAACGAATGTCTCA
>Ga0272441_10009014_pt1 | contig 15551 bp, 10 predicted proteins | sample SSMProp6N_FD_193582 | JGI IMG/M metagenome (GOLD analysis project Ga0272441, IMG submission 193582) | Marine sediment archaeal communities from Little Sippewissett salt marsh, Falmouth, MA, United States - SSM-Prop-6N | ecosystem: Environmental > Aquatic > Marine > Wetlands > Sediment ... | reverse complement strand
GCCCCAATCGCCCCGGCCCCAATCGCCCCGGCCCCAATCGCCCCGGCCCAAGTGATGAGATCGCAAAACACGTGCGGGTGCTCGCAGAACAGCACCGCCTCGAGCCGGGCCGGTGTGACGTGAAAGGAGTCCTGCAGCTTTTCATAATCGGCCAGCGCCCGCAGCAAGGCATGAACGGCATCCGCATCCCCCGGGCCGGCCCGGCGGATATGCATGGTCATACCGCCACCGGCGCGGCGATGTGCGGATGCGCCTGGTAGCCTGCGAGGCTAAAATCCGCGTAGGTGAAATCGAACAGCGACCGCACCTCGGGGTTGAGGGTCATCTGCGGCAACGGGTATGGTGTGCGGCGTAATTGCGTGCGCGCTTGCTCCAGATGGTTGGCATACAGATGCGCATCGCCGAACGTATGGATGAAGTCACCGGCCTCAAGCCCGGTGACATGGGCGACCATCAGCGTCAGCAAAGCGTAGGAGGCGATGTTGAACGGCACGCCCAAAAAGATGTCGGCGGAGCGCTGATAGAGCTGGCAGGATATTTTGCCGTCGGCCACATAGAACTGGAACAGGCAATGGCACGGCGCCAGCGCCATCTTGTCGAGATCGGCCGGGTTCCACGCCGAGACGATCAACCGGCGGGAGGTGGGGTTGCGGCCGATTTCATCCACCAACCAGGCAAGCTGGTCGACGGTGCCGCCGTCCGGCATATCCCAAGACCGCCACTGCTTGCCGTAGACCGGGCCGAGATCGCCGTTGTCATCGGCCCATTCATCCCAAATGCTCACACCGTTGGCGGTCAAATAGCGGGTATTGGTGTCGCCGGCGATGAACCACAGCAATTCGTGGATAATGGATTTAAGGTGCAGCTTCTTGGTGGTGACTAAGGGAAAGCCCTGGCTGAGATCGAAGCGCATTTGGTGCCCAAACACCGACAGGGTGCCGGTGCCGGTGCGGTCGCCTTTGCGCGCGCCATGCGCTAACACCCGCGCCATGAGGTCGTGATATTGCTGCATGCGGCGCAACCTAGCGTGAGTCCCAGTATCGCGAAAGCCGGTTTGTGGCGCATGGACGGCATCCGCACCGAGGCTTTAAACCCACACCACAAGCGCCTATATTAGGTGTGTGCCAGGTCGCACCTGGCTATGGCGATAAATGGTCTGCGCAATAAACCTATCGGACCCGGGGGCAGTACCCGGCGCCTCCACCACAAACCCATCGAAACGGCATTTACCCACGCCGCGGTGGTTTTCTGCGGGGGCGAACTAGGATCGACGAGGGCGTAAAGGCAGTTCTTTCGCTCGGCATGGTTCCGCCGTTATCGGGCCATTTGATAGTTGCAAACGACAACTATGCGGAAGCACGTCTTGCTGCGTAATGCGGCCAGACAGCTTCACTTAAGTCTTTGTGGTTCGCACCACTAAGCGGGGTCCGAGGGCACCTGGCAACAGAAGCCCTCACTTTCCACCACCTGTAGTGTCCACCACCTGTACTTTCCACCACCCGGTAAAGCAGACCAGACCCGGTTTTGACGCCGCGCGCGCATTCGGCGATAACCCATGCGCGCCTGTGTTCAACAGATCACCTAACGCTTTGCTTCTGCGGGAGGCCGGACGTGGCCGACGATACCACCCCTAGCGACACTATCTCTTACGAGACCCTAGTCCGCGACGCGTTGCGGCACGTGGTCAAAGACGTGCTGATGCGGACGGTGGCCGCCGGCGGCTTGCCGGGCGAGCATCATTTCTTCATCACTTTCCAGACCACAGCACCGGGCGTTGAGATCGGCGACCAGCTCAAGGCGGAATTCCCCGAAGAAATGACGGTCGTGCTGCAGCATCAATTTTGGGACTTAGCGGTGACGCCAGAGCGGTTCAGCGTCAAATGCGCATTCGGCGGCGTGCCGCGGGAGCTGATAGTGCCGTTTAGCGCCATCACCGCCTTTTTTGACCCCAGCGTCCAGTTCGGCTTGCAGTTTACAGCCCCGCCCGCACAACAGACGGCAGACGCGCAGGCGGACGATGCGGCACCAGACCCAGCGGCCGCCGATACCAGCGGCGATGCGCAAGCGGGAAATGCTGAAGCCGGCGCGACGGCAGCTGAAGACGCCGCATCTAAAGACGAGCCGGGCGAAGTGGTTAGCTTGGACGCCTTCCGCAAGAAATAGCCCTGGTGGCGCCCCCCGCGCGCGTGGTAAACCGTCGCCGTTTCCTGCCACAAGCCGCACGAGCAGCCCCGCCATGACCCAGACGCGCACCGAAACCGATAGCTTTGGCCCGTTGGACGTACCGGCAGAAAAGTACTGGGGCGCACAGACCCAGCGGTCTTTGGGCAATTTCAAGATCGGCACCGAGACCATGCCCAAGCCGCTGGTGCGCGCGCTTGGCATCGTCAAGCGTTCGGCGGCGCGCGCCAATATCGCCCTCGATAATATCGACCGCACAATAGGCGAGACCATCGCCGCCGCCGCGCTGGAAGTGGCGGAGGGCAAATTCGACGATAATTTTCCGCTGGTGGTCTGGCAGACGGGATCGGGCACCCAATCCAACATGAACGCCAACGAGGTCATAGCCAACCGGGCGATTGAAATGCTCGGCGGCGTTATCGGTTCAAAAGACCCGGTGCACCCCAACGACCACGTCAACCGGGCGCAATCATCCAACGACACCTTTCCCACCGCAATGCATATCGCCGCCGCGGAGGAAGCCAGCCACACATTGCTGCCGGCATTGCAAAAGCTGCGCACGGCGCTCAACGATAAGGCGCAGGAATGGGCCGACATCATCAAGATCGGCCGCACCCACACCCAAGATGCCACGCCGCTGACCTTAGGACAGGAGTTCTCCGGCTACGTCGCCGCGGTGGATAGCAGCATCCGCCGTATCCGCCAGGCCTTGCCGGCGGTGTTTGAACTGGCCCAAGGCGGCACCGCGGTGGGCACCGGGCTCAACGCCAAAACCGGCTTTGCCGAAAAATTCGCGGAGGAAGTCGCCGCGCTCACCGACCTGCCCTTCGTTACCGCCGTCAACAAGTTTGAGGCCCTGGGCACCCACGACGCCATGGTTGAACTGTCCGGCGCCCTCAACACGGTGTCGGTGAGCCTGTTTAAGATCGCCAACGACATCCGCTTTTTAGGGTCGGGCCCGCGCTCCGGGCTCGGCGAATTGGCGCTACCGGAAAACGAGCCCGGATCGTCGATCATGCCGGGTAAGGTGAACCCGACCCAGTGCGAAGCGCTGACCATGGTCTGCACGCAAGTGATGGGCAACCACACAACCACCACCATCGCCGGCAGCCAGGGCCATTTTGAACTCAACGTCTACAAGCCCGTTATCGCCTATTCGGTGCTGCAATCGATCCGCCTGCTGGCCGATGCATCGGTGAGCTTTACCGACAACTGCGTCGTTGGTATCGAACCGCGCCGCGACAACATCACCGACCTGATGAACCGGTCGCTGATGCTGGTAACCGCGCTGGCGCCCAAGATCGGCTACGACAACGCCACCAAAGTTGCCAAGACCGCGCACAAAAACGGCACCACCTTGCGCGAGGAAGCGGTGGGCATGGGCTTTGTCACCGAGCAGGAATTCGATGAGGTGGTGCGGCCGGAAAAGATGATCGGCCCGTCCACCTAAGCCAGGTCACGCGACAAGGCGCCCCTAATGTCCAAAGATATCAAGCGGTCGGTCACCATTGCCGGCCACCGTACGTCGATTACGCTTGAACCGGAATTTTGGGCGGCGCTGAAAGAAATTGCCTGTATACGGAACATATCCGTCAACGCGCTGGTGCGCAACATAGACCAGGCGCGCGGCCACACCAGCACCCGCGGTCTGTCAAGCGATGTGCGGGTGCATATCCTGGCGCATTTCCGCAACGCCGCAGCGGCGGCCGGCCGCTAAGGTGCGGGTTCCGCTTCGTCGTTGATTTCGGGCACCTCTAAAATCGCCCGCAGATCCGACAATGGGGCATCGTCGAGCCCTTCGAGCTTGCGTTCGATCAACCGGCGCGCCGCATAGGTCTCAAGCTCCACCGTATTGACCGTGCGCTCGGCGGTGGAAAAATCTCCGGCATAGATAATGTCCACCGCCGGCGCGTCTTCCGGCTCGCGCATATGGACCCGCGTCTCGATATCGAGGGCCAGTCGGCCGAAGTCCACAAACGCCGCCGTCGTTGCCCGCCCGTCGGGCAGCGCCAGGTCGATACCCGGCGCCCGCAACACACCGGCGGTCATGGTCAGGTTTCCTGTAACGGCATCAAACGGCGTGCTGCCTGAGGTCAGCGCGGCGTCGACCAAAGGCGCAAAATCCTCTATCTGCTCCAGGTCTTGCAGCCCGGCGGACAGCTTGGCTAAGTCCATGCCGGTGAGCGCCCCGTCGCGCACGTCAAGGCTGCCTTCCCCCTTCAGCGACGAGATCAGCGCCAGCCCGCTTAAGCCGTTGCCGGCAACCGCAATATCCATATCGCCGGTGCCGCCGGCAACCGCGTCAAGACCCAAGGCGGTGAGGGCGCGCGCCGCATCCACCGCGCGCGCGGCCAGGCTGGCCTCCACCGTTAAGCCGTCTTGCACCGCCACGCTGCCCGATGCGCGCAATTCGCCGCCAAACAGGCTGGCGTGCATGTCGGTAAGGGTCAGCACCCCATCTTGCAGCCGGCCGCTGGCCACAAACGGTTCAGCGCGCAGGCGCCCTAGCGATAGGCCGTCTCCGGACAAAGCAATATCCAAATCGATGCCGGTCAGCCATGCCATATCGAACGGATCGGTACCCCATACGCCAACAGGGGCGGGCGCGTCTGCCGCCGGCACGCCCGCGCGCGGCGCCAGATAGGTGCCGGCGAGCAACCGCCCGGCGAGGATCAGATCCGTTTCGTGCGAGACGATGGACACTGATCCGGCCCTATCGGCCCTATCGGCGCTTTCGGCCCCACCGGCACTGTCGGCGCTGGTGTCATCCCCGCCAGGCACATAGAGGCGCCCGGTGGCATCCGCATCGATGATGCGGCCATCCGCTTCAATCCGCACGGTGGCAGCGGTCAGATCATAGGTACCGGCGGCACCGTCAAACGCTAATTGCCCATCGAACTGCGCCGCATCTACGCCCTGCAACGGCACGCCCAGGGCGTGCGCCAGCGCTACCGGCGCCGACGTCTTGGCGGTGACATCCAAATCAAACGCCGATGCGCCGGGCGCGGTCTCAATAGAGCCGGCAACAAGGCCTGAGAACACATCGAGATCGGCGCTGGCGGCCAACACCATCGGCGCCCCGCGCACGCCCTTAATGGCCGCGGTTATGGTCTGCCGCCGGGGGGCGTCCGGCTCGCGCGCCTCCTGCACCACCGGCCCAGCGGCGGCGGCTTCTTCTGTTTGTGCCGCTGTTTGTGCCACTGTTTGTGCCGCCGGGGCGGGCTGTGCGGATAGGCCGGCCAGCGCGCCGCTCAACCGGACCAGGGTCGGCCAGGCATCGGCCGCCACGGAGGCGGTCACTTCATAGGCGGCATCGGCCAGGCCGTGCGCGCCCGGGGCAACCCGCCCGGTGGCCTCAAGGTCCATATCGTCCAGGCGGCCAAGAACCGACAGCGCCACCGTTGTCGCCGGGTTTTGTGCCGCCGCAAGCGGTACGTCGCTTGGCCAGGCGGCCTGGGCGGTAAGCAGCAGCGATCTCGCGCCTTCCAGCACCCGCGGCGGCATCGGCAACACGCCTTCAAACGAGGCGGCGTCGGACGCGGTCAAGGTGGCTTGATACTGGCCCTTGCCGGGGGTTGACGCACCGGACACCGTAGCACTGGCGCCGTGGCGGCTCTTGAACAGCAATTCACGCAAAGTGACAGTGCCGCCATCCGCCTCTAGGTCGACGCGCACATCTGCAAGTTGGACGGCGCCGATATCGATCTGCGCCACATCCAGGCGCACATCTCCATCGAAGCCCAAATCGACGCGGCCGCCGGCAAACGCCTGCTCCAGCACGCTTGGATCCATATCCGGCAGCGCAATCTGCTCCGCCTCCAACGCCACGCTCACATCCGGCCGGGCGGCAAATGTTGTGGCCACGCGGCCAGCAATCCGCCCGCCATCTAGAACGATATCCAACGTATCAAGGCGCATATGGGCGGACGTTAGAAACACCAAGGCGGTGCAATTGAGCGTGTGCAGCGGCATCGCCGAGATGAGCGTGGGCGGTGCGCCGCCACCGAGCCATCGGGCAAGACCCGCCGCATCGGCACTGGACAATGTCACGTCGCCGGAAAAATAAGGACCGTCCGCACCGATGGCAGCCACCCCGTGCGCGGCCACATCCGCGGCCCCCGGCAGCCGCGCATCCAGTTGCAGCACTGATATGACCTGCTCCCCCGCTTCGGCGACGAGGCGCATATCGCGCACGGTGCCTGAGGCCAGACGCACCTCGTCGGCGCCGATATCGTAAATGCCGGTGGGCAGATAGTCGATCAGCACACCAAGGGCGCGCGCTAGAGCATCGGCGTCCAGCGGCACGCCGGCACCGGCAAGCCCGGCAATATCAGCGCGGTTGGTTTGCAGAACAGCCTCAACGCGCACCACCGGGTCAAGCGTTGCGGTAACCTTACCGGCAAGCTTGACGGCGCCCGCCTCCGCCGCCAGGTCGCGCACCGTCCACGCATCGCGCCCAATAGCCACGCCCGCTGTCACAACAACCGGCTGCGCTGCCGTAAGAGCCGCCACCAGCGGGCTTAGATCAGCGGTTAGACCGGCGCTTAGCGTGCCGTCGAAGCGCATATCGGCGCCGCCGCCGGTTAGATGCCCGCGCAATTGCGCCTCCACCCCGTCCACCGTGAGCGAGAGGCTGGCCGGATAGGCGTCATCGGCGGATACATCGCCAAGCGCGGCGCTAAACGCTGCCGCGCGCCCGCCCAGCACCATCTGGCCTTTGGCGCGAAACGGACCGCGCAAGCTTTCCGCATCCAGCAGTGCCTCAACCGCCGTCACCCGCACGCCGCCACCGCCGAGCCCCGGGTGACGCACCACAACCTCGCCCGATGACACGGCTATCTCGCCGATCGCGACTGCCGGCAATGTATCGCGGGCATCTAACTTACCGGCAGGCGGCCCCCCCGGTGAGGTGGGTGGGGCGGTGAAGTGCCAATTGGGGCCGCCATCCACCGTCTGTTCCAGCCACACGCGTGGGCTATCCAATGTCAGACGGCTGACCACTAAATCGCCACGCAACAAGGCTGCCACCGACACTTCCGCGGCCATGCCGGCCACCTCTAGCAGGTGTTCGGCGTGCGCGCCGGGCGCATTGGCAATGGTCATGGCGCCAAGGGTCAGTTTGGGCGAGGGCAATAGCGCAATGCGCACGTCGCCGGTAATCTCGACATCGCGCCCGGTAAGCGCTTCGGCCCGCGCTTCGATCACGCCGGCGTAACGGCTCCAATCCATGTAGCCCGGCACGATCAGCGCAGCGGCGACGATCAGCGCCAGCACAAATCCCGTATAGGACCAGATTGACCGCAAGACCGTTCGTCCCCCCGAGGCTGTGGCGGGGGCGGGCCCTACGCCTGCCGATACCCGCCGCATCTTCTGTGCTAGCCGTTCTGTGCTAGCGCAATCGGCCAAGCACGCAAAGAGCTAAGCCGTGCCACGATACACGCCTAGCCACACAGCGCGCACTCAACCTAGCCATGACCTAAACCATGGCGCAAAAGGATAACGAGAGTGCAAACGCTGTGCATCTTATCAGCCGGTAACCACGTTGCCGCCCAGTAATCCTGAGGCCGTGGCCGGCCAAACACCCCACCCGGACGCGATCATGTTGCCGTTCAGCATGATGTGACCGGGCCCGCGTTTGGGATCGGCGGCGAAGCCTCCTATGATCGCCCAGCGGCGATTGGCCGCTCCCGCCCACACCACCGCAAGCCGATATCGCCCATGCCCCCCACCGCATATGCCGCCCCGCTCGTAGCCCCGCCCCTCACGGTGCTGGAAGAATGGATCGACTATAACGGCCATATGAATATGGCGTTCTACAATGTTGCCTTCGACAAGGCCGTGGACGCCATGTTTGTGGATGTGGGCATCAGCGAAGCGTATGTGGCGCGGGAAAATGCGTCTGTCTTCACCGCCGAAATTCACGTCACCTACGCGCAGGAATTAGCCCTGCACGACCCTATCCGCGTGACCTGCCAGCTGTTGGATTTCGATGCCAAGCGCATTCATCTGTTCATGCAAATGTACCATGGGCGCGAGACTTATCTGGCGGCAACGATGGAGCAGATCGGCATTCACGTGAACATGCACAGCCGCCGCTCCGCGCCGATGCCCGCCTGGGTGCTGGATGAATTAGCGCGCCTTAAATCCGCACACGCACATCTGCCTGTTCCACCGCAGGTCGGCCGGGTGATGGGCATCCCCAAAAAAGCCGCCAAGCGATCGCCAGGAGCCGTTGAATCGTGATCCGTATTGTTCTGTTTCTTTTAGGCTGCGCTGCGCCTTTGGCCGTGCCCGCCGCTTTTGCGCAACAAATCGGCGCCGATTGCCAAAGCCCGGCCTTGCCGGGCGTCAATTGGCACCGCTGCTATCTGGAAGATAAGCCGCTGGCAGGCAAGGATTTGACCGGTGCCACCTTGCGCGAAGCGCGGCTGCTGCGCGCGACGTTGACCGACGCCAAACTCGATGCGGTTGATGCCCGGCGCGCCAAATTCATGCGCATCAGCGCTAAGAATGTCAGCTTCGAGAATGCCGATCTGCGCGAGGCGGATTTCACCCGCGCCGACCTTGAAGGCGTCAATCTCAAAGGCGCCGACTTACGCCGCACGCGGTTTCTCAAAGCCAATCTGCGCGGCGCCGATTTGTCCGGCGCCCGCCTCGGCAATACCGATATCGTCGATGCGGATTTGACCGGCGCCACCTGGACAAGCGGCGGGTATGTGTGCGGGCAAGGGTCGATCGGCCAATGCAAATAGGGCCCAAGGCCGACGACCGCGCCGGCGCCAAGGAGGTGCGCCCTGAATGAGCGATGCCGCACCGCCCAGCCACCGCCCGAGACTGACCCAAGCCTTCGCGCCCTTGCGCACCTCGCCGGTGCCGCGCGTGTGGCTGGCGGCGCTCGCCGTCGGCGTGGTCGCCGGTTACGCGGCCATCGGCTTTCGCCTGGCGATCGGCGGCGTGCAGTTTTTGTGGATCGGTGAAAGCGCAGAAAACCTGTTTCGCTTTCTTGCCGCAACGCCGCCCTGGCTGGTGGTTGCCGGGCCGACGACCGCCGGCTTGACCGTCGGCCTGTGGCTGACTTTCGTGCAGCCGCAGCACCGCGCCCTAGGGGTGGCGGATGCCATGCACGCGCGCGCGCTCGGCGGCGGCCACATGCCCGTGTGGCAAGGCTTGGGCTCGGCGCTTGTGTCCGTCGTCTCGCTCGGCGGCGGTGCCAGCGCCGGGCGCGAAGGGCCGGCGGTGCACCTAGGGGCAACGCTGGGCTCGTTTCTGGCCGCGCGGTTTGGCTTCAGCGCCCCGCAAATGCGTACACTGCTGGCCGCCGGCGCCGCCGCGGCGGTGGCTGCGTCTTTTAATGCGCCGATCGCCGGTGTGCTGTTTGCGCTGGAGGTGGTGTTGGGCCATTACGCGTTGCGCGCCTCCGGGCCCATCGTCATCGCCAGCGTTACCGGCGCCCTGCTGGCGCGCTTTCACTTGGGCTCGTCGCCCACTTTCGTCATCCCCGATTACCTGATTACCGGCCTGCTCGACTTTCCGGCGTTCGCCTTGCTCGGCGTGGTATCGGCGGGCGTGGCGATTATTTTCATGGTAGCGCTGATGCACGCGGATACGCTGGCGTGCCGCATCGCCATGCCGTTATGGCTGCGGCCGGTGGTGGGCGGGCTGCTGATCGGCGTGATCGGCATTTGGTATCCGCACGTACTGGGCGTCGGCTATGCGGCAACGGACGCCGCCTTGCAGGGGCAATTGGCGCTGGGGCTGCTGATGAGCCTAGTAGTGGTCAAGACCATCGCCACCGCCATTACGCTGGCCAGCCGCTTTGGCGGTGGCGTCTTTTCGCCCTCCCTCTATGTCGGCGCGATGACCGGCGGCGCCTTTGGGATGCTGATCACGCAGGCGGCGCCGGAGGTGATTTTTTCAACCCCGGAGGTCTATGCCATTGTCGGCATGGGAGCGGTTGCCGGTGCCGTTCTCGGGGCGCCTTTATCGACGCTGCTGATTGCCTTCGAGCTTACCGGCGGCTACGCCATGACCGTGGCGCTGATGATGGCCATCTCCATCGCCACCGCCCTGACCCAGGGGCTGCTGGGCAAGAGCTTCTTCCACTGGCAGCTCGAACGCCGCGGCCTGCGGCTGTATGGCGGCCCGCGCTGGCGCATTTTGCAGACCGTACGCGTGCACACTTTCCTGCAGCGCGTCGCCGCCGACGACGCCACCCCGCTGCAGCAACTCGACCCAGAAGACACCCGGCTGCTGACAGACGATACGCTGGACCACGCCCTGGCGCTGTTTGCCGCCAGCGGCCAGCCGTCGCTGCCGGTCGTCCACGCGGATGCGCCGCTGGAGATTATCGGCACCGCCACCCATGTGGGCGCCCTTGAGGCCTATAGCGCAGCGCTGGTAGAAGCCGCACGCGAAGAACACGAATAACCCACGCGCGGAGGCGCATACCGCCTCACCCCCCACCATGGTCATGCTAAGTTGCCGATTCTGATGAGCGATCCTTTTGACCTTGGCGGCATTCCCGACCACGAAACCGCGCGCGGGCCCTCGATTTCGCAACGGGCAGCAGCAGGTGCCCTGCCGCACGCGCCCTATCTGGAGAGCTTGAACCCACCGCAGCGCGCCGCGGTGGAGGCGCTGGAGGGGCCGGTCTTGGTGCTGGCCGGGGCCGGCACCGGCAAAACCCGGGTCCTCACAACGCGGCTGGCGCATATTCTCACCACCAAGCGGGCCTGGCCGAGCCAGATTTTGGCGGTGACCTTCACCAACAAAGCCGCGCGGGAAATGAAACAGCGGATCGGTGCGCTGATCGGCGGCGCCGTCGAAGGCATGCAATGGCTGGGCACGTTCCACGCGCTGGGCGCCAAAATCTTGCGCCGCCACGCCGAGCTTGTCGGCCTGCGCTCCGATTTCACCATTCTGGATGCGGACGATCAGGTGCGGCTGATGAAGCAGGTGATCCAGGCCGCCGGCATCGACGAAAAACGCTGGCCCGCCCGCCACCTCGCCAGCCTTATCGATAGCTGGAAGAACCGCGCGCAGGCGCCGGATCAGGTGCCGAAGGGCGAGAGCTTCGCCTTCGCCAACGGCAAAGGGGCGGAGCTTTACGCCGCCTATCAGGCGCGCCTTAAAACCCTCAACGCGGTGGATTTCGGCGACCTACTGGTTGAGACCTTGCGCCTGTTTCAAGCGCAGCCGGATGTGCTGGCCGACTATCAGCGCCGCTTTGCCTATATTCTGGTAGACGAATATCAAGACACCAACGCTGCGCAATATCTATGGTTGCGGCTGTTGGCGCGCGGCCACAAAAACATCTGCTGCGTTGGCGACGACGATCAATCGATCTACGGCTGGCGCGGGGCTGAAGTCGACAACATCTTGAAGTTCGAAACGGATTTTCCCGGCGCTCAAGTCATCCGCCTCGAACAGAATTACCGCTCAACGCCGCATATCCTGCAAGCCGCTTCGGGCCTTATCGCCGCCAATCAGGGCCGCCTCGGCAAAACCCTGTGGACGGACACCAATGACGGCCAAAAGATCACCGTCCGCGGCGTGTGGGACGGCGAAGAAGAAGCCCGCGGCATTGGCGAAGACATAGAGCAATTGCAGCGCACCGGCCATCTGCTCACCGAAATGGCGGTGCTGGTGCGCGCGTCGTTTCAGATGCGCGAATTTGAAGACCGGTTCATCAATCTAGGCTTGCCTTATAGGGTCATCGGCGGTCCGCGCTTTTATGAGCGCATGGAGATCCGCGACGCCAACGCCTATTTGCGCCTGGTCGCGCAGCCGGACGACGATCTGGCGTTCGAGCGCATCATCAACAAGCCTAAGCGCGGGCTTGGCAACGTCGCGGTTCAGACGGTGCACCAGGCAGCGCGCGCGCAAGATACGTCATTGTGGCGCGCGGCCAAGCTGCTGCTTACCTCCGAAGACCTAAAGCCGCAAGCGCGCCGTGCCCTTGCCGGCTTCGTTGAGGATATCGAGCGCTGGCGCCAACTGATGCAGGCCCTTCCGCATACGGAACTGGCCGAACAGATATTGGACGAATCCGGCTACACCGAGATGTGGCAAAACGATAAATCCGCCGAAGCGCCAGGCCGCCTCGACAACTTGAAAGAGCTCATCCGCTCGATGGAGCAATTCGAGAATATGGCCGGGTATCTTGAGCATGTGTCTTTGGTGATGGACCGCGACGACCAAGATACCGACGACAAAATAAACCTGATGACCCTGCACGCCGCCAAGGGGTTGGAGTTCGACACGGTGTTTTTGCCCGGCTGGGAAGAAGGCCTGTTTCCGCACCAACGGGCGCTGGATGAAAGCGGCTTGGCCGGCCTCGAAGAAGAGCGCCGCTTGGCCTATGTGGGCATTACCCGCGCCAAACGCCGCGTCACCATCTCGTTTGCCGCCAACCGGCGGGTGCACAATCTATGGCAAAATTCGCTGCCGTCGCGCTTTATCGATGAATTGCCTGAAGCCAATGTGGAGGTGGACAGCCAGGGCGACACCTACGCCTATGGCCCTGCGCGCTTTGATACCGGCGGCTTTGAGGCCAGCGCCTATGCCAGCCCGGGCTGGCAGCGCGCCCGCGCCCAAGCCGGCCAGCATCCATCGCCGCCGCGCCGGGCGCCGATGATCGACGCCGAGGCCACCCTCATCGCCACCTCAGCACCGGATGCCGAGGGGTTTGGGCTGGGCGAGCGCGTTTTCCATCAAAAATTCGGCTATGGCCGCATTACCGGCATCGAAGGCACCAAGCTCACGGTGGAGTTCGAGCACGCCGGCACGAAGAAAGTCATCTCTAGTTTTGTCGAACGGCCATGAGCGCCCCCGCCCCGGCGCCCGCGCCCTCCCTATGGCAGGCGGTGATGTCGCTGACGCCGCCTGACGCGGATACCGCCACGGACTGGCTCACCGAAACCCATGCCGACGTGTTGTCGGTGTCGGCGTTTGAGGATATCGGCGGCCGTTACACGCTCACGGTTTTGTTTGCCCATAAGCCCGACCGCGCGGCGCTGGACGCCACGCTGCACGCAGCCTTAGCGCACGTCCCCGGCTATGCCTTAGCGGCGCTTGAACATCAGGATTGGGTCACGCTCGGCCTGAAGGATCTCGGCCCCGTGCGCGCCGGGCGGTTCCACATCCACGGCGGCCACGACGCGCCGGCCCCCGGCGGCACGCACTCGCTGCTAATCGAAGCGGGGCAAGCCTTCGGCACCGGCCAGCACCCGACCACGCAAACCTGCCTATTGGCGCTCGATGCGCTGCTCAAGAGCGGCGTACGCGGGCCCGTTTTCGACCTTGGCTGTGGCACCGGCATCTTATCCATCGCCTATGCGCGCGCCAGCAAGAACCCCGTGCTCGCCGGCGATATCGATGCGACCTCGGTGCGCTTTGCGCACAGGGCGGCGCGGACCAACGGCGTGCGGCCGTTGGTCCGCGCGGTTACCGCGCCCGGCTTTCACCACCCCACGATACGCGCGCGCGCGCCCTTCGGCTTGGTGATGGCCAATGTGCTGGCCGGTCCGTTGATCGGCCTGGCGCCGGACATGCGCCGGTTCACCCGGTCACGACGTGAGGGTCCGGGCAGTTATGTGATCCTTTCCGGCCTGTTACGCCACCAAGCCCGCGCCGTTGAAGCGACCTATCGCGGGCAGGGCTTCGTCATCGCCGCCCGCTACCCGCTGGGCGAATGGATGACCCTGCTGCTGCGCCGGTAACGCGCGTATCCGTGAAGCCTTGGCGTGACGGCCGCAAACGCCTAAGTAAAGGCGCATGGATCAGGCAATCGGCTACCAGATATTCTCAGACAATCCAGACCCGACGGTGGGCGCCCCGCGCGCCGCCTTGTTGCGCGCGGAAATGGCGCGCCACGGGCTTGACGGGTTCATCGTGCCGCGCGCCGATGAACATCAAGGCGAATACGTGCCGGCGCGGGCGGAACGCCTGAAATGGCTCACCGGCTTTGGCGGCTCGGCCGGCATGGCCATTGTGCTTAAGGATAAGGCGGCCATTTTCATTGATGGCCGCTATACCTTGCAGGTGCGCGACCAGGTGGACATGGACGTGTTTGCGCCCAAGCATCTGGTCGACGACCCGGCGCCGCGCTGGATTGAAGAACACCTCACCCACGGCGCCCGGCTGGGCTTTGATGCGTGGCTGCACACCGCCGCCGCCGCCAATACGCTGCGCGCCGCCTGCCGCAAGGCCGGCGCCGAGCTTGTGCCGGTCACCGACAACCTCATCGATGCGATTTGGACGGACCAGCCGGACGCGCCGATGGGTCTGGTGGTCCCGCAGCCGGTGCGCCGGGCCGGCGAAGACCACGAAGCCAAGCTCGCCCGCATCGCCGAAAAGCTGGAAGCGGACGACGTCGATGCCGCCATCCTCACCCAGCCCGATTCCATCGCCTGGCTGTTTAATATGCGCGGCAGCGACGTTGCCCATACGCCGCTGGCGCTCGCCTTTGCCATCATGCACGCCAACGGCCACGCGGACCTCTATATCGACGCGCGCAAACTCACCGCCCCTATCCGCGCGCATCTGGGCAACAAGGTTGCCTTGCACGCGCCCGGCCGCCTGAAAGAAGCGTTGGACGCCCTCGGCACAGCCGAAAAGGAAATCCGGCTCGACCTCAGCAGCGCTGCGGAATGGATCCGGCAACGCCTGGCGGATGCGGGTGCTGTGATCCGCGCAGGCGATGACCCGTGCCTGTTGCCCAAGGCGCGCAAGAATGCCGTTGAGATCGCCGGCATGCGCAACGCCCACCGCCGCGACGGCGCCGCGGTGACACGGTTTTTGGCCTGGCTCGCGCGCACCGGCCCATCGGGCAGCGTCAGCGAAATTTCCGCAGCCCGGCACCTAGAGCGCTTTCGCCACGAAACCGGCGCGCTCAAAGACTTGTCGTTCGACACCATTTCCGGCGCCGGCCCCAACGGCGCCATTGTCCACTACCGGGTGACCGACGCCACCAACCGCGTGCTGCACCCCGGCGATATTTATTTAGTGGATTCCGGCGCGCAATATCTCGACGGCACCACCGACATCACGCGCACCGTGGCCATCGGCACCCCGGCGCCGACGGCCGCCTTACAAGACGTGCGCGACCGCTTTACCCGTGTTCTCAAAGGCCATATCGCGCTGGCCACGGTGCGGTTTCCCAAAGGCACGTCGGGCGCACAGCTTGACGTTTTAGCGCGCCATGCCCTGTGGCAGGCGGGCCTGGATTTCGACCACGGTACCGGGCACGGCGTCGGCAGCTATTTGAGCGTGCACGAAGGCCCGCAGCGCATTTCAAAGCTGGCCCACAACGTGCCGCTCGACCCGGGCATGGTCATTTCCAACGAGCCGGGCTTTTATAAAACCGGCGC
>Ga0272441_10009013_pt1 | contig 15552 bp, 27 predicted proteins | sample SSMProp6N_FD_193582 | JGI IMG/M metagenome (GOLD analysis project Ga0272441, IMG submission 193582) | Marine sediment archaeal communities from Little Sippewissett salt marsh, Falmouth, MA, United States - SSM-Prop-6N | ecosystem: Environmental > Aquatic > Marine > Wetlands > Sediment ... | reverse complement strand
CATCCACCTCCTTTTTATAATCTTTGTTCTTTATCTGTTATATAATATTTCTTGAGATGCTGAGGAAAATCTTTTTTTGGAATATATCCTTTGTCTAACCAATCATTCACCATCTCAATTTTTGATTTTAATTTATCTTTTTCTTTCCCTTCTTCCATATTATGATATATTCCTTCCATTTGTGGTATATAAATATGTCTCCACCACATTTCTTGAAAAGGATTGAAAGCATAAACGCAATAAGGATTATATAACTGGTCTGCTCTTGATTCTGTTCTATACATTTCCATTTTTTTGATATATATGTGTGATATAATCCAAATTAGAAGAATTATAAAAAATAATAAAAGAGGAATAACCAACCATGCTCTAGGAATAATCCATATATTTTCAGGAAATCTAAATTCAATAAAAGGATAAACTGTAAATGATAAGTTAACAGCAAGTAAAATAAGACTACCAACCGCAGCTAATCTCTTCATTTTTACATACTGTTCATTAAAGAACTTACGAATTTTCTCTCCTTCATCTTTATACATTTTATTCACTTAACTTAATATTATATATGTTTTTATTAGGCTTTAAAAATTTTGTTTCTTGATAATAAGTTATATTTCCCTTCTCTAACGTTATTATATATTCATCTGGAATAATATTATCAAATGAATAATTACCATTAAAAACTTCTGTAGTAAAGTTAATACTTTCATATGAAGAACTTGATATTGACATATTTACAGTTTGATTTAATCCTGTTATATTAAAAGAAGGTTCTGAATAATTAACATTAAAAGAAATGGTTTTATTACAAGGTATTTCCCTCATTGCTTCTTCTTCAGTAATATTACCTAAATTGATTTCTTGTATTATATTTCCTCTTATACCAACAGCTAAAGTAATATTTCCTCCTGGAACTATTACATCAAATTTACCATTTTCCACAAGAGAATAATCATGTTGCACTCTATATTCATCTATAACATAAACCATAGAACCATCATATTTTATATCTCCTAATGATACCGTTCCATTTATTTTTGCTCCAGCATAATATTTACTTATTAAAATATAAGGTTCTACATATTCTATTTTCCAATGCTTTAATAATAAAGTTGGTAATCTATTTTCTTGAGAACTTCCATAAAAAGTTCTATATATCATTGAATTATAAAAAGTATCCTTTTTTTCTGTTGCTGGTCTTAGATTTAATTCTTTTTGTTCTTCTGATGTCATTTCTTTAATTTCTTCATAACTATAATCTTGTCCTTTATTATCATACCAATAACTTCTATACCAATCATCTTCATATATATCATAATTATGAGATGATTTATCTGCTAAGAAAGGAAATACACCAAAAATTGAATGAATATCTCTTGATTCAATTCCATAGTATCTAATGCTATAGCCCGTTGCTTCTATCATATCAATATATAGCTCTGTTAATTCATCATCACTAAGATTGACCAATATATCACAAGCATCATGATACATAGCATTATGTTGTCTTACTGTAAACATTGTACTATTCCATTCCTTTGCTACAAATGTTCCATAAGAAGGAGCATAAGTTACTGGGTCTTCTAAAATATTAATAAGAGTTTCACTTTCATTACCTAAATAATTTTTAAATACTTCTTTTACTTTTGGATTAGATATTTTTTGAACAGCATTAGATTTTGTTGTTCCTTCTTTTGTTCCTTCTACTAATCTTACTATAAGAACTGCATTTGCTTCTTTTTCACTTTGAGCAGTATGGAAATTAGATGCAGGAAATATTCCATCTTGATAATTATCTGCTACTGTTGGATGTTCACTCATTGATGCTATATAAAATCCATAATCCCACCAACTAATTATTGCTGGTCTTTCGCTTTCATCTTCTATTTCTGTATCTTGCTGTGATAACCAATAACAAGCAGTTGACCAATGAACTTGTTCACTGACTGAATTACCAAAATATCCTTGGAAATCTTCTCCAAATACTTCTTTATCCATTTGTGGCGGAACAGCTCCATCTAAAGCTATAAAAGTATTTGAGCCTATTACAAAAACACCAATTAATACTACTGCTATTATCCTAAGAGGTGTTACACTTTTATAAATACCTCTTAATCCACCAATTCTTTTTATGGATACTATCATTCCTTTATAATCTAATTTTTTAAGAGATAAATATATTATAAAAGCACTAAATATTGACATAGCAGGAATAAGGTCATTTAAAAATCTTCCTGCAGTTGTTAAAAGCCACATTTGAATTATAACAGTTATTATTAAAAATAAATTTTCTGGAGGTAATTTTGTTTTATAGGTTTTATACATAAAAAGCACAAAACCAACTAATCCTAACCAATAAAGAGCTGGTCCTATATTCATAACAGTTTGACTTATTCCATAAGTGTGCGCCTCAGCAATAGTATACGCTACCTTATTACCATAAATACCCGAACCAAATATAATTTCTGTTAATTTAGTTAATACCGATATTCCTTTGATATAACCAATATGAATAAAATAAAGAAAGCCTAAGCCAAGACCACCTATTATACCAGATATAGGCAGAATTAATATAGCTGGTGCCTTTATCTTATTAAAAATCATTACCAATATTAATATTCCAATTGATACTCCAAAAATTATTAATGGAAAATTAAATATTTGTTGCTTTATTATGAAATAAGGCATTGAAATAATAGCGCATATACAAAAAGCTATTGTTAAAGAAATATAATTTTTGATTTGATATTTAGATTTTAAAATATCAAAAAATAACTGAACTATTATATAACCAAGAATCATAAAAAGAATTGTATGACCAGCAACCCAAGTTAATTGAACAGCCCCAATAGAAATACCAGCAAATACGCCATATAATATTTTCTTTTTAAAATTACTTTCTTTTAATAATTTTATAATAAAAAAGAATGTAATAGTAAATAATAGTAATACAAATGAATCATGGTCAAATAACGCTAAAGCAGAACCATGACCACCAGAGATATGAGCAGGAATTATAGGAATAAAAAATGCAGCAATTAATCCTACTTTTCTATTAAAAAGTTCTTTACCTATACTATAAACAGGAAATACTAAAAGAGCACCATATATTGCTGGTAAAAAAAGCATTGACCATCCTAAAGCATCCATTGTAGGCATAAAATTTTCTAGTAATTTAGTAGAACCAACTGCTATCATATTAAAAAGTGGTGGTCTTGCTCCTCCATTATATCCTACCGGATAATTTAATAATGGGTCTCCATCCGTTGGAGAAAGATAAGCATATTCACCTGTTTCTAAAGTTACTTGACACGTTCTCATATTATAGTAAGGGTCAGGACCAGAAAGATAAAATCTTGTTCCAAGAGTTGTTCCTTCAGGATTATGAGCCATACCACTTGTATAATTAAAATAAGAGTTAAAAAATAGAACTAAAAAGAATAATGCTATTAATACTAAAGGAACTATATATTTTAATTTTGGTTTTTTAGTAACTTTTTTTACTTCTTTCTCTTCTTTTATATGTTTTGGTTTTACTTTAGTCTTATTTTTTACTTTTCTACTTCTCCTTCTTGACATTTTTTTCTCTCCTCATTTTCCCAAAACTTATCTATATATCCTTTAAACCATATAGGAATATATGTGAAATATAATATTGCAACTATAAAAAATGATAATATAAAACTCAATAAATATCCATAAAATGATTGTGTTATCCAACAAAAAAACAAGAATAAAGAAAAAAATAAACCTATAAAACCTATAGTTGATATAATTAATTTAATTAGAGTTCTTCCATCCATTATCATAAAATCCAATCCTCGTCCTCTATATCATATATTTCTACGTCCCTTTTAAATTTTTTGTTCTTTTTAATTTTTTGTTCTTTTTTATTCTCAGCTAATTTTAACTCAGTTCTCTCTTCTCCTAACCAACTCTCTAATTGAACATTTCTATGAGCACAAAATTTGTTTTTGTAAGGATACTTAATTATAAATTTATCAATTGATAAATCATTAAAATCTTTCATTACTTTTAATATTTTATTATATCTACTTCTGTCACCATATTCTTTCCACAAAAGTTTAAATAACTTTTTTGGCTCTTTTGATAATTTTTGTATTTGTTTGTCCAATTCAATCTCATGATAAAGATTATGTAATGATATTAAAGTTCCAGCCTCACTATCTGCTCCTTTCATATCTTCTACATCAGTTACTTGACATACTGGACATTTACAAGGTAAATCACCATCATAATCGGCATTAACTTTCAACTTATCTTTTTTAAATCCATCTAAATGATACCATCTATACATTGCTCCATTAGAATAGGCAGTTGAGTCATAGGAGATTGTAATTCCAGTTTTCTTTTCTACTAATGCTAGAAATCCTATTAATATAGGAGAACAACAACCTAAAATGTGCATTGGTTTTTTCTCGGGATTAAGTGATATTTGTAATACAACTCTACTAATAATTCCTTCAGGACTATCATCAGTAGCAGAACATTCTCCTATTCCCCAACCATCTATTCCTTCAGCTGGTAGCTGTTTGTGTACATTCCTAATTTGTTTTGAAGTCCATCCATGAATACAAGCATAATAATCGCAATCAAAATTCTTTCTTTTTTTAATAGCTTCATGAATATTTTCAATATTATGCTTATTTTTTATTTTAACATCAGTTGCATTATCTTCTACAACCAATGGATAATCTAATGAGAAACCAATATCGCAGTTTTTCTCTTGCCATCTTAAAATCTCAATATTATCTAATTGTAGACTACCACCATATTGTGAGAATCCACCGCTATCACCAAATATTTCTACTTCTTTTGGTATTCTAAATTTTTTCCTAAACTCAGGATACTGAAGTCCATGATATGCTGATATCAAAAGATACTTATGTCGGAAGAATGCTGGGTCTTCCCACCAATTACAGGTTTTTTGATACTTTTCCATTATTCGCCTGTGATTATTCTCTGTCAAATTTAAGATAGCGAAACTTGATGCTGGTACATATTTCATATTAATCCTCTTTTATATCAAATCTTATTTTTAAATATTCACCTAAAGAAATATTATCATAGAAATTAAACCATTTCCATATTTCAAATGCAACTATTAAATAGCAATATAAAGTTATTAATTTATTTTTTATATTCCTTCTCCACAACTATATCTATTCCTCCTCTTGCATTGAATTCTCCTCTTATGTATGCCTCCTTCGGCTCTACAACCTCAAGGAAATCATGGAATATTTTATTGATAGCGTGTTCGTGGAATATTCCTACATTTCTATATGCTGTCAAATAAAGTTTACATGATTTTGATTCTAATACCTTTTTGTCGGGTTTATATCTTATAAATATCTCAGCATAATCGGGAAGTCCAGTTCTTGGACAGACGGCAGTAAACTCCTCTGTGTGGAACTGAACATAATATTCCTCTCCTTCATATTTATTTTCAAATGCCTGTAGAGGCGGTTCTATCTTCAGCTTCTTTATTCCTTCTTGCAAGTCCTTATAGGACTCAGCTTTCTTTATTCTTTCCATACGTCTACACCAAACCTTCTCTTTAATGTCAATGCTTTTAATATCTGCATAAATAGCATTCCAAACATCATTCCTATTAAAAATACAGTTAAAATTAAAGTTCCTATCCCTTCTGTCAGCAATAAATATAAAAGGATTAAAGAAAGAGGTCCATATCCAAAAAGAGCAATATAAAGCATAGCTCTAGTGCTACCATATTTTTTTATAAGTTTTCTAGTAAAAGGAGACATCTCAGCAGTTGATTCATCTCCTTTCATTTTCTTTCTTAGAACTTTCCTAACTATCCTTTCATATTTTTTATCATTCAGCATCTTATGATTGTGCCTTAGGAGTTTTGCAGTACTATAGCAATCCCCAGTACAAATCAATGCAAATATGACTACTAATACTATTTCAACTATCATTCTCTTTCCTCCTAAATACGGGATATTCATCTATCGTTTTTATTGGTAATTGATACTTACTCCATTTATTTACATTCTTCCATCTTACATAATACCATACATTGAATCCTTCCTTTGCAAGATTATTTAACATATCAAACTGGGCTTTAGTTTCTTTTGTAAGAGTTGTATAATATCTATCATCTTTGGTTGATTTGACTTCTATTAACATATGCTTGTCAGGTTTTAATGCTATAAGGTCACATACAAAAGAGCCAGCACTTCTAAAAACTAACCAGCCTTTTTTTGTAAGTATATCCTTTAATTCTCTTTCGTAATCAGAACCGCTCATATCCTCTCACTCAAATCTATTAATTTTAAAACTTCTTGCTTAGCACTATAATCATTTTCAAATATTCCTCTTACTTCCGATGTAACTGTATTTGATGAGGCATTTTTAGTTTCCCTACTACATACACACATATGCTTTGCTGATATAACTACCATAACTCCAGCACAACCTAAATGATTAAAGAGACCATCTGCTATCTGCTGAGTCAATCTTTCTTGTATCTGCAACCTTCTCGCATATATCTCAACCAATTTAACCATCTTATCTAAACCAGTTACATGTTTTCTTGGAATATATGCTATCCATACATTTCCTGCGAAGATAGCAATGTGATGCTCGCAATGACTGAAAAATGATATTGGTCCTTCAATTACTATACCACAAGATTCTGTAAACTGACGGTTAAGAACATCTTTTGCTTCAAATTGATATCCACTAAACCATTCTTCACACGCTTTAGCATATCTATAAGGTGTTCTTTGTAATCCTTCCCTATTTGGGTCTTCTCCTATCTCTTCTAAAATAGTCTTAATTGCCTCTTGTATTTTCTTATTGTCTTTTAAATCACTTCTACAATCTTTCATTTCCATTTTTATTCACACTCCCAAGGGAATTGTATCCATTGGTCTTTCTTTTCATAAATCCATATATTTGGTTCAACAGGACTCTGCTTATGATAATATAAAGTTGCAGTTGTATAACCAAAATGTTGATAAGCACCTAAAGTTTTTCCTGTATCACAGATATCATCAACAACAAGCGTTTCTTTTCCTGTTGGCTCAATTACTATTGGCAGGCCAAGTAAATGAGATAAATATACTGCTGGTACTAAACCGCCTCTTGGAATACCATAAATATTTCTAATTTTTTTCTTATCAATTTTATCAGCAATCGTTCTCATTCCTAAAAGGAATTTTTCATATGATACTACTTCATTAATGGGTCCTCAACTCCTGCTCTTTCAAAAGCTTCTATTCTTTCAACACAAGTACCGCATTTCCAGCAATGAGCGTTTCCTCCTTCATAGCAACTCCAAGTTTTGGAAAAATCTACTCCTAATGTAACTCCTCTTTTTACTATATCTTCTTTTCTCATTTTATTAAAAGGAGCACTCATTGATACTTTATTATCAGTTCCAAATTGTATTGCTAAATTAAGAGCCCTATTAAACTCAGGTCTACAATCGGGATAAATGAAGTGGTCACCAGCGTGACTTGCTATCAATATCTTATCTGCACCAATTGATTCTGCATAACCACCTGCTATCATAAGCATAATTCCGTTCCTTAAAGGAACTACAGTTTTCTTCATATTTTCAGCAGCGTAATGACCATAAGGTATTTTTCCTTGTCCTTTTAGCAAATCTGATTTAAAATGTTTTCCTATATCCTGTAAATGAAAAAGTTTATGTGGTATTTGTAATTTTTTACATTGCCATATAGCACACTCAATTTCCTTAGCATTATGTTTAGAACCATAATCAAAAGTAACTGCCTCAACTACTCCATACATTTGAAGTGCATGATGAAGCAATACAGTTGAATCAAGTCCACCACTATATACTACAACTACACTCATTCTATCACCTTATTTGGCGGGATGACGGGGATTCGTTCTTGGGGATGGGATGCACTCTTACAAAAAACTCCATTAAGAACCACCGTATGGTCACGGTCTTTTTCTCCCTGATGAATTGACCTGAATTCCAGTGCCATATATTCTGTCATCCTTTCGCCTAAATCCATTTTCCAATATCTCCATTTCTTGCCCAAACTATTCCTACTTTCTCTCCTTCTACTGCCTCTATAACTTCATCTACAATATGCTCTAAACTATAACTCTCAATTGATTCCTTAATAAACCTTAACCTTTGGATATCAAACTTTTTAGTTTCGGGTGTATATTTTGATGTTGTAGCTTTACATCCTAAAGCCCAATTTCTACCATACTGCCTCTTAATAAGTGATACTGATTTATCTCCTCGCCTTGTGAAGATGTGAGGTGCTCGGGAGAGGAGTGGTCGCCATTGATATTGTGTACAGAATATCTTTCCATCTTTTTCTTCTGCTAATACACAATATTTTTTATTAAGGTCAGGTTCTTTATAATAAATTTTAGTTTCTTTTCCATTAATTCTTATATTTTTAGTTTTTTCATCGTTCCAAAACTTCTCACCAATATTCTTATCCCACAAGAGATAATATCTTCGGCAACAAGCACCACAATTTTTGCAGTTCCAAGTTTGGTAAAAATTATCTTTGATACTGAATTCCTTGAATGCTGGGTATTGGAAAGTTTTATTATCTATTTCTAAAGTTAGACCGTCAGGAATAAAACTACTAAGCAACCCGAAGTGGGTGTCGAGGTTTTGGTAGATAGAATATTGTCTTATATACTTCATCTTTTTCTTTCCTTTCCAAATAATTCTACTTGTAATCTAGGACTATATCTTAAATTATGTTGCTCACAATAATCCCACACCGCCTTCCTAATTCCATCATCCTCTGGAGTATACGTTGTGAGTGGCATAAGCATAGTAGCCTCCCCAATCATATCCATTCCAACCTTCTCCAAATCCGTCACAACTTTGATATCCACACAGTTCCAGTATAAATCTAAGAACCTTTTCGCGTATTTCTTGCAATTCTTTAAATCCTTCACATTCTTAGGACTAAAGCATACATACTCAAACCTTTGAATAACTGGATGATTGATACTTCCATTGGATTCTAAATGAAAATCTTTATAAGGAATCGCCTTAATAACCTCTTCTATTTGTTCAGCGTAGAGCATTGGTTCACCCCCACTCCAAACTACAACTTTCTTTTTTGATTCCTTTATCTTCTCAATTAAATCCTCAACTTTCATCATATGCTTTTTTGATACCTTTAGTGCATATTTAGTATCGCAGAAATCACAGTTTCTATTACAACCTTCCACTCTCACAAATAATACTGGCTCGCCAGCATACTTTCCTTCACCCTGTATAGTTTCGAATGTTTCACTTATTGGTATTTCAGAATCCATCACTTACAACCTCTACAGAACAATTAGGACTTTCATATACTCTAACTTTAAACTTTAATTTAGGATATAATCCTTCAAAACTAAATAAGAGTGATAAAGCAATATTTTCAGCAGTTGGATTAGCATCAATAAGGTCATTCAAATATTGATGGTCAAAATTATCTATTTTTTCTTTAATTTTAGAAAAGTCTGCTAAAATACCATCCTTTAAATTACTTTCATCACCTCTTATAAAAACAGTGACATTCCATCTATGACCATGAAGATTTTGGCATTTAGATATGTATGGTAATTTCAACTGATGTGCTGCGTCAAAATGATGTCTTATCTTAAGAGATATTTTTCTTTCCATATTCTCAAATCCTTTTTCTTATATATAAATATATTTAATTTTTTAATATCACCTAAACATTTCATTTACATCTTTATCTACTTTCTTTTCTCCTACATTCTGTTCTAAAAGCTCTATCCTATCAATTATATTATTGATAATTTTTGAATAGCTTAAATTTAATTTCATTAGTCCTTGTAAATCTGTATCCATTTTCTTCATATACATATGTCTCAATTCTTCTAATTGCTTCGTTTTTATACTTAACTCCTCATCTAATTTTCTTACTCTCCTTTCTAACTCTTCCATATTTGGCATCTTTTCCACCTCCTAAAATTTTACCATTATCTAAATTTTTATAAAATAAAATTGGTTGTATATCTGCATTAGGATGACATCTTCTTAAATGCTTTCTATATCCTGCTCTTGCTCTCCAACTAGACATATATTTATTACCTTTTGCACCACATAATTCGCATTTCCATTTAGCTCCATATATTAAATGACTCATAATCCTTGCACCAAGCAATAATATTTATACAAACAATTCTCACACATTTTATTAGTCCTTGGTTCTTTTGGAAACTCTCCATTATCATAGCACTCTTGAGCCTCTTTTTTTAACTTTTCTACTTCTTCTTTAACTTTCTTCTGCTTTTCAGTATCATATTTAACAGTTCGCCATTCATTAGGATAAAGAAAAAAGAAATAAAAATGAGTTAATTTTCTATTAAATTTACCATCATATAATTCTTTATAAATTGCTGCTTGCATTCTATAATCATATGAAAGGGTAGCCCATTTATTAGTTTTCCAATCAATAACTTTATCATTAGGTAAATCTACATAATCAATTATTCCATGATATCCATTTTGAGTCGTTTCTACTTCTACTAATGGTTTTGTACTAATACCATTATTAATATTCTTCTCTTCCCATTTCGCATGGTTTTCTAGACAAGTATACGCCTTCTTAAGATGTTCTGGAGGAAATTTGATATCCCATATCTTTTTTAACCAATAATAACTTTCTAATAGAACATCATCTTTATCTCCTTTAACTAAAAATGATTTTTTATAATAATCTTCAAGTGCTTTATGAACATATTTTCCTATATCCAATACATCAAAATCCCAAAACATACCCTGTTTTTTTGTTCTATAAAATTCATATGCTTTAGGGCAATCACGAAATGTATTTAATGCGCTTTGACTTAAAGCTATCATTCCTTCCTCTCTCTTTTATCTTTCCATATCATATAAATTAGTTTACCTATAGTAGCAACTGTATACACTAAAATTATAAATGTTATAATTATTAAAATCAACTGTATCACCATCCATTTAAAATCCTCCTAATCTATTTACAATACTTGCATAATAAGACCCTTGAATAAATCCATACAATATAAAATAAGAGAAATGATAATATTTAACTTTCTTTCTAAAAAAACATAATAAATTTTCTTTAATAAATTTCCATACTTTTTTAATCATACTATCACCCCTTCCTTTTTAACTGTCATTACATGAAATAATAAACCAGCACCTCCAGCAACCATTAATCCAAGATGCCAATAATGCCATCCAACTATTAAAATAACTATACATACTGGAATTAAAAGTATATAAGGAGCAGAAGCAATCTTTCTGTTATCTTTTCTCCATTTCTTTCTATTAGAATGAGGAGTAATTTCAAATCCCATCATTAATTTAGTTCTATACCATTTAGGTTTATATCCTAATTTTAAAGCAACAGCATAATGAGACATTTCATGTAGTAATCCTATAAAAAGAGTTAATGTTATTGCTATAACAGTATCAGTTACTATTGGTATTCCTATATATTGTTCCAAAGCATAAATTATTGACATTAAAATAAATGCTATGGCTACAGTTCTACTTATCCAATGCTTAAAACTTAATGATTCATCCTTTTCTTTCTTCCCCATTTTCTTTTCCTCCTCTTACTTTTAAAATTATAAAAATTATAATTGAAATAATAAAAAATACTATTAATCCTATAATGACTCTTTCTGTAGATGGTCCTTCTAAAGGAACAGGAACTTCCTCAAAATTTTCTATTTCTTCTTTTGTAACAATCAAACAATAAATACTAATAATTATAATTATAATCATTATCAAACTAGATAAAACTTTTCTTTGATTAATCATTTCTTTTCCTCATATTTTCCATACAAATTTATTAAATATACGGCATACGCTTTCAACTGCACCTCAGGCGTAGCTCCCATTGATATCCTAAATTCTATATCAGCAATATTTGATAATGCTTTTATTTTATCTTGTTTTGATAATATATTAGAACCTTTTATCAATCTATCCAATGATTCTATTATTTCCTCGGGAGCATATACCTTTGTATTGAGAAGATTATCTACATAATCATCTACTACTTTAATATTTCCCTTCCTTATTGCTATCAAAAGAGTCCTTATATGCTCATCATTCACATATCCAAGAGAATCATAAATAGTATCATCAGTTATATTAGTGATATTTCCTAGTTTTAATTTTTGGAGTGTATTAAGAGCCCTTCTCATAGAGCCATTAGAAAGGGTCGCTAATGTATAGGTGGCGGACTTAGTGATATCCATATCTTCTCCTTCTACTATTTTATTGAGCATTATTTGCATTTCTTTAGCAGATATTCCTTTAAATCTAAATACTACACAACGGTCTTTAATTGGGTCAATTATTTTATTTGGATAATTACAACTTAAAATAAATCTGCATTTAGAGGAATACTTTTCAATAATTCTTCTAAGAGCATTTTGAGCGTCTCTCGTTATGTTGTCTGCCTCATCAAGAAATATAATTTTAAATTGCTCGCCAACCATTCCTACTCTTGCAAAATCTTTTATTTGACCTCTTACTATTCCTATACCTCTATCGTCGGAGGCATTGATTTCTCTAAAGTAATGTTTCCAATCTTTTCCATAAATATCTTTTGCAAGTGCTATAGCACAAGTTGTCTTTCCAGTTCCTGCTTTTCCAGCGAAAAGCATATGTGGTATATCTTTATTCTTTACAAATTCCTTTAGATAAGGAACTATATGTTCTTGTCCTGCAACATCATCTAATTTATTAGGTCTATACTTCTCAGCAAATACATTATTACTCATATTTCTTCGCCATCCTTTTTCCTATACTAAAGAAGGTTAAAATTATTACATAAACTATGACAATTATTATACACCAACTGCTTTGCATAAATCTGTATATATTTCCATGTGCTACATATACTATTAATGAAAATAAAGTCCAAAGAATAAATGCTCCCAAACAAATTACTCCACCTATACTCATTCCATTACCTCTTTAATTCTTTTTGCAAGAACTTCTCCTATTCTTTCTACTTCCATCAATTCCTCAAGTGATGCATTTGATATCTTAGAAAAACTACTATCAAAATGCTCAAGTAAAAGATTACCTTTTCCCATTCCAAGTCCTGGAATTCTTGATATAATATCCAATTTTATTTCTTTTGTAGAGGGTTTCCTTTTTTGATATCCTTTTCTTATAACTGAATATTCTTTAGTTTTATTCCTTCCATCATAATGCTTTTCAATTGTATCTATTACAAATTTTACTAAGAGGTCTCCTACAAATACCACAGATACATGGTTTCTAGATAGGATGGAGGTAATCTTACCAATCAAACAATCGGGATTGAGACCTAAGTTCTCACTAATCATCTCCTCTATTCCATCATATCCAATAAATAGATAGGCATGTGTATAAGCATCACTTAATTCTTTTAACTGTTTATCAATCTGCTCATTGAAAATAGATTCAGCAAAATCATCTCTTTTATATTCAATTCCTACAAGATGGTCTTTAGTTCCATAATCCCCAGTAGGCATATTTAGAAGAGTTGCCCCTTTTATAAACTTAGGTTTACCAGTTTTAATATATTGCTGGAATTTAGGAATTCTGTGTCTTTCTCTATTATCAATATCAATCTTCAATTTCCAATCCTCTTCTATCTATTTCCTTTTTAATTATTTCGGCAGCAATTTTACATTGTTCATTCTGTGTGTCTTCATAATCTTTCATTGCTTTTTGATATCCATTGATGAGTTTCTCGTCTGGTTTCTTTTTAAGGTCTCCCATTAGTTTGGACATTACTTTTTTGATATTTGGTATTTCTTCATTCATTTTATTCCCTTACCATAAATTCCATAGGACTTCCTCTTTTTCCACCTATTATAAGTTTATAGCATCCTTCTTTTTCTTTCACTTTTCCTTTTTTGATAACTGCCCTTTCAAACATTTCATTTAAATCTTCTGGATTAGTATCATATAAAGCATCTCTCAATATTTTATCAACAGATAATTTATCTCTAAATTTCTCTACAAGTTCATCTATCATTTTTTCTATATCAAGTTGTCTTAATGTTGTTTTTCTAATATAATACCATTTTACATCCCTCATTGTATGAACTCTATCATCAGCATGTTCTCCATATTGGTCTACGCCTTGACCAGGATATACTCCTACAATACCTCTATCATCATATATCATAATTACATGATGATTTTTGCATTTCTTCTTAGTATCTTCTCTTAATTCTTTTATATTTTTATAATTCTTTTTAAGAGAATCAATATATTTTCTCCAGGTTTCTAATTTTATTTCATCTTTCATTTTATCACCTAATATAAATCAGTACATCTTATCCACTCATCTTCTTCAATTTTTTTCTCAGATAATTTTTCTGCACATTTTCCATGAGCATATTCTTCATTACAATTAACCCACGGTTCACTAAGGTCTTCTTTCATCTTTTTTCCACAAATACCACATGGTGTATTGATATATTCACTATATGCTATAGCACTACATTCAGGACAAAGAGGATTATCTTCCCAACCACAATCGTCCTCTTCACTTATTTCCCTACCACAGGTTTCACAATGTATTATTTCTCCTCTAAATCTCATCTAAATCACCATGATTCTTTTGTTTTATCAATAGGGACTGTAACTCTACCTAAATCATCATGAACATGGTTCATTAATAAGTCGATAATATTTTTTTGTTCATTTATTTGCTCTTGCATTCTATCTATTTTTCTTTTCATAGGACCAAAAGGTTCTCTTTCTTCAAGTTCATCTTTATAATCTTGTTGCTTGCCTCTATTTTTTTCATCTTCCCACTTGAAATCTTTTGCAATAAAATCAAGTAGTTCTGATGTTTTTACATCTTTATATTTTCTTTCTTTATTTAACATTTTATTTCACCTCATTAATAAACAATTTTTACATAAATCTCCATAAGCTTTTCTTAAAAATGTGCATTTAGGATATCTTCCATTGATAGTCCTAACTTGATAAGATGTAGTTGCATAATTATAATCCTTCCATTTCAAATCTCTAATAAAAGCATTGATTGCTATATCAGTATATCCAAGAAATTTTAAAAATGATACTAATTCTATTCTTTCAAAATGAGATGGATGCTCGCTTTGTGCTATTTTTTTTAAACAGGGAACTCCAAGGGCTTGTATATTTGGCACTACACTTCCTGCTCTTTGAACAAGAAGTCTTTCAGTTATTCCATTTTCTCTGTGCTTTATTACAAGGTCTTTAAATAAATCTTTGATATCAAATAAAGTTATTTTAGTTGGTTTTACTTTTGGAATAGTACCTGGTTCTTTTACAATTTCAACTATATATTTCAATCCTTTATCAAAATCTTTTTCACTGATATTTCTACAATAAAATCCATTTTTTTCTAATCTTCCCGTTTCTTCATCTCTCCTTATATATTTTGATGTTGGATATCTGCAAAGAAATCTTACTCTTCCAAAAGTCGGCTCATCATAAGCTTCTATTCCCGTTTCCTTTGCTATTCTCAACTGAAGGGAATACATAAG
>Ga0272441_10009012_pt1 | contig 15552 bp, 13 predicted proteins | sample SSMProp6N_FD_193582 | JGI IMG/M metagenome (GOLD analysis project Ga0272441, IMG submission 193582) | Marine sediment archaeal communities from Little Sippewissett salt marsh, Falmouth, MA, United States - SSM-Prop-6N | ecosystem: Environmental > Aquatic > Marine > Wetlands > Sediment ... | reverse complement strand
TGCGCTTGTGCCCGATTCGGTCGATGATCGGTCCCAGCACCAGCGTGACTCCCGCTCCGATGATGCCCATGACGGCGACCAGATTGGACCATTGTGGCGTGGTGAAGCCGAACACCTTGACCGCGGCGATCGGCATCAGGGCATCGCCGTAGCCGCCGATCAGGCCGTCGAGCAACATGATGACCATCAGGATCAGGCTTACCGGTTTCCAGAGCACAGCGTTGATCCCGGCAAACACGTCCTTGAACGTGCTGGCGGCCTGTCTGGGGCCCCGGGCCTCGCCTTCCGACCAGGGCAGCCTGCGTTCGCCGGGCCTCTCGGTGACCAGGACGAAGGCCACGAAGATCACGCCGCAGCTGACGGACGCCACGATGGCGGTGACCTGCATTCCGAACGTCACCAGCAGAACACCGGAAACGGCCGCCGCGATCGACCAGCCGGCGGCCTTCCCGAAGCTCATGAAGGCATTCAGACGTCCCTGCTGGTTGACCGGCGTCAGGTCGATGGCCATGCCATCCACCGCCACGTCCTGGGTGGCGGCAAATATGTTGATCAGGATGCCGACCAGCATCAGGGTTCCCATCTGGTTGGCCGGATCATCGACGAGCATCAGCGCCAGGAAGGACAGCGTCAGGCCCAGTTGTGCCCCCAGCACCCAGGGCCGCCTGCGCCCCATGGCTGGATACTGGAAGCGGTCCATGAACGGCCCCGAGACCAGCTTGAATACCCAGGGCAGAATCACGACCGCGAGATAGGATGCGATGGCGCCAGCGCTGACATCTTGGCTGGCCAGCCAGGCGGGGATGGCGATGCTCAGCAGCCCGCGGGGGATCCCCTGCGCGAAGTACATCATCGCGCCGGTGACGTTGCGAAGCTTCGAGCTGTCGAGCAGGGTCAATCTCGTCATCAACGGTCCCTTTGCCGGCCGGTTGGTTCTTCTTTTCAGCATTTGTGGTCGAACGACTCTACAGGAGAGGAGGGAATCGCGGTAGGGCAGGGACCTCGGAGCCGCGCGGGCCGACCCGATCTCCTTTCGCTCCTTTTGACGGCCCTGTGACCCGGGAGAATCTGGACGTTCCACCTGATGAGTCGCTTCTCCCGTTTCGAGAGACGGCCATTTCCCTTCTGAAGAGGCTTTCAGTCAGAAGTTCATCATGAGGTTGAGGGCCCGCCGGGACTCAGACTGAATCACACGGACAGCCGAATAGGATCTGTTTTGAGCAAGCAGGAGGTCGAGCGAGATCCGCCTCAGTGCATGTATTGGCGCAGGTGCCTGGTTGGTTGGTTGCGGTTACAGTGAACGATCCATTGGTCGGCACTTAATACCTTGCGAGACCGTCGAAATCGTGACTCACCCGTGAACTGATTACTGTTTACTGTCGGTTCTACTGTCGATTGACCCCTGCGGGACGTCGTATCGCCAGTTCGGGAATCCGGCAGACCGCACGATCTATGCTGATGGTGGCTCTTAGTGCATCGTGCATGGGCAGGGCCATTTGGGGCGCGAGGTCGATTCGGAGACGGTCCGGACCCTCAGACCAGAAACACTCCGAAGATCGAAGCGCCAAGGGTCAGGACAACCGCGGCTACGCCCGCTCGAAGGAGTCTGGTTCTTCCCCGATCGAGCCGATCGGAACTCTCTGCCCCCTGCCCGATGCGAAACTGCGCGACGGGCAGAAGCCGATGCCGGCGCAGGTTCAGGATGGCGGAAATCCCTGCCATGGCAAGTAGACCGCCGGCTGTCGGAAGCCAGGTGAACGGTTCTGCTGTCGGCCCTGCAAAGACATTGATGCTCCCGGCGACAGACAGAGAGAGAACAAGAACGAGCGCCGACATGGCTCCGACGATCGCCGTGGACCACAGAAAGAAGCCAGCGCGATCCATCGCGGCCAGGGAGCTGTACCACGGGCGAAGCGAAGTCACCCATTCGTCGAGTTCCCGCGTGAGGCTGTCTACGGTTCGCAGGGGACCCGAGACGTGATATCTCACCGTGTCGGATGCTCCGTCACGGACCGTCACGAGCGCGAGCCGGGGTGGATTGTCCTCCCGGAACACGAATGCCGGCGGCGCGCTCTCCACCGTGATGGCCTGGATGGGTCTCGCGGGAGCATTCTTGACGCCCTGGAGTTCGCCTACGTCCTCGAGCTGATAGCTGGAGCCATCCCCCATCTCCACGGTGACGCCTGTCACGAGTTCGTCTCCTCCGAGCAGTCCGGCCAGTCGTTCCAGGTCCCATGAGTCGATCCGGAAGCCGACTCTGCAATTATTGCTCTTGCTGACATGCATGTACTTCACCTCGCTCCCAGGGGCGGCAGAAAAGCGACCGCCGGATGCGGGCCGGGCCGGGACTCCAATTGCTGCCGTTGCGGCAGTTGCGTCCGGCGCCGCCCTCTCGCCGATTCGAAAATCGGTGCCACCTCCCATCTGCGGGGGCAAGACTCGATCCTCAGCGGCAGCAGGTGCGGGTGGTATGCTGAAGGGTACAGGCGGGCCTGAGCGCTAGGGAATTCGCTCTGGATCACTCCTGGCTGGCTCGGCCGGGTCGGAGTACGCTCTGGACAGTTCCTCGACCGCCCACGGAAACAGGTGATCCGCGAGGTTGATCCGTCGGTTCAGTCGGCGATAGTACCGGTATCCCGTGCGGTCGACCCACTCGCCGATCCTGCCGGGCACTGGGTGCGCGCGCAGGGCGCGGCCGACCCGAGAGTACAAACCATAGAAGGCGCAGAAGACGCGGCCGGGAACCCTGGTCCCCTTCACCCGATACTGTCGCCACACGTGTTCGTGGCTTCTTAGCCATCCATAGTAGGCTTCCCTCGTCTGCTCAGTCAGTACCGCCTCGCCCCGTCGGAAGTGGTTCGTAGCCGCCTTGTTGTGCATACCGAAGGCCTCTCTCGGGACTCCGGCTTCCTCCACGACGCGCCGGCTGATCGGCCGGGAGTAATCCCCCGGAACGTCCCATGGAGCGAGCTCCGGTCCGTGACTGATGGCATTGATGTCACGTGACTGGCGAGCTCCCATGGACGGTACCGGGACATGGATGCAACCCAGTTGGAGACGGTGTTCGGTGAACGAGAGCCCGCCATCCGACGTACGTGACAGGTCGGGCGTCAGGTGGGTCGTTTCCTTTCCCCAGACCCGGTCTCCGTCGAACCCGGAAATGAGCACCCGCCCCCGCAGTTGTTCGCTCGCGGAGCTGAAGATGATGTCCTGCCCCGCACCATTCGCGGCCAGGTAGGGGATCTCCGAACCAGGGAAACTGCGCCAGTTCGTTCGCCCGACGAGGGTGAGTTCGAGGCCGAGTTGGTGGGCGATGGCCTCTCCGTCGTCGGGGATCCCCCCTCGACCTGTCCGAAAAGAGAAACACCGCTCGAGCGGACGCGGTATGGCTTGGCCTCCTCCGAGAGACATTCGCCGTCCCACACCAGGTTGCGAAAGAAGACGATTTCCAGCCGCCCCGCCAGCGTCGGCACCCGGCGTTCGTAGCCGTCCAGCCCCTTCGTGACCGACCAGAATAGGTCGAAGTAACGGTCGTACTTGGCGTCGACGTTGACGCCGGTGACGCCGAGCAGGCACGCCATGGAATTGGATACCCATGTGGTCCCACCCAACTCCAGGAATTGAAGCCGGTCGACCGTCACACCGGCGGGAACGAAGACGACACCTTCATCCCTCAGGCGGATGCCCGATCCGAACACGAGGTCCGTCCGGTCGAAGTCCCCGGCCTCGAATTCCCCATCCCAGACAGCCTCGCACAGCCAATCTTCTCTGGTTTCGACTTGCGGGCCGTGCCTGACTGTGATCACCGGGTTGGCCCTGTCGCAGCATGCAATCCAGGCCAGTGGTGGCCAGTCCGGCTCCAGAACCGGCTGCAATCGGAGGCGCATTCGGGTACTTTCCTGGCGGTGGGGAGAAACCGTCCTCGCGCCAGAATGGGTGGGCGTGTAGTCGAGATGCAACAGATTGCCGGATTGTCGCAACGAAACTCCGGCCGTGTCTGGTCGCTCCAGAACGCTGTATCTCCATAATCAAATGACTGTTACACGAGTCACTCATTTCTGGGATCCGTGGCACGGCGCTGGCGGCCAGTTCCCATGTTCGGCGGGTGAGCGCGGGCCACGGGTCCGCCCGGTAATTGGTATGTGGTAACCTCGGTGGGGAGAACGGAATGCCGCAGACAGTACCTCCTGGAGTATTCTGGGTTGACGACTTCGAGCAGTTGGAAGTCAACCCGACCAAGCGGTTGTTGCTCGCCAGGAAGTATTTGCCTTTGCCGGCCGCGTTTCGCGAGGCGGCTTCGGCACTCCGTGCCATGATACTGTCGGCGGCTCGGCACGGGGCGGATGGTGACGATCTGTTGTCCCAGCTGTACGTGACCGCGGCACAGGCGAACTTCCTTCTGACCACCCCGAACGTGCCTGGCGTCGGCTCACGGTACGACCTGGCCGCCTCGATTCCGAAGACCATCTGGCAGCGGTTGCCGATGCCGTACGCGGCCATCGGCTACCGGCACCTTCACCTGTTGACCCACACCGACTGCGACTGGTTGGTCGTGGCGTGGGGCGAACCGGACCGACATACCACGGCCCGCGCCCATCACCAGGCGGTGTGGGATGCCTGTGTGGCGGAGTACAAGCGGGTCTACTGAGCAGCTACATTTCCGGCCACGCTAGTTGGGTCGCTTCTGCCTCGGGCTGAGATCTTCCTCCCACTGAATCACGGTCTCATCCGTGTTCGACCAGGTTTCTTCCGGGCAACCGGCGCGCTGAGCTACCTCGCCACCGGCCATGCATGCGGTGCGAGCCAGAGGCCTCTCTACGACTTCGTCTGGCTCCGTGGGTCCGGTGAAGGTACTGCCGTCACATGCTCCGACGGCCGCCAGGAGAATTGCGACCACCGCAAGCCTCAGGTTCTTGATCGGCATCTTGAGCTCCCTTCCGATCTCCTCACGCCAGCAGAGTCGGCGGACCCCGTCATTCAGATGTCAACTGAAGCACATCACTGCAATCCGAATATGGGGGGCAGAAGCCCTACTTCTTCTGCACCCGGAAGTTCAGCGTTCCGCTGTATTGGGCCAGCACCACGGTGATGGTCCAGATACCGGGCGATCCGGTGGCCGTATCCTCGTTCAGGCTCGGTGCGAGACCCTGGTCGTACACCGTCGTGCCACCGGCGTCCTCGATGACCAGCCCCGCGCCTCCGCCCGCCGTCGTGGTCGAATGGTCGACTGAGGCCTGCGTTCCCGTATTCTCCCATGAATACTCGAGGATCGTTCCGACGTCTGTGACATCCGTCGCCTGCAACTGGAAGCTGTCCGTCGAGTTATCGACCTGGGGCTCGAACTGCGCCAACGGGTCGGTCGGGTCGCTGCCGCACCCGCTCAACATCATGAGCGCCACGGCCAGAACCGCTGCCTTCTTCATCCGTCGCCTGCCTTTTGCGAGGGGGGATTACTGCTGCGCGAGAGGTCCTAAGAGACAAGAAGCATGCCGAACCCCGCGGACCGGGCGGAAGAGCGAATCGTCGTACGTCGCGTAAAATGTTGTGAGTTCATTAGTTGCACGTGTCTTGTGCGATTTGCCACTTGCCGTTGATCGGACAGGCGTCGAAAGCGGGGAACTCTGCATTTTGTGTGGAATACGTCGACAATGCGTCGTCCATCGTCGAAGGCTGCAGCATCGCGCGGCGAGACTCACCGATGAGACTTGCACGTTCATGGCGCCGAAACTACATGAGTCGCTGGTCGTAGTATGTTGGTGCTGACCACTGATTTCCCTCGGCAACGGGGCGCCGGCATGGACAGGATGTGGCAGGACTTCAGGTACAGCTTCCGATCACTACGTCGTGGCGGGCTCCTGATCGTGATCGCGATCCTGTCCCTGGGAGTCGGCATCGGCTCGGTAACCACCATCTTCACGGCCGTCGACGTATTCATGCTCCGGCCTCTTCCTTACCCGGACTCTCACGAGCTCCAGTCCATGTACACCACGAACCAGGAACGTGGGTGGATGTGGGTTTCGTTTTCGGTTCCCGACTTCGTCGACTTCCGGGAGCGGAGCCAGACGATGGAGGTGGCCGTCTCGCGCGGCGCGGCCTTCAACCTGTCCGAGGGGGACCGTCCGGAACGGGCGCAGGGCCGTCGCCTGAGCTGGAACTGGCTCCGCGTCCTGCGTGTGCAGCCGGCGTTGGGGCGCGGGTTCACGGAAGAGGAAGAGGTGGAGGGCCGGGACCAGGTCGCCCTCATCAGTCACGGCCTTTGGCAGCGCCGCTTCGGAGCGGATCCGGACGTCCTGGGTTCCAACATCCTCCTTGACGGAGAGCCCCACACGATCATCGGGGTCATGCCTCCAGACTTCTGGTTCCAATCCGTCTTCGATGACATCTGGGTGCCCTTCGCCATCACGGGCGAGGAGTCCCGCAACAGCCACTACATCAGCGTGCTGGCCAGGGTGAAGGACGGATTCACGCAGGCGCAGGCCGCGGACGAGACCGAGCGCATCGCCGCTCAACTCGCCGACGAGTATCCGGAGACGAATTCCGGGAACGGGGCCAGGATCCTGACTCTGCAGGACGACATCTTCAACGAGGGATTCAGGGTCGGCACGTCGATTTCCAGTCTCGCCGTGCTGTTTCTGCTGCTCATCGCCTGCGCGAACGTGGCCAACCTCCTGCTGACGCACGCCGTGGGGCGTGAGCGCGAGATGGCGGTCCGTTCGGCTCTGGGCGCCGGTCGCGGTCGGATCATACGGTACTTCCTGACCGAGTCCCTGATCCTGTCGTTCGCCGGGGGACTCGTCGGCATCGTGGTCTCTGTATTCGGAATCCGCTGGCTGGTCTCGGTTATGCCCTCCTGGTTCCCGAGGGCCAACGAGATCGCGCTCGATGGGCGTGCCCTCCTGTTCACGACGTTGATCGTAATCCTGAGTGCGGTTCTGGTCGGCCTGGCGCCGGCGATCCAGGGGGCGCGAGGCAGCACGGCGGCGTCCCTCAAGGAGGGAGGCCGGGGTGGCACGGCGGCGCGCGGCGGACGTCTCCGTAAAGGCCTGGTCATCGGCGAGGTCGCGCTTGCCCTGGCCCTGCTCGTGTCCTCGGCCCTGCTCGTGCAGGCGTTCTACAACGTTCGCCTGGCCGATCGCGGATTCGACGAAAGCGACCTGCTGGCTTTCCGAATCGCCCTGCCGGAGCAGGAGTACCCGGACGAGGTATCGGTCACGGCGTTCCACGAGGAGCTCACGGAGAGACTTCAGTCTCTTCCAGGGGTGACCGCCGTGGGGGCGACGTCGATCCTCCCGTCCCAGGGGAACAACAGCACGTACTACACGCTTCCCGGCGATGACATCAAGACCGACCAGGACCGGAAGGTCACGGACATTCTCGAGATCACCCCCGGCTACTTCGAGGCGATGGACGTGCCGGTGGTCCGGGGCAGGGGATTTGAAACCTCGGACCGGGAGGGAGCCCGGGACGTGATCGTGATCAACGAAGTGCTCGCCGAGCGGCATTGGCCGGACCAGGATCCGATCGGTCGGGAGTTGGTATTCGGCAGCGCGACGAGCGCGGTCATAGGCGTGGCCCGCAACACGGCGGTGGCGAGTTCGACGCCCAGTGAGCGCCCGATGGCTTACGTCCCGGTCTACCAGGTCGGGCGCCGGAACCTGGGGTACCTGGTCGAATCCGATGCTCCGCTCGAGTCGTTGTTCGAGCCCGTCCGGGCGGAGGTCCGGGCCGTGGATTCCAACATCCCCGCCTACAGCATCCGTCCGCTGAAGGACATCATCGACGAATCCCTTGGCGGCGACACGATCATGGCCAAGATCATGAGCGTGGTGGCGGTCATCGCGCTCGTGCTGGCGCTGGCCGGCGTGTACGGCGTCATGGCCTACTCCGTGTCCCAGCGCCGGCAGGAACTCGGCATTCGCATGGCGCTGGGGGCGCAGGACGGAAACGTGGTCGGGATGATCATGCGGCAGGGGATGACCCTCGCCGCGATCGGGATCGTGGTCGGTCTCGGCCTCGCCTTCGCGATGGCAAAGGGTGTCTCGTTCTTCCTGTTCGGGGTGAGCCCCTTCGAGCCGGCTACCTACGGGGGGATGGCCGCGGCCCTGCTGCTTTCCGGGGTCCTGGCCACCTACTTCCCGGCCCGGCGGGCTACGAAGGTCAATCCGGTGGAGGCGCTCAGGGCGGAGTGACGCGCGGCGCCTGTCCCCCTCCTCAGAAGCGGTATACGGCCGAGAAGGTCAGATAATTGAACCAGGCGAACGTGTAGACGTCCTCCACGTCCGCGCCGCCCTCCAGGGTCCGATAGCCGGCCGACAGCGACCAGCGGTCTGACAGGTCGCGGTACAGCTTGAGAGAGATGTCGAACGCGCGGCCCTGCGAGGCGGCTGCCCCGTCGGCGTCAAGCGCCAGTGACCACCCGGGAGCGGGCTGCCAGGTCGCGGCGGCATAGAGAAGTGGTACGAAGCCGACGTTCGAATACGAGGACGAGACGCTCTCCTGTTCCAGTGAAATCTTGGCTGACCGGATCTTCCCTGTCAGGCCGATATCGACCCGCCAACTGGAGTTCGATACGAGGCGGTACCGGTAGGTGAGACGGTAGGAGTCAAACCTGTACCGGGCGGTAGTGGGCGTGCCGGCCGCGAAGGACTCGCCGTTGAAGTTCGCCGGCTCCGGGAGAACGCCAGTGCCCTCGAGCGACAACGGTGCCGCAAGCAGGCGCAGTCCATGGCGCCGGCCCGGGCGGTATTCCGCATACAGGCGAAACGCCGGGAACGGTCCGCTGCCCGTCAGATCGTCCAGCGCGATTCGAGTGCCGGACGCGTCGTTCGGGACCTGTACGTCGTTCTTCGCCTGCCAGGCCGGGCCGCCTTCCAGCTCGACGATGAACCGGGACTCCGACTCCAGCGCCTGACCCATGACGGGCGCAGCCAGCACGCACGAAGCGAAACCTGCCAGCAGGAGGCTGCGGGCTGGCCGCAGCGCGTCAGCCAGCAAGGCGCGTCGCTGCGACATAGCCGGCCATCGAAACCAGGGTGCAGAGGACCGTTCCCCATGCCATGTCGACCAGCGCCAACGAGGTTCGGAAACCCTCGAGCACGGCGAGATTGGTCAGGTCGTAGGTCGCGTACGTGACGAGACCGAAGAACGCGCCAAGCAAGGCGGCACGGGCCAGCGAGCCACGCTCCACAGCCGGCAGAACGACAAAGACCAGGATGGCGCCGACGAATAGAGCGTAGAAGGCGAAAGCCGGAAGCCAGCGTACGTCCGCTCTCATCAGCTGTCCCATCTGGTCCCTGTAGAAGCCCCGCGCGATCGCCCCGAGCCACAGGAAATCGAGGGCCAGAAAAGTCATGAGAGTCGCCGAGTATGTAAGGGCCAGCTGACCAAGCCGCATCACGTTCTCCAGTAACTGTCGGGTGGTGGAACCAAAGAGAGCATCCGGCGAAGGTGCGATCCCACGCCGGAGACTCTCTCGTGCAGCCCTTCAGACGATGGTGCTCAGATCGCGCAGGTCATGTCCGTGCCGCAGCACATCGGCGACTTGATCATGCCGTGTCCGTTCGGGCACTTCGAGACGTGTACCGTGCTTCCGTCTTCCTTCGTCAGCGTCTCGTGCACCAGTTCCTTGCCGCAGTTGCCGCAGGTGATGATGCCGACGCTCATTCCGCACGTGGGGCAGGTGTACAGAGACATCTGTATCTCTTCCGGTCTCGGGTTCTCGGCCTATCCGGCTGGACGCCAGCCAGCGTAGCATCTCAGCCCCGGTTGGGCCAGATCCGGCCTTTGTGACCCACGGTCGGCCGAGTAGATTGGGGCGTTCGTGGCTCAGCCGCTTCCCATCGGAGCCGCGAGTGGGAACCCACTCGAGGCAGGAGACAGACTTGATCAAGCCGTCCGCAGATAGCCGCTTCGCGCTGCCCGTGCACGGGGCCGACGACCCTTCGACCGGGGGGCAGGGAACCACTCCTGGCAGCTTCGCCCTGGCCCCGGATGTCGGCGGACCGCTGACGTATTCGTCGCCCGATACTCCGGGCATGCCGGCTCCGTCTTCGCTCACGGCGTGGGACTTCAACCCGGCGCCCCGGGGGGCGGAGAGCGCGGTGACGCAGCTCGAGAAGGCGCGCCTGGGCCTGGTCACGCCCGAGATGCACCGGGTTTCCGAGCGTGAATCGCACCTCACGCCGGAGCAGGTGCGCGACGAGGTGGCGGCCGGCCGGTTGATCATTCCGGCGAACCGGGTGCACCTGGAATACAACCTGGACCCGATGGCCATCGGACGGGCCTCGAAGACCAAGGTGAACGCCAACATGGGCGCGTCGCCCGTGAGCAGCGGGACGGATGAGGAGGTCGAGAAGCTTCGCTGGGCCGAGCGTTGGGGCGCGGACACCGTCATGGATCTCTCGACGGGAGGAGACCTCGACGCTTGCCGTGAGGCGATCATCCGTAACTCGACGGTCCCGATCGGCACCGTGCCGATCTACTCGATGATCATCGGACGGCGGATCGAGGACCTGTCGTACGACTGGATTCTCGAGACGCTCGAGCACCAGGCGAAGCAGGGGGTGGACTACTTCACGATTCACGCCGGGGTTCTGAGGGAGCATCTCCCGCTCATCCAGGACCGGTTGATCGGGATCGTGTCGCGAGGCGGATCGCTTCTGGCGAAGTGGATGCTGGTGCACGACAAGCAGAACCCGATGTACGAGATCTTCGACGACATCTGCGACATCATGCGCGAGTACGACGTGAGCTTCTCGTTGGGTGACGGCCTGAGGCCTGGCGGCCTGGCGGACGCCACCGACGAGGCGCAGCTGAGGGAGCTGGAGACCCTCGCCGAGCTGACCGAGCGGGCGTGGGCGAAGGGATGCCAGGTGATGGTCGAGGGCCCGGGTCACGTGCCTTTCGACCAGGTCGAGTACAACATGAAGCTCCAGCGCACCCTGTGTCACGGCGCTCCGTTCTACGTCCTCGGGCCGCTGGTGACGGACATCTTTCCCGGCTACGACCACATCACGAGCTGTATCGGGGCCACCGCGGCCGCCTACCACGGCGCGGCCATGCTGTGCTACGTGACGCCGAAGGAGCACCTCGGCCTCCCTAAGAAGGATGACGTGAAGCAGGGGTGCGTGGCTTACAAGATCGCCGCGCACGCGGCCGATGTGGCGCTCGGGATTCCGGGTGCACGGGACCGCGACGATGAGCTCACGAAAGCCCGGGCAGCGCTGAACTGGGAGAAGCACTTCGAGCTGAGCTTTGACCCGGACTCGGCTCGCGCCCTGCACGACGAGGACCTGGACGTCGATACGGACTTCTGCGCCATGTGCGGACACGACTGGTGCAGCGTGCGGATCAGCAAGGAGATCCAGGAGTTCCAGTCCGGCAAGGACGAACAGTACGTGCGCGAGAAGGTCATGCAGAGCGCGGCCCTCACGGCCGAGCAGCGCCAGATCCTCGAGCAGCGCGGCGTTCTTTCTCCGGAGGAAATACACCGGCTCGCCACGAAGACCCGGACGAGCGTGGACGAGGTCGAGGACGGTAAAGCCGCCTGCCATTCGGACTACGTGGAAGACGCGGCGGAGGCGCTTCGGCTGCAGACCGTGGGCCAGGCCGAGCCGGTCACCGACTGAGCCCCGACTCGAAGGACCTTCGGCTGCCGGTCAGGCTCCCTCTTGCTCGTACATCTGCTTGAGGCGTGACGTGCCCGAGCATGCCCTGAGACGACGGCATGCAGCACCGCACTTCGGGTCGATGCGTCCCGTCCGTGTCCGACCCCGAAAACGAGCATAGCCCTGTAACTAGCTATGTTATATGTAGATGTAGAGCAACTCGATGAGTTTCGCGGTTGGAATGTCCCTTGCGGCATTACCACAGGTTCAGCGTGTTCTCGAGGACGACCTTTGATCAGAGGCTTCCGGCCATGCGAAGATACTCAGCCGTGTTCCTGACCCTGCCGCTGGCGCTTCTGTTCGCGGCGTGCGGCGAACAGACCCCGGACTACGAGGCGACCGACTTGAGCGACAACGTCCTACTGGCGGAATGGACCGGCCCGTACGGCGGTGTCCCGGCCTTCGACAAGATGGATCTCGCGGCCGTGAAACCGGCCCTGGAGCGGGGCATGGAGCTGGAGCTCGCCGAGATCGACGCGATCGCCAACAACGAGGACCCCCCGACGTTCGAGAACACCATCGTCGCGCTGGAAGGTGTCGGGAAGGACCTCGATCGGGTGGGCACTTATCGCGGCATCTGGAGCTCCAACATGTCGTCGCCGGAGTACCGCGAGATCCAGATGGAGATGGCGCCGAAGATGGCCGCGCACCGGACGAAGATCACTCAGAACCAGGCCCTGTTCGATCGCATCCGTGCAGTTTGGGAGAGCGATGAGATAGACGAATTGCGACCCGACCAGCAGCGCCTGGCATGGCTGGTGTACGACGGCTTCGCCCGGAACGGCGCGACGCTCGAGGGCGAGGCGAAAGAGCGCTACGGGGAGATCAATCAGGAGCTGGCAGAGCTGCATACGCAATACGGAAACAACGTACTGGCGGACGAGGAGGGGTACGTCACGTACCTCACCGAGGACCAGCTGAGCGGGCTGCCGGAGGCATTCGTGGCCGCGGCAGCCGCGGCAGCGGCAGATCGGGGACACGAGGGCGAGTATGCGATCACCAACACGCGCTCGTCGATGGACCCGTTCCTTACCTTTTCCGACGAGCGCGAGCTGCGTGAGCAGGTCTGGCGTACCTACTACAGCCGCGGAGACAACGGAGATGAGCACGACAACAACGCCCTGATTGCGCGGATCCTCGAGCTACGGAACGAGCGGGTCCAGCTGCTCGGTTATGACAACTACGCCGCATGGCGGCTCGAGAACCGCATGGCGAAGGAGCCGGAGCGCGTATTCGAGTTCCTCGAGGCCGTGTGGGCCGCTTCCACGGCCAGGGTCGCGGAAGAAGTAGCCGACATGCAGGCGATTGCGGACGCCGAGGGCGCCGACATCACCATCGAGCCGTGGGACTACCGCTACTACGCAGAGAAGGTACGCCAGGCGAAGTACGATCTGGATTCCGACGAGGTGAAGCAGTACCTGCAGCTCGACAACCTGATCGCCGCGATGCACTTCGTGGCGGGCGAGCTGTTCCAGTTCGACTTCTCTCAGATCACCGACGGGTCGGTCCCCGTGTGGCATGAGGACGTGACGGTCTGGGAGGTGACCAACCGGAAAACGGGTGAGCACGTGGGGCTCTGGTACCTCGATCCGTTTGCTCGCCCCGGTAAGCGGTCGGGCGCATGGGCCACGACGTATCGCAGCCACGAGACATACGACGGCCTCGAGACCACTCTCGGCTCCAACAACTCGAACTTCATCAAGGGTGCGGCGGGAGAACCGGTTCTCATTTCCTGGGACGATGCCGAGACCCTGTTCCACGAGTTCGGGCACGCCCTGCATTACCTGTCATCCGACGTGGCGTATCCGACCCTGAACGGAGGGGTGCGTGACTACACCGAACTCCAGTCGCAGCTCATGGAGCGCTGGCTCCAGACCGACGAGGTGATCGACAACTACCTGGTTCACGTCGACACCGGGGAGCCCATTCCCGACGAGCTGGTCGCCAAGATCCGGAACGCGGCCACGTTCAACCAGGGTTTCGAGACGACCGAGTACACCGCCTCAGCGATCATGGACATGAAGTACCACACCATGGATCCGTCGGGTCTCGACGTGGACACCTTCGAGCGCGAAGCCCTGGCCGAGCTCGGATTGCCGAGTGAGATCGTCATGCGGCATCGGAGCCCGCACTTCACGCATGCCTTCTCCGGGGAAGGCTATTCCGCGGGCTACTACAGCTACGACTGGGCCGAGGTACTGGTCGCCGACGCCGCCGAGGCCTTCGCCGAGGCGCCCGGCGGATTCTACGATCCCGAGGTCGCAGCATTGATGGTCGAGCACCTGTACGCGGTGCGAAATGCCGTGGACCCGGCGGACGCGTACCGGGCCTTCCGCGGCCGGGACGCGACCGTGGACGCGCTGATGCGGGCACGAGGATTCCCCGTACCGGGCGAGTGACGAGTCTGCCGTGATCACGCTGGATCTGCTGCTCGTGCTGGTCGGGGCCGCGCTGTTCGCGGCCCTGGCCTGGGCGGCGGTCGAATCGATCGGCGAGGATGAGCCGAGAGCCGCCAAACGGTTGTTCGCCCACGCCCTGATGGCGCCGCTTCCATTCCTGGCCGTGACGGCGGTGCCGGGAGATGCCGGACAGTCCAGCGGCGCAGTCCTCCTGGGACTGACGGCCCTGGGAGCGATCGCTCTCGTGGTCCCGACCGGTTCGAAGCACCTGGCCGAGCGGGACACTCCTGCCACGCGCATCGATGAGCGGGACATCATGTTCTCGCGCGCACGCCTGGAGCCGGGCTCCGAGCGGTTCGAGGCCTACTACGCGGAAAGACCGGAAAACCGGGAGCCGGACGATCGATTCCGCGCCCAGCCGGGTCTTCTGAAGCCGGGGTCCTCGCACTACGACCCGTACATGTTCGCCGCGGCGGACGCCAGCTTCGAGACCATCGCCGAGCTGCATTCGATGGTGGACGGGCCGGTCGCTTCGGAGCGGCAGGTGCCGGATCCGGCGTCGATCTCGGCGTTCATCAGGGGGTGGACGATCAAGCTCGGAGCCGCGGACGTCGGTATCACCGAGCTCCGGGACTACCACAAGTACACGACCGTGGGACGAGGAGAGCAGTATGGCCAGCCCGTGCGGCTCGATCACAGGTATGCCATCGCCCTTACGGTCGAAATGGCAAAGGAGATGATCGACCGCGCCCCGCTCGGACCCACGGTGATGGAGTCGGCCCAGCAGTACATGGACTCCGGGGCCATCGCCGTGCAGTTGGCCCAGTTCATCCGGAACCTGGGGTATCCCGCCCGCGCGCACGTCGACGGCAACTACCGGGTCGTCTGCCCCCTGGTCGCTCGCGACGCCGGTCTTGGCGAGATCGGCCGCATGGGCCTTCTCATGACGCCTCGGCTCGGTCCGCGCGTGCGACTGGCCGTGGTGACCACCGATTTGCCCCTGAAAGTCAGCGAGCGCGATCCGGAGCACTCGGTGCTCGACTTCTGCTCGATCTGTGAGAAGTGCGCGGACGTCTGTCCCAGCCAGTCGATCAGCCGGGGTTTTCGAACCGAGATCGACGGTGCGCTGAGATGGCAGATCGACTCGGAGGGCTGCTTCACGTACTGGAGCAGGATCGGGACGGACTGCGCGCGCTGCATGTCGGCGTGTCCGTACTCGCACCCGGACAACGCGATGCACAACACCGTTCGCTTCCTGATCCGGAACTCAGGCCTGGCCAGGCGGCTGGCACTGGCGGCGGACGACTACCTGTACGGTCGCCGGCCGCCTCCTGCCGACGTGGAGGGCTGGATGGACGTCAGGGGTGAGGCGTGAGCATCTCTCGCCCGGACCGGACATTCCACATTTTCGCCCCAACAGTGAGGGTTTCTCAATGGTTCCCCGCATGACTCGCAGTCGGCCCTCGGCCGGCCGCCTTCTGTCGCTG
>Ga0272441_10009011_pt1 | contig 15555 bp, 29 predicted proteins | sample SSMProp6N_FD_193582 | JGI IMG/M metagenome (GOLD analysis project Ga0272441, IMG submission 193582) | Marine sediment archaeal communities from Little Sippewissett salt marsh, Falmouth, MA, United States - SSM-Prop-6N | ecosystem: Environmental > Aquatic > Marine > Wetlands > Sediment ... | reverse complement strand
TATATTCTTTATTATAAGCTGAATATATTCGGCTATAAGCAATTAAATAACTTTCAGACTGTTTTATCATAATATTATTGTAATAAAAAAAACAATAAATGTCAAGAAAATAAGACAAACAGAACAAAACAAAAAAGCAGAACAAAAAACAGAACAAACAAAGTTAAAAAAATATAAATAATAAATAATATAAATAATTCAAATATGAAAGATAAAGACTTAGAACTATTAGAAGAAGCATATAATCATATCGTTGCGCGTAGACTCAGAATTCAACAGAACCAGAATAATAGCACCTCAGGCGACGAAAAAGAGTTACCATATATTAATGAAAATAAAGAAGTTAGTAAGACTAGTAAGATTAGTGAAGCTAGGCACCGTAGAGGCCGGTTTAACCCAAGAAGAGAAAGAGAAATTCAAAAAGCAGTTGAAGACTATGCCGGTAAAGAATTGTTAAACCTAGATGTTATACCCGATCCTCAAGTACCTGGATCTTTTGCAATTAAAGCTGTTTATAAAGCTTTTCCAGATAAACCCGTATTCTTTTTAATTAGTGCCGGCGATCCTATATCATGGGAATACTTGGAAGAAGTTGAATTTGAATCATGGCCACCAAGATCTGGTAGACTTAGATTTTTTGGAGTATAAAATGAAAGATAAAGACTTAGAACTATTAGAAGAAGCATATAAAAAAATTCTACAAATTGCTAAAGAAGCAATTGGTGATAAAATACAATTTCCAAAACCCGATCCAAGATTAAATGATATTGTATATCAACTACAAACAACACAAAATAAACCAACTTCTTCAACTTCTTCAACTTCTTCAACTTCTTCAACTTCTAACAAAAATTGGTATTCAACAAAATTTAAAAAAGGTGATGTTGTCATTGATAAAGATACCAATCAAAAAGGTACTGTATATAAAATAAGACATCCATATGGTTCTCATGGCCCTGAAAATACATATCTAGTAAAATTTCCTAAAGAAAAAGAACTAGTTGAATTCGCAGAAAATGAACTAGAAAAATTTAATCAGGAAATAGAACATATAACTATAAATGATGAAACTTCTTCAAATCCACAAAACGTAAAATTGGTCTATAATGAAGAAGATGAGACTATTTCGGTTCAATTTGACAATAGATTTTCTTTATCTCATATGCCAATTGATAGCGCAAAGAAACTTGGTAGATCACTATTAAATTTAATATATAAGTTTAAAGGTGTGTCTTGGTAATACTATTACGTTAGTTTCTTTTTCTTTTTTTCTTTCTTTCTTTTTTTTCTTTTTTCTTAATAGAAATCAGAGACCAGAAATCAGAAACCAAAACCAGAAAAAACACGGAAAATTACGGGGAAGCTTAGGGAATTTGGGGCGTACCCGTTTGTAAGTATATTTTGTTGGCTTCTAATGGTGTGATGGTATATAGAGGAGAATTAAGAAAATTGCCGGGGTAGCTGGTTCTGGTGCGGCTGGTATAATTGTCCGGCTGGTATAATTGTCCGGCTGGTATATGAGTTTTTTAAAAAAAATTACTAAAAAATTTTTTGCGGGGTATTGGGTACCTCCAGCATACACTGCATCCCTCTATATATATATTTTTGCATAACCACACATCTATTATAGCCAAAACATATTATTTCTCCTCTAGTCCTCCAAAACATATTATTTCTCCTCTAGTTCTCCAAGAATCACTTATATCTAAGATATAAGTACTTATATCTAAGATATAAGTAGTTCTCCGAGAATCACTTATATATGAATAAAGACTATATAGAGAATAAAGAGAATGGAGGATGAAGGTGTAACTTTTTAATTGAATTTTGTTTGCGGACAGAATAGTTATCCATAAGTTTATTCCTCTATATATTGAATATAACAATGTTATATTCATGAATATAACAACATGGGGGTGTAACCTAATCATATAAAATTTATGAGGAATAGAGGATCACTGAGGATCACTGAGGATCACTGAGGAAGGTAAGGAAGGTTAAATGTAGACTGAGGATTGTGAAAAATAAGGAAAAAGACAGTTATTACTAACTTAAAGTTTGCTAAGAGTCTCGAGATAAGCTCTAATATCCCATTGGGGAATACCTGTTTTGTCGGAAATTTTAACTATATGTTCAGCAATTTCTCTCTGTTTTTCCTTTAGCTTTTTATGCACGTTATATACTCCATATCTATTAAATCTATAAAATGTTTCTTTTATTTGATTATGATTTTTACCTTTTCTAAGCAATCGAATTATAATGACAATTGCTTCATATAAAAATCTTAAGACAACGATTGGCTGTGTATATAAAAGATGATTTCTAATTCTTAAAACATATATCGAGAATTCTGTCTCAATATATTCTAACAAAGGTATATTATATTCTACTATTGTAGTGCCAATTTGTTTTCTTATTTTCATCCCAGTAAAACTTTAACTTCTTTTGTCTTTGTATTAACTTCAATTAAGGTGTACCAGGGCATGCCATCTCCGTTGCTTTCCTCAAAATCTTTTATAACTTCTTCTAGGGATTTTTCATCTTCCTCATCTATGAAATCATCCAAAAAGATTTTTATTCCTTCTTCCCGTGTGGGGGCTGTATATGAGGAAACATTAGCATCTTCAAACATATATGAAGAAGCATGTACAATATATATATTCATTTTTTTTTCCTTTCTTAATATAAATATAGTATATTTTTGGGGGAAGATCTATATTTATCTATATAAAGTTACATAAGATCCGAATTCACGATCAAACACCTTCAAGAGATGTTCATAATCACCAGACTTCATTTCATCAATAATTGAATTTGCATTTTTGTTAAGTTGTTTTGCTAATGTTCTTGCAGTACAAAGCAGATAAAATGCATTACCCTGTGAACCAGTTAGATCAATTTCAATACCACTTTTTTTGGTTTTTATACTCTTGATAGTCATGTATATTTCCTTTTTTTTCTTTTTTCCTTTTTCTTTTTTTCTTTTTTTCTTATATTATCATTTCCAGTATTTATTTTTCTGGGTTATTATCCAATCATTGAATTTGTATGATATTCCCAGCGTTCCAACGGCCAATGCTAAAATGATAATATCCATTATATTTTGTTCTCCTTTTTTCTATTTTTAATAATATAACATTTTTTAAGAAAAAAGTCGAACCTTTTTTTTATTTTTTTTCCTTTATTTTTTTATTTTACACTCTTTAATTAATTCATTAAATTCTTCTTTAGTTAGAAGCGTACCATTAAGCCAATATTCTTCATGTTTTATTTGGCCATTATAATGCCAACTTTTAACGGCTGGTCCATATGGATTATGCTGCTTACCATTAAGATAATATACTTCACATTTTATTTGGCCATTATCATACCAACTCTTATATGCTGGACCATTAGGATTATGAAGCTTACCATTAAGATAATATACTTCACATTTTATTTGGCCATTATCATACCAACTCTTATATGCTGGACCATCTGGATTATGGTATTTGATATCGAGCCTATATGCTTCATGTTCTATTTGACCATTATAATAAAATGTTTTATATCTTTTAAGCTTCATTGGCATTTACTTTTTAATTTATTAAATTCTTTTTTATTAGTTAGAAGCTCACCATTAAGCCAATATTCTTCATATTTTATTTGACCATTATCATACCAACTCTTAAAAGCTGGTCCATTTGGATTATGAAGCTTATAATTAAGATAATATACTTCATGTTCTATTTGACCATTATCATACCAACTTCTATATGCCGGTCTATCTGGATTATGATACTTACCATTAAGCCTATATTCTTCATGTTCTATTTGGCCATTATCATACCAACATTTAACTGCTGGACCATCTGGATTATGACACTTACCATTAAGCCTATATTCTTCACGCTCTATTTGGCCATTATCATACCAACTCTTATATGCTGGGCCGTCTGGATTATGACGCTTACCATTGAGATAATATTCTTCATATTCTATTTGACCATTATCATACCAACTCTTATATGCTGGACCATCTGGATTATGATACTTACCATTAAGATAATATGCTTCACGCTCTATTTGGCCATTATAATAAAACTTTTTATATCTTTGAAGCTTCACTGGCATTTACTTTTTAATTCATTAAATTCTTCTTTAGTTAGAAGCGTACCATTAAGCCAATATTCTTCATATTCTATTTGGCCATTATCATACCAACATTTATATGCTGGACCATCTGAATTATGACGCTTACCATTGAGATAATATTCTTCATATTTTATTTGACCATTATCATACCAACTCTTAAAAGCTGGTCCCTCTGGATTATGAAGCTTATTATTAAGATAATATTCTTCATATTCTATTTGACCATTATAATAAAATGTTTTATATCTTTGAAGCTTCATTGGTTTACTTTTTTTAATTTATTAAATTCTTCTTTAGTTAGCTGCTTACCATTAAGCCAATATGCTTCATGTTCTATTTGGCCATTATCATACCAATGTTTATATGCTGGACCATCTGAATTATGACGCTTACCATTAAGCCAATATACTTCACGCTCTATTTGGCCATTATCATACCAACTCTTATATGCTGGTCCATTTGGATTATGATACTTACCATTAAGATAACATGCTTCACGTGCTATTTGACCATTATCATACCAACTCTTATATGCTGGTCCATCTGGATTATGAAGCTTATTATTAAGCCTATATTCTTCACGCTCTATTTGACCATTATCATACCAATGTTTATATGCCGGGCCATCTGGATTATGAAGCTTACCATTAAGATAACATGCTTCACGTGCTATTTGACCATTATCATACCAACGTTTATATGCTGGACCATCTGAATTATGACGCTTACCATTGAGATAATATTCTTCATATTTTATTTGACCATTATCATACCAATATTTACATGCTGGACCATATGGATTATGATACCTATCATTAAGATAATATACTTCACGTTCTATTTGGCCATTATAATAAAATCTTTTATATCTTTTAAGCTTCATTGGTATTTACTTTTTAATTTATCAAATTCTTCTTTAGTTAGCTGCTCACCATTAAGCCAATATGCTTCACTCCCCATTTGGCCATTATCATACCAACTCTTATATGCTGGCCCATCTGAATTATGACGCTTATTATTAAGATAATATTCTTCATATTCTATTTGACCATTATCATACCAATATTTATACGCTGGCCCATCTGAATTATGACGCTTATCATTAAGCCAATATTCTTCCCATTCTATTTGACCATTATCATACCAACGTTTATATGCTGGACCATCTGAATTATGACGCTTACCATTAAGATAATAAGCTTCATATTTTATTTGACCATTATCATACCAACGTTTATATGCCGGGCCATCTGGATTATGAAGCTTATTATTAAGATAATATTCTTCATATTCTATTTGGCCATTATCATACCAATGTTTATATGCTGGACCATCTGGATTATGAAGCTTATTATTAAGCCTATATTCTTCACGTGCTATTTGGCCATTATAATAAAATGTTTTATATCTTTGAAGCTTCACTGGCATTTACTTTTTAATTTATCAAATTCTTCTTTAGTTAGCTGCTCACCATTAAGCCAATATGCTTCACTCTCTATTTGGCCATTATCATACCAATATTTTTCCGCAGGCCCATCTGAATTATGACGCTTATTATTAAGATAATATTCTTCATATTCTATTTGACCATTATCATACCAACTTCTATATGCTGGGCCGCCTGGATTATGATACTCATCATTAAGCCTATATTCTTCATATTCTATTTGGCCATTATCATACCAACCCTTGACTGCTGGACCATCTGAATTATGACGCTTACCATTGAGATAATATTCTTCACGTTCTATTTGGCCATTATCATGCCAACTCTTAAAAGCTGGTCCCTCTGGATTATGAAGCTTATTATTAAGATAATATGCTTCACGTTCTATTTGGCCATTATAATAAAATGTTTTATATCTTTGAAGCTTCACTGGCATTTACTTTTTAATTTATCAAATTCTTCTTTAGTTAGAAGCTTATTATTAAGATAATATGCTTCAAGTGCTACTTCGCCATTATAATGCCAACGTTTAACGGCTGGTCCCTCTGGATTATGACATTCACCATTAAGATAATATTCTTCATATTCTATTTGACCATTATCATACCAACTCTTATATGCTGGGCCGTCTGGATTATGACGCGTACCATTAAGATAATATTCTTCACGTTCTATTTGGCCATTATCATACCAACCCTTGTATGCTGGTCCCTCTGGATTATGACGCGTACCATTAAAATAATATACTTCACGTTCTATTTGACCATTATAATAAAACTTTTTATATCTTTTAAGCTTCATTGATATTCCGTTCTTAATTTAAGCTTCATTGTATATGATATATTTCATAAAAAGCATTAGATTCAAAAGTAATCATTTCATCATGAATAATAATATCACTGAACTTGCATTCCTTAAAAGATTTGGAAAGATCGCGAAATGAAACGTTTTTGGTTATTTCAACTGTTTGTTCTTTTTTATATTTTTCTGGATTATATATTCTGATTCTTTTTATCATAACATTCTCAATATAATAGTTTTAATTATGATAATATTATAGTGAAAGAAGTTGGAAAGGTCGAACAAAAAGAGAAAAAAAGAGAACTTATTATTGCTATGAATACCATTCTCTATTTGGGAGTGTTTTAATGTTCCACTCCAAAAAACGCTTTCCAAGCGAAGGACTTATTAGTGCAATGACGAAATTTGCCATCAACAATAATAGTTCAATTGGTATCATTAAAAGAATTAGTGGGGTTTTAATACTCATAATATATTACCTAAAGGGAATATTGAGAATAAGCATAATTTTTTCACATTCATGTAACCGGCCTTGTGCATATGTATATACTTGGATATCATTATTTTTAGACTTATTCAGGTCATCAAACATGGTTTTATACTTATTATATTCAGCTTTAATTCTATCAATTTGTTGTTGATCTAGTACCTTATTCATAAAAATATTTATTATTATTGAGTTTTTAATTCGGTTTATGATATTGGAACATTCAACGGAACATAACCGTACCTTCCATAAACTTGATCTTCAAGCTGTTGGATAGAATCATATTCACCCTTCATAAGATTAGCTTTAAACTCTGAAAAAAGAGCTGTTATCTTTTCTAACTCTTCTGGTTTGGTAATAGTTTTACTTAAACCTTTTGTATATTGATAAATGGCAAGCTCTTGAAGAATTTTATCATTTTGTATTGCAATATCCCGCTTGGTTTTAGGTTTTTTCAAAAGTTTATAGAAATCATCCATTGTTTTCTTTTCTTTATCATGGGATTCACTGCTGGAATTTATTGTGTCCATTTAATTCTCCTATTTATTATATAATATTATTTAAAAGGAAAAAAGTCGAACAAAAATGTCCTATTTAAATTCCTTCATTTTAACCTACTACTTGGCCAGTTGTCTTATTTCTTATAGTTCCCTTCATGGGACGATAAAAATGTGTTTTATTTTCGGGTTTAACTTCAACAACATCAACTATATATTTTGCGCCAGAAAATCGTAATTTATTAGGAAATCGTAAAAATGAACTAACCTTATCACACCAAGCTCTAAGTTTATATGGACTATAAGATTGAATAATTCTTACTTCGGCATTTTTAACAACATTTTTATCATCAAGTGCTTCAAGAAATAATTTTTCATCTAGTGATAGACTCATTTCATTTTTTCCTATTAATTACAATAATTCAATTATAAAATCACTTTCTGATACTTCTTTTAAAGTATAAAATTTTAACCATTCATCTAACACATCATTATTAAGAACCATATCTTCATTCCTGGCGAAGATTCGGCCTGATTCATTACGAATCAAATATATAATATCATTTTCTTTATAAAAAAGAGGAGTTATAATATTTTTTAAAGAGACATGAGCCCAGGTTGAAACGTCTTTTTTCACACCATAATAATAATGTTTATTTGATTTGCTCATTATTATATAAAATATAAAAATGCTTGATCTTTAGTTATTATACCTTTATCAAGCATTATCTTAATTAGTTTAGTATCATCAGAAATTTCTAAAATTTGTTTCCAATATTTCTTCATTTTCTTCATTACGATTTTTAACTGCTTTGGTGAAACGTATCCTTTACGTTTATACTGTTTCCCTATGCTGGTTAAAATTTCACCATCAACCCCAGTGAAACCAATTTGATTATACACTGAAGTATTTTCATATTCTTGTTCTGTTGGAGTTTGACGTTCATATATACGAAGAAGAGCAGCTAAAGCCCATTTTTGATCAGTTTCGAGCTGTTTCTTAACGAATTCTTGTTTGATCTTTTTGGATATTTTTTTAACTTTTTTCATTTATCTTCTTATTTTTAATATAATAAGAAAATTTTTGAAAAATGTCGAACAAAAAGTTGTGATATTTAAACCATAATTTTAAGCTGCTATAGGTATAGCATATTTCTTTAATGCTTCTTTAAGAACTTTATTAAATTTCTCTTTTTCCCTTTTACCTTTAAGAACCATTCTAGCATGGGTAATACCACGATTTGAAGTTCTTAAATGTTTCGGTAATGTTTTAATCTTATTAACTTTACGCCGTCTCTTGGTGGGTTTAACCCTACCATCTTTTCGCATATTGTGTTCTTTTCGACAATTGCGACATACGTATTTAGCATGTAATTCCTCAATTGAACCAAAAGTGTTAACAAGCTTCTTAAAACGATCTTTTGACATACCCTTTTTAGAACCACACTTAGTGCAGACTATTTTGCTGGTAGTAAGTTTTTTCTTCTTTTTATTCACGTATGGGCCTCAGTATCTTATACTTAGTTTTTATCCATTTATTATCCTTCTCAACTTCAATTTGAAAATCGCCTTGATGTTCAGAAGGATGACCTAAAATAGATTCAGCTGCGGCCAAAATGCGAGGCTTTTCTGAGAACACATTAAAATAAATACCAATTGGTTCATTAGTATTCATATTAACACATCTGTATTTTTTAACTTTTTTCATTATGATATAATAATATAGTACTTTTGGTAAAAAATCAACAAAAAAGTACCAACCCGTCGATCTCTATATTGAACACAACATTAATATGGTGAGGTTGGTTCAATACATATTGAGTCCGTACGGGCTAGTACTCTAGTAATTCAATTTAACCCGAACCGAATTACACAGCTTTATCTGACGCATCACCAGCTGGATTTTCCATAAAGGCTTTAACTTCTGGATCATCTGGCTCAGCTTTGATCATTTCAGTAACCGGATCGTTTTTAACTGTTTCCTTGCCTAACCGCTTAGGTGCAGAGGTCTTAGTTGTAATTTCCCCTTGCTCGGTCATCTGCCTGATGCGCTCTGGAGTATAACCCTCCTTAAGGTATCTACGACTCGTGCGTGATACGTAATTTTTAACAAGCTCGTCATCCGAGCCATACTTCTCTACAAGCTTTCTACGTCTTGCAGCCGAAACCCCGTACCATTCACCAGAAACAGTACATCTTAGTTTATTTTTTGGATTAGCCATTTAATTCCTCCTTTTGGCTTTTGTTCCTATTTATTATAATATAATATAAAAAGGGTTTAAAATCAACAAAAAAGATTATAAATTAGTTATAAACCGTATAAATACTTCATCCCTTTAGACATCTTAGTATTACAGATTATACATCTTCTGTTACCTTTTGTTAAAAATGTTCTATACATCTTCATTGACTTTCTAAAATTTTTGGGGGGTTCAATTGAACCCCCCACCCAATAACATCGGGGGTTAGTGGGTTTTAGTTAATAAGAAACTTACCGAATTTTCCAACCATGGTTGTGAAATTCTTACATTTCTTTATTTGGTTTATGAACTTTTTCACATTTGTATCTTTAAGCATTCTAAGATTTACAATTGCGAAATCAGCCGGAAGATGATTAGTAACTTCCATCATCTTTTCAAACTGTTTTTGGTCAATATCATGACTATATTGTTCAGCCATGCCCCCAATAATTGCCCAAAGCTTATCAACTTCAAAGTTGTCAACTGTATCCGGCTTTGAGTAAATTGTATTCCAGTTAAGTGACTGAAAATGTTTAACATAAGCCTGAAATTCAGTTGCAAAAGCTTCACCGACTGCAATTGAAACATACTGGTGTGTTATATCACTAGTAATGTCCGTATTATCTATAAGTTTACTGGCCCGAACAATTCCGCGCGGTGTTGAACCTTTGTCCGAAGAATTTTTTGCGGGCTTGTAAAGATAAGATTCTTTCCAATTGACAAATGCAATTAGATGAGAATTAACTTTGCCACCTGCCCACTCGGTCCATGCCTTTTTTGCCGGTTCAATTTCAACTTCATTAAACCTATCCCGCAGTGGGAAAGGCATTACGAAAACATGGGCTTCATCAATTTGCCTATTGCCAGCACCAAATACAAAAACATCATCACCCAAACGCCTGTCGGCTATTGCGCGATCATTAATTATTTGGTATGCTTGTCCGGCTACAACTGGAGCTGCCAGATTAAGTTCGTCAAAGAATATAACCCCATGGGCATCCTTTTTTGTAAAATAGATAACCCAACTCATCGGAACTGTTTCCAACATCTCGGTATTTACAAGATTAGGAATACCCCGAAGGTCGGTTGAATCCATTTGACCAACGCGTTGATCACAAAAAACAAAATAATCATCTGGATTTTCAATGCATTTCATTTTTTCATCAACTGTCAAATCGGTCCATTCAACAAAGATTTTGCCAGCAACTTTTTTGCCCTTTTCTTTATGAGTACCAACTGTTTTCGCAAGTTCACTAAACAACTGGCGTGGAATTTCCGATTTGCCAATGCCAGGCCCGCCATAAACATATAGCGGACTTTTGACATTGTAACATCGCTCAAGCAATGTTTTGTATACTTCTGTGGAAACTTTATACATTCTAACCCCCTTTTGTTATTTATATGTTGTTTCCTATTTTTAATAGAATACCTAAATTTTGGGAAAAAGTCAAGAACAATGTGCATATTTTGTATATTTTAATAAAAAGGTTCTCTTTTTTGGGGAAAAATGATGATTTATTAAGCTAGTACTTTATAACAAAAAAAGGTTCGATTTTTGTTGATTTTATTCCTTATATATTATATATTTATAAAAATGAGAAGAATAATGAAAAAAGATAAGATTAAATCTCAAAACCAAAATCTAGCAAAAATTAAAAAACAACTTGAAGATTATGATGATTATTATCAAGAATGTACTCAAGATGAGAAATGTAACCAAGATAAAGTTCTAAAACAACTAATTGACTCGAATTTAACAATAAACAATATTGAGAAGGAATTTGGCGAATTTCTTATGAAATGTATTGGACCAACGGTTAATAGTACACGAGTTGTTAGTAATACCTTAGTCAAAAAAAATCATAAATATTTTTCTTCAGAGATATATCCAGTTGTTGGTAGAACATTTGGACAACTACAGAAATATCATAAAAATACAGAATATTATGATGACACCAGCATTTTCAGAAAATTATGCAAAGAGCATATTGATCTAATTAAAGATCCTAAAAAACGTGCAATAGCCAAAGAATTTCTTGCCTTCCGTGATAAGGCTTACAAAATGGTAAATGGTGAGGATATTAATATTACTCTTACAGAACCAGTTGATATTGATTTTATTAGCTACACGCAGGTTAAATTTTATGGTGATGGACAAGTAACAACAATTCCCAAATCATATCATATTCTACACAATATAAAAACCCACAAAGCTGCTGCTTTAAAAATCATTACAGATGTATCTACTGCAGGTTTTTATACCAAAACCTGCTTATTTATTGAACCGAATAAAACAGAACCAATGGCATTTTTAATGAAAATATCAACGGATATAAAATATGCAAATAATTATCCGTACCCAAAGAATGAATTTAATGTCAATGATAATATAATATCAAATATTTCACAAGTTTTCCAGGATAGTAACGTGAAAGATTACATAGATAATTATATCGAACAATGTAAATTGATCCAAAAGGTGTTCAAATGGCTGCAGAATAAATATGTAGGATTATTGATTCTAAAAGGGAACTTTTAATATTGACATTTTCCACAAAATATTCTAATATATTAAAAATAGGAAGATAAAATGGATTATACTAAATTTTCAGAAAAAGACCGAATAATTAAGGCCAAAATTGATCTTAACAAAAGTAGGCCTTTTTTTTCATATATCTTAATGAATATGGAAATTGAAAAAACCAAAAGTGCCGAATATATACCAACTATGGGAGTTAATCAATTTGGTAATTTATATTGGAATGAGGAATTTACTAAAACTCTTACTGATGCCCAACTTGAAGCTGTTTTAGCTCATGAGGCAATGCATATCGCAACATTAACATTTCAAAGAGAAAATAATAGAGATAAAATGTTGTGGAATATGGCAACTGATTTAGTTATAAATCAAATGTTGATAGATGAACAATTTGATTTTCCTGAGGGTGTTCTTAAACCTGATAGTCAGGGTTATTTTAAGTTCAAAGATAAAAATGACAAAGATGTTAAACTTTTAATTAAAGATAAAAATGCCGAACAAGTTTATGATTTTTTAATAAACCATATTAAAATTATACACGTAAATTTTGGTCAAAATGGTGAAAATGGTGATGGCCAACCGGATGGTGATTATCAAGGGTCTTTTGATAAACATATTGATGCTGATAAAGATTCTCAAGGAAAAAGTCAAGAAAAAGCTAAGGATGAAGCTTCATTTAAAGCCAATGAAGAAAATTGGAAAAAGAAAAGTATAGAAGCTTCAACCGCGGCAAAAATGCGTGGTCAGTTAAGTGCCAATTTGGCAAGAGAATTAGAAGGTATATTGGAACCTAAAATTGATTGGAGAAAAAAACTCTATCAATTTATAACAAAAGATATACCGGTTGATTTTTCAATGCGGAGACCGGGTAGAAGATTTTACACCACTGGAATATATTATCCGACAGTTATTAGGGAAAATCTTGAGGTAATATGCGGTTGTGACAATTCTGGTTCAATTAGCTATGGGTCACAAGATTCTGAAGGTTCTCAATTTATTAGTGAAGGTGTTGGAATCGCCCAAGCGTTTTCTCAAATCAAAATGAGATTTATTTGGTGGGACACATCAGTAAATGAAAAAGATGATATTGTTGTTGGTAGAGATAACTATGAAACTCTTAAAACTCACAAACCAACTGGTGGTGGTGGAACTAATTTAAGTTGTTTCAAAAGCTATTGCGAAGAAAAGGGTTACCGCTCACGAATTTATGTTATCTTAACTGATGGGTATATTGAATCACATCCCAAACTTCCTGATGGAAAAATATTATTCGTTCTTAGCAAAGGTGGCTCGGACACAATAATCAAAAACTATGGTGAAGTTTGTTGTCTGAATGATATAGAAAAATAAAAATAATTTATATCAACCATTTTTAGCAACCAACACATCAAATACCAATGAAGCTTCAAAGATATAAAACATTTTATTATAATGGTCAAATAGAACATGAAGAATATAGGCTTAATGGTAATCTTCATAATCCAGATGGGCCAGCTTTTAAGAGTTGGTATGATAATGGCCAAATGGGACATGAAGAATATAGGCTTAATGGTAAATACCATAATCCAGCTGGACCAGCAATTAAATATTGGTATGATAATGGCCAAATAGAGCGTGAAGAATATAGGCTTAATAATAAGCGTCATAATCCAGACGGTCCAGCATATAAGAGTTGGTATGATAATGGTCAAATAGCACGTGAAGCATGTTATCTTAATGGTAAGTATCATAATCCAAATGGACCAGCATATAAGAGTTGGTATGATAATGGTCAATTGGAATATGAAGCATATTGGCTTAATGGCTAGCGTCATAATCCAGACGGTCCAGCATATAAGAGTTGGTATGATAATGGTCAAATAGCACGTGAAGCATGTTATCTTAATGGTAAGTATCATAATCCAAATGGACCAGCATATAAGAGTTGGTATGATAATGGTCAATTGGAATATGAAGCATATTGGCTTAATGGCGAGCGTCATAATCCAGACGGTCCAGCATATAAGAGTTGGTATGAGAATGGCCAATTAGCACTTGAAGCATATTGGCTTAATAATATACCTCTAACTAAAAAAGAATTTGAAAGACAAAGAAGTAAAAATTAAGGATTATTATGGATTGGGTTGCTGGAATATTAGAATTAATTGGATTATGGAAAATTGGTAATAAAAATATTGCTGGCTTTATATTTAATATATGCTGTAATCTTTGTTGGATTATTTATGTCTTAATAAGTAAAAATACATGGGGATTACTACTTGTGGTTATTCCAGCAATGATAATTAATGTACGAAATATTATATTATGGAACAAAAAATAAAAACAAATAAACCATATCGTTTATGTAAAATTGGAAAATTTCATGGAATTAATATTCCATTGAAATTGATTGTTGATCATAATACAATTTTATATGTTTCTAATATGTATGGAGATTTTAAAAAATGTCCAGAAACATGGGACCAAATTCCAGTTCCAAACTTTGTTTTTAATAAAGGTATTCCACTTACTAAGGAAGATCTGTTTTTGTTACTTATGTGATCAATTTAAAATGAAAAAATGGCTTATAATAAATCCCAAAATTAAAAACCCATTATCATTATGGCAAAACTTATTAATATACAAAGAGGAAGGTATATATTATATATATTCTTATGAGTCATATAATTATCAGTGGCGTAAATATATAACACACCCAGCTTTTCATAAAACATCTCATTCTAAACTTAAACAATTAATTATGGAGTTTTTTCCGAGTTATTATAAAATAAGTGATGTATTAAGCATAAAGAGACTACAAAAAAGAACATCTTAAAACAGTTGTTCTTTTTTTAGTTTGACCTTTCCCAAATTTAATGTTATTATAATATTATGAAAATAGGAACAAAAATAGGATCAACAACAACCGATGTTTTTGATTTTATAATGATATTAGGAATGCTTAATATTGATATTTCAGAAACAGCTGTTAAAGTTGTTCATAGTTACCGTAATTCTAAATCACCCCAGCTTAAATATAATGGCATAAAATTGGTGGAAACTTACACAGGACCTTATATAATAATTGATTGTTATAAAAATAAAATAAGTAAAAAACAATTTATAAGTATAGTACATCATGATTTATTTCTAAACTATATAATATTATCACGACCAACATTATATATGAATATGACAGGCAAACCAAATACACTAATAAGATTTAAATTTAAGTATCCTGAACAAGTGCTTGAAGAACAATGAAGCTTCAAAGATATAAAAAGTTTTATTATAATGGTCAAATAGAGCGTGAAGTATATTATTTTAATGGTAAGCGTCATAATCCAGATGGACCAGCGTGTAAATATTGGTATGATAATGGTCAAATAGAATGTGAAGCATATTATCTTAATGGTAATTATCATAATCTA
>Ga0272441_10009010_pt1 | contig 15556 bp, 13 predicted proteins | sample SSMProp6N_FD_193582 | JGI IMG/M metagenome (GOLD analysis project Ga0272441, IMG submission 193582) | Marine sediment archaeal communities from Little Sippewissett salt marsh, Falmouth, MA, United States - SSM-Prop-6N | ecosystem: Environmental > Aquatic > Marine > Wetlands > Sediment ... | reverse complement strand
ATAACTTCCCTGAGACTGGTTTCCAAATAGCGTCCCTCTTCATCCAAAATAAATTTAAAAATCCTCGGCTTCAGTAATTCACCGCCATTGGCAATCGCCGCAGTCATACATGCCAGCTGAAGCGTGGTCACTGATAATCCCTGTCCAAAAGCTGTTGTTGCTGCTAAAAAATCATCCCACTGATAAGGTGGGCGTAATAAACCCGACGCCTCGCCGGGAAGCCCGATACCGGAGCGGTTGCCGAATCCGAAATCCTGAATATAACGGTATAGTGTTTTCTTTCCCATTTTTTTTGCTATTTTACTTAATGCAATATTTGATGAGACCTGCATGGCCTGAGAAACCGTAAGCCATCGATATGATCGATTATCATCGCGAATGGGACTGCCGTCCACTACGTATTGTCCATTTTCACAATAAATCAGAGATTGCGGTGTTACGGCTTTTTCCTCAAGCGCTGCTGCAAGCGTTACAATTTTAAAAACTGAGCCAGGTTCATAATTATCCTGAATAGCCCGGTTCCGAATTTTAACCTGAAAATCCGGATCTTCCCTGATTAATCCCGGTCCCATCAAAGATGCCATGGCCAGCACTTCACCTGTAACCGGATGCATCAGTACAGCAGATCCCCAGCGAGCCTCTGTTTGCTTGAGTCCCTGAATCAATTCTTCTTCAATGATGGTTTGAAGTACATAATCCAGAGTTAATATGATATGCCGGCCATTAAGCGCGGGCTCCACGGGATAATCGACGATGGTGAAATTTCGATTGAGTCCATCCCGTTGAAGAATCGTCCAGCCATCCTGACCGGACAAAATATGATTAAAGGATAATTCCAGACCGGCAACACCCTCATGTCTGGCATCTGTCAAGCCGATCAGCGGCCTGGCCAGTAAATCAAACGGATAGTTCCGTTTATTCTCCTGAGTGATGATTAGACCGGGAATTTCTAGAGAATGTAGCTCATACTGCTGCTTTTCTGACAAAAACGAAGAAAGCCTCACATACCGGGATTTGTTTGTCTGCAGTAATTGGACGTATTTTTTTTGAGTTCCGTTAAGAATAGAAGCAATCCTTTGCGCGGTTTTTTCAACATCATTCACCAGTGTGGGATCAGCGGCTAATGAATAACCGGGCAGATCCATAGCCAGAAGATTTTTCTGCCGGTCATAAATCATTCCCCGTCTTGCAGGCAAACACATTCTTCTTTCATACTGTACAGGGGCCAGGACCCGCCAGGGATCCGGTTTTACCACCTGAATGTAAAACAGTCGGAACAAAATGCAGACAATAATCAATGTAAATGACCCGCTCAGCCAGACGACTCGATATGCATCCGGATTTCGTTCCCGGCTATTTTGGTTACTTCGCATCTTCAGAATCCTGAAATGGTGAAATCGGACTTATGTTATTTATCTGAACAACTGGCCCCAGACCTGCGACCTGAAGCCCACTCTGTTTCGGCATTTGCATCACATTCAAACCGGAAAAATCAACGGACAGGTAATCACTGTTTGACCGGTCCACAACAACAAGGCCCTGTTGCTTAGCCAGATTGACGATCCGTTTATATTTTTGTAAATCATTAATTTGAACTCGCAAATCATCAATTTCTCTTAACAGGGACTGTTTTTCCACTTTCAGCACATCCAGCTCCTGAATCACAAAATCGATATGAACTCTTCCCCAGAGAAACAAAACCAATGAAATTAAAAAAAAGAAAAAATACAGGATCAGCATTCCTGATGCCCCTGAATATGTTCGATGACTTTTTTCCATAGTACCCCAGCAGCCTATCTGATTCTTTCTGCCGCCCTAAGCCGAGCGCTTCGGGCTCTCGGATTTTTGGTAATCTCATCCTCAGAAGGCCGGATGACCTTTTTATGCATTGCCCGGAACTGCCTGGGATTAGCAGGCGCTATCATATCCTGCCTTAAAATAGAGAGAGGCTGGCCCCTGAAAAACCGTTTTACCAGCCGATCTTCCAGCGAATGATAGGAAATAACGACCACGCGTCCTCCAATTTTCACCAGATCTGCTCCCTTTTGCAGTACGATTTTCAATTGTGAAAGCTCATCATTGACTTCGATACGCAATGCCTGAAAAATTCTGGACAGCGTTTTATTTATAAACCTGCTCGATGTCATCTCACGTATTAGATCCGCCAGATCTGTTGTTGAAACGAGTGCCTTTTTCTTTCGTGACATGACAATTCTTTTTGCTATCTGTCTTGCCCGCCTCTCTTCACCGTAATAAAAAAAAAGATCGGCCAGCGATGCTTCGGAATACGTATGAATAACATCATAAGCGGTTATTGTGCCCTTTGCATCCATGCGCATATCCAACGGACCTCCCTTTAAATAGCTGAATCCTCTCAACGGCTCATCTATCTGATGAGACGATATCCCCAGATCGAGCAGCAGTCCGTCTATTTCCTTAATTCCGGCATCTTGAACAACCTGATCTATATCACCAAACGCCCTCTGATAAATTTGTATTTGAGAACCGTTTTGTTTAAACCGGTTTCTTGAGTATGCAACTGCATCCATGTCCCGGTCTATCCCGATAACGATCCCGTTTTTATTTAGTTTTTCAAGTATCTTTTCGCTATGCCCTCCTCCTCCAATGGTTCCGTCAATATATATACCTGATGGATTGGCAACTAAAAATAAAACGGTTTCATCCAACAATACGGCTTCATGATAATCATGAATGGACAAAGCCTGCTACTCCCCTTCGGCCCAGCCAAATTCAAATACCCGATCCTGTGATGTCATTTTGCTCGACTGAGTAAAGGCGTCATACTCATCCGGATTCCAGAACACCAGTTTATTAAATGCACCAATAATGAGAATTTTATTTTTTATTTTTGCATATTCCAGAAATTCGGGTGGTACAGTCACCCGGCCCTGCTGATCGCATTGTACAGGCTGCGCATCTCCAAGGGTTTCCTGAAAATAGAGCCGTTTTTCTTTGTCATTTTCTCCCCGCCCGCCGAAATTTTCATTGATTCGGGCGGCCATTTTCACAAACACTTCACGTGGATATATATAGAGATTATGATCCGGTCCCCGTGTGATGTGAAACACCTTGCTCTGCACCTGACCATGGAAAAAAGCGGGTATACTGACCCGGCGTTTTGTATCCACCGTTTGAGTAAATTTACCCGCAAAACAGATGTCGTTCTGGTTGTCCATTATTGTTTCCCTTTATACCCAATATATGGGAAAATATGGGAATACAAGGGATTCCCTGGGATTATCTGCCTAAATAAAGTAAAACATTTCCACAAAGTCAAGTAAAAAATGCATTTTTTTAAATAAAGAAAGGATTTGCATTTCCTGTGAATATCTGCTAAATTGTGAACAATATGGAAAATAAAAGCGGAATTCAGCAGATAAAAGTGTGGATAGAAACGTACGGCTGCCAAATGAACAAACATGATTCTGAGATTGTGGCCGGACTGCTTATCAAAAACGGATATGAACTGACTGCCCGGATGGATTTGGCAGATGTGGCGCTTGTCAATACATGTTCTGTACGTCAGCATGCAGAGCAGCGCGCACTGGGACGTCTCAGTGTTCTTGCCGGATGGAAAAGAAAAGCACCTCACCGGAAAATTGCAGTGCTGGGATGTATGGCGCAAAAAGAAAAACACCGGTTGTTTGAAAATCAGCCATTTATTGACCTCATTGTTGGCCCGGACGAATATCGCTTCCTCCCCAGTCTGCTTGAAGAAAACAACGCTTCTTGTCATACGCACCTGAATTCAAATGAAACTTACAGCGGTTTGCAGCCTTTTCGCTCTCAAGGAATTTCCGGATGGGTGACTATTATGAGAGGATGCAACAATTTCTGCACGTATTGCATTGTTCCATATACACGGGGACGCGAAAGAAGCCGCTCCTGTCAGGAAATTGATACTGAAATTTTTCAAATGACTGAAAATGGGTTTCGAGAAATCACACTTCTTGGACAAAATGTGAATTCCTATCATGACGGTCAGGTGGATTTTCCCGAACTGCTGAAAAGAACCAGTTATATTCCAAAGCTTAAACGGATACGATTTACAACATCGCATCCCAAAGACTGTTCCCGACGTTTATTGGAAGTGATGGCTGCCGAATCCTCTGTTTGCCCGCATCTGCATCTCGCTGTACAGTCCGGATCCAATCGCATATTACAGAAGATGAACCGAAAATATACCCGGGAGCATTTTTTCCGCATCATCGATCTGGCCCGGCAATTGATCCCCGGTCTGGCAATCACAACCGATGTAATGGTTGGCTTTCCCGGTGAAAGCGTTCAGGATTTTCAGGATACTGTGAATCTCATGCAAACTGTGAAATTTGACGATGCGTTCATGTACCATTATTCTTCAAGACCGGGTACGGCAGCGGCAAAAATGAAGGATCAGATACCGCAGAAGGAAAAACTGCGCCGGCTGAATGCAATCATTGAACTTCAGCATAACATATCCGCATCCATCCGGCAAAAGATGAAAGACAGCATTGTCACTGTCATGCCCGAAACAACGAGCAAGCTTTCGGACAATGAATGGATAGGCAAAACAGCAAACAGCCACATGGTTGTTTTCCCAAAATCAGACACTAAACCGGGAACCCTTACATCTGTAAGAATAGAAAGCTGCAGGGGTAACACATTACGGGGCGTACCTGTTAATAAACACAATTACCAGAAAATCGATGCACCATGCAAATCCGCTATATAAGAGATAAAAAGTGAGTCCTTTTAAAGAATTCAAACTGTTTTTAAAGATTTTACGAAATAACGCATACGCATATCCTGCAGGGAGGCATGCATGCAAACATTAAAAAAAATTTTAAAAATTCTTGTTTATGTCATTATTTTTACACTCTTTCTTTTATTTGCCATGTATAATAACCAGCAAACAGTCACGGTTCATTTTCTCGTATGGCAGACGCCGAATATCCCTCTCTGGATGCTGGTATTTATCAGTGTAATCATGGGTTTAATTCTCGGACTCGCACTGGTTATTGGCGCTGTAGTCTCTGCAAACAGAGATAAAAAACAGTTGCAAAAAGAAATGAAAACAATGAAATCCGAACTCAATCGTATGCGAAACGCCAGCATCGAAGAAGATACCGATACAGAAAACAAACCTGTCAAAAACGGCACAACAAATCAGGAAGCATGACACCGGGGTAATATAATGATTCCAACCATTGTAGGCATTGGTTCAGCCATCATTATGGGAATTTCACTGTTCCTGTTTCAGAAAAAACGAAATCATCCTGAAAGAGGTCCATCTTTGTATATGGACGCTCTCAATGCAATGCTTGAAGAAAAATATCAAGACGCCCTTGAAAAACTGAAACTCACAGTGAAATCGGACAGCGAAAATATTATGGCATATATATATCTGGGTGTTGTGCTCCGAAAATTGAATTATCCCGTAAGGGCTTCTAAAGTTCATAAAAACCTTCTGGTGAGAGATCATCTGAGTTCAAAGCAGATAAATGCAATCCTGCACCATCTGATTCTGGACTATCAGGAAGCTCATATGCTTGATCAAGCTGTAGAAATCGCCGGACGCCTGATTCAAAACAACAAGCACGATCTTGAAACCAAAACCCTTTTATTATCTCTTTATGAGGAAAAACAGGACTGGGACAAAGCATTTTTTCACCGGCAAAGTCTCAATCGCTGGATGAAGAAAAAAGACCAGGATATACTGGCTTTATATAAAGTTCAGGCTGGCCTAGAACAAACCAGCGAAGGGCATGAACGGGAAGGACGAATTCGATTTCGTGAAGCGATTAAGCTGCATAAAAAATGTGTGGCTGCTTATTTATACTGGAGCGATTCTTATCGCCGGGAAGGCAGAAACAACGACGCCCTTAAAATTTTAAAAGAATTTATCCAGACTGCACCGGAATGGGCTTATCTGGGATTCGACCGGCTTAAGACACTGCTATTTGACATGGGACGCTATAGCGACATAGAGCCTCTTTTTAATCTGGTCATCCGTAAAAAACCGAATCACCCGGAAGCATATCTGGAATTGATGGATCTATACAGCCGTACGGGGAAACATGATCAGGCTATGGACCTTGCGCAAAAAGCCCTGGATCAGCATCCGGATAACAGCAGATGCCGAATGGCTCTGGTCAGCATTTATGAGCAACAAAACCAAACAGGCAAAGCCCTTGAAGAGGCGAAAAAATTAATCCATACGGCATATCAAAAAAGCGAAATATATATTTGCAGCCATTGTGGTTTTGAAACCTCTGATCCTTTATGGCATTGTCCTCACTGCCATCATTGGAAAACATTTTTGCAAGAATTCAAATGAAATTAATTATAAAATATTGCTTTTTATGCACTTGGATCAGCTTGAGCTGTCTGGCTCAATCCGTATCTGATATTGTGGAGCTGATTCAGCAGGGTCAATTTGAGCTGGCACAGAAAGCGCTGGATCTGCTGGAAAAAAAATCCCGCAAGAAAGACAGCGTACTGTTTCTCAAGGGTCTGATTGCTGAAGAAGCGGATCAGGCGTTAAACTACTATGAACAGCTGATTCAAAAATACCCTGACAGTGAATACACACAAAAAGCTTTGTTTCGGACTGCTCAGCTAAAATATGCACAGTGCCTGTATAAATCCTCTTTACTCATATTTCTGAATATCAAAGATAGCGATCCCAAATCGGTAATGCTTCAGGAAAGTCACTATTGGGCTGGATTATGCTACATGACTCTGAACCAGCCGGATTCAGCTGTCATACATTTTGGGCGCGTGATCATGGAATTTCCCAGCAGGGATGTCACCCGGCTGGCTGCTCAGGAACTCCAATCATTGAAAATCAAGATACCCGCTCTATCTGAAGACAAGACGGTTTCCGATCATATGGATCAAAGACCCTCTGAATCCGCCTTTCATGAGTCTATATCTTCCGTTACAAATCCTGTAGCTTCCCCTGCATCATCTTTACCGGCAACCCACTATTCCATCCAGATTGGAGCCTTTTCAAACCAAAGCAATGCCCTGGCACGGAAGAATTTTTTTGAAAGCAAAGGATATCCGGTAAGTCTGCGATCCAAATCCGTGTCTGGCAACCGCCTCTATCTGGTATGGGTGGGTGATTTTACAAATGAATCCGAAGCTCGATCTTTTGGAAAACAATTGAATGACACATTCGGCACCAGCACCACCTTGGTATCGGAAACACGGTAATCTGTCCTGTTTTTTAAAAAGATAAAATGACGGATTTCATGGGAGGCAGAAATTAAAAATACGATTCTGAACTGAAAAAAAGAAAGTGGTTCATCCGAAAGGTGAAAGATGAAACTTCGATTCACATGGCTGCCCATCATTATTACATTCACATTCTCAGGATGTCATAAAAATCCAACAAGCTGCACTCATGAAGATCCGGATATCAATTCAAAGGATATTCTGTTCCAATATTCAACACTGGGTTCCCTTATGGCAGGCGTATATGATGGTGAAAGGACCTATGCTGAGATCAAGGAGTACGGGGATTTTGGTCTGGGAACATTCAACGCGCTGGATGGAGAAATGATCGAAATCGAGCATCAGGTTTTTCAGATAAAAGCAGACGGCATTGCTTATCCGGTCGTTGACACGATGAGAACACCCTTTGCTGTGGTTACATGGTTTGAAACAGACCAGCAGGTAACCATTTCAGAATCTATGAATTATGAAGCGTTTAAAATCCATTTGGACACTATTTTGCCCACATTGAATATTCCTTATGCAATTAAAATGACCGGAACATTCAATTATATTCTGACCAGAAGTGTACCGCGGCAGGAAAGACCTTACCCGCCTTTGCTGGATGTAATGGAAAATCAGCCGACATTTGAGTTTGAAGAAACAGAAGGTGTGATGCTCGGATTTCGTCTTCCGGTCTATATGGATGTGGCAAATGCACCGGGATATCATTTTCATTTCATTACCGCTGACCGGGATGCGGGAGGACATGTACTCGAATTTCAGTTACTGAATATAACAGCCGAGATTGATTATACAGATGCATGGCACACCATTTTGCCCGGCGATGACGATTTTTATCAGGTGGATATTTCATCCGATGCCTATCAATAAATCCTGCACATTACAGATTCCTTCCCGCCAGCCTGTCTCAGTCGGTTCGAGTTGACCGGTTTGTTAAGGTATCCGTCTCCTGCTGCCGGTTTTCCCTTGATATTCCATTATCAGACACGGCTCCTTCAATCTTAATGCCGTAAATTCAAAGAGGACTTTTGATGTTCATTCCCTGCAAATTTCATAAAACAATTTTTTTATCTATCATTGTGGCAATTGGTTTTTTTCCGCTATGGGGACAGAAACTGATGGTTCGGGACGTACTGAAAGATTCCACCTCAGGTCACCTAATGGGCTCAGGCACATTTATGGTCAATGGGGGATGGCGATCAATGGGAGGAAAAATCATCTACAATGCGGGACGTGTGATCCAAAATGGATATTTCGAAGCAACAATGTGCGGATGGACAGCACCGGCTCAGGGCACAAGCAAATCACATCCGCTGGCCGGCTGGGAAATAAAAGACCAGTACACCCGCGTGGATCAGCATGGATCGTATTTTAACTGGCGCATCGGCAGTAATTACCATCCATTCAAAGTGCTGGCCAAACCCATTGTTGGAGGCACACGCCTGGAAGCACGGGTCGGAAATAACAGTATGGTGAATGATGGCCAATCCCATGTGTACCGTGTGGAATGGAACAATGCAAAAGTAACATTTAAATTGGACGAAATTATTCTCATAAGCTGGCAGCTGCCCCGGTTTCAGCTGCAGTTTTTCACCATTGGCAAAGACGACATGTACGGCCTTACCAGTCCCGCTCCGGTGATATCGAATGTGATTATTGTGGACCGGAATCTTCCCGCTTCAGACACACTGATCATATCAACACAATCTCTTGCAAAGGGCCAGTATCTTGAATTTTATTCAGACACGATAAAAACAGAGCAAGATTTTTCCTCCGAAGACTGGTCTCTGGTGGGCTGTTCGCTGCCCGATGGTTTGAATTTTGATACTGAAACGGGGATCATACAGGGCATACCGCAATCATCCGGCATATATCAACTGACTGTAAGCGTAAAATATCCGGATGAATGGGTAAACGGAGATACAGTGTCGCTGTCTTTGGAGATTGAAAATCATCCGCCGGTTTTCTTTTCTCCGGATACAACCCAGGTGAGGATCAATGCACTGCTCAAATACACAATCCGGGCCGGCGATCCAAATGGGCATCCGGTTCAATTTCAATGCATCAATCATCCTTCCTGGATCTCATGGTCGGATTCCACAGCTCTGGGAACAGTACCGGGGTCTCCGCAGGATACCAGTATGACCTGGATCGCATCGGACGGAGATTTATCGGATACTTTGACAGTTATTATTCAGACGATCCCCGAAACGGTTCATATTCAATCTGAATCATTGCCGGACGGTCATTATCTGGTTCCCTATTCATATCAATGCATAGCGGAAGGCGGATTTCCTCCCTATCAGTGGGCATTGAATGGTACTCTGCCAAAAGGCCTGTTGTTCAATCCGGATTCAGTAAAAATACATGGAATTCCTCAGAAATCCGGGACTTTCTCCACTCACATCCAGGTTCAGGACAGCTGGGTACCTTCCAATAAGGACACAAAAACGCTGTGCCTGCAGATTAAAAATCAGGCACCGCAGTTTTTCCTGCCAGACACTGTATATGCAAATACCCGTGAAACCATTTCCATTCCAGTATCATGTTCCGATCCGGACGGGCATCCGGTTGTTCTGTCGCTTGTCGAACGACCGTCCTGGCTCATGCTGACTGATTCCATATTGGCCGGAACCACACCCTCCGAAGGCCAGGCAGCCAGGGTCGTCCTTCAAATGACCGATGGAGATCTTGAAAGTCAGCATACCATTCTTTTCATTATTTATTACAATTCCTCAGATATTGATCCCTGCAGATCATCAGAGCCGGACCATTTTGATCTGAAGCAGAATTTTCCCAATCCCATGAATCCCGAAACTGTGATTGGATTTTCTGTGGCCGAACACTGTCATGTCACGCTGAACCTTTTCAATGCAAAAGGTCAGCGGGTACGCTGCCTTGCAGACCGTGACTATCCAAAGGGGCACTATCAAAAGCGCGTCAACGCCCGCTCACTCGCAGCAGGCGTTTACTATTATACAATTCATATGAAGCATTATTTTGCTGTCAGGAAGCTGTTACTGATAAAATAAAAATGCAATCCGGAAAGACTGATATTAAAAATTTGGCAATTCGGGATTCAGTAATTGAATCATCCATTAAATCCATTCACAGAGCTCAAACGACAACCTGATACACAAACACCGCAATCACAGCCAGGACAAGCAGATAAAATATAACAGAAGCAATCGGATGTTTTTTGGGATTCAGCCATCCATTGGATTTGATTTCATGATCCTCAGGTTCAAATTCGAATCCGTCATCCGATTCATAGATTTGATGCCATCCGGTCTGTTCATCCGAACCGCAATGAGGACAGGCTTTGGCACGATCCGAAATCATTTCACCGCAAAACGGGCAGACACGCATATAAATATTCCCCAAAAATTGGTTGTATTTCCATGAAACCGCATTATTGAATCCTGTCGAACAGATCCAGTACGGGCTTTCTGCTCTGATGCTGACGCAGCGTCATAATTTTGCGTATCTTATATCGAACATACGGCAGTTTGGCAAGACCGGACTCTATCTGTCCCAGCGCCAGAGCCACTCCGTTTTCATTGTCTTCTAAAAAAATATCCGGATCAATACCTGAAAGATCGTATAAAACTCCATCAAGGGGCCTGAACAGTGAAAAGGTCACTGTAGCCAGGGCGTCCATGGGTGTCGAATGATAAATCTGGCCTCTGGCTTTTCCATAGGTCGTCTCTCCGATCAGCACGATATCCTTGCGCTGACATCGAAGGGCCGAAATGAGCAGCTCTGTCGCGCTGGCACTCTGTTTATTGAATATAACAATAAATTTTCTGTCAATTGCATTGCCGTTAAAGCTTGCACGGATGGTATCTTCAATCGTAATACCGGACGAGTCGGATATTTGATAGACACGCTTCTGCGAAACGATCAAGGGAGTATCTTCATGAAAAAACTCACTGGTAATTTGAACACATTGATTCAACTCACCGCCGCTATTGAAACTTAAATCCAGAATTGTATAATCCGCCCACTGGGTTTGTATTAAAGCGGTTCGAAATTCTTCAGCCGAACCGCCGGGCACACCGGTCTCCGAAAGAAACGTATTTAAATAAATATATGCCACATCCGATTCGAGGCTGTCCACAATCACCGAAGGTTCAAAAAAAGAAGCAATGGTCAACTGAACATGGATTTCACCGGCTTCCGGTCTATGAACAGTTAATTTCTTGTTATCTCCGATCGCACCGTTCAAAAGCGGCTCAAGCGCATCGTATGCCATACCCCGGATAAGAATATCATCCACAGCCACAATGGTGTCATTTTCCATAAGTCCGGCCCGGCCAGCCGGAGATTCGGGAACCACATAACTGATCATGTATCCTGTTGTCGTGGAATCGATGATAATCCCGATCCCGGCATTTTCTGTATTCAGCATATCCAGAACACGCTGAGCTTCATCTTTTGGATAATAATTGGTATATGGCTCATTAGCCGCATTAAAAAGAGCAGCCGGTTTATGATAATCCTCGGCCCGGGGAAGTTGATTGCGAAATATAAAGTAAATATCAAGAAGCTGCCAGCAGTACTCGTATTCTTTCTGCTGCTCAATAGTGGCAGTCTCGGTCGGTTGGGAACAGCTGATCAGAATCAGAAAAATAATAACATATATCAACATATATTGAATGATGTTTTTCATTAAATGCTTCCTTTATAAAGCCAGAGTAAAGCAATAGTAATGTAAGGATGATTCATGAATAATACAAGATGAACCCAATTAAAATTACATTTCATTGGTTATTATTTATTTTGAGAGTACCTGGTTTTTTATTAAATTAGATATCTTTTATTATGAACTCAATGATCAGAGGAAACGACCATGCCTGGTTTTTTTGGAGTCATTCATAACAATCCAAAAAAAATTGAAGACCTGATGCAAAAAATCACATCCCGGATCGTCCAGCCGGAAAATGATGAATATTCTGTATCGATGCCATTTAAACAGAAAGGCTTCGCACTGGCTGTTTTTGGAAAGGATCATAACAGAACTTATCTGGACAACAAGAATATATTATATTTATTTCAGGGAGAAATGTTTGATACCAGCAGAAAATTCAGTAAAACAGAAATAGGCCGTCATATATCAACAGACAAAGTCAATGATTTCGCGCTTCAGAACGGAGCGTTTACTTTATTGACCTGGAACAAATCAGCCGCTTTACTGACACTGGCCACCGACCGATTGGGATTGTTCCCGATATACTATGCAAAATTTAATCAAGGCTTTGTATTTTGTACAGAAATCAAAGGGATCCTTGCTGTTCCGGATGTCAATAAAAACCTGGACCTGGCAACAATGGGTGCATTTATGAAATGCCATCATCCAATCAGTGACCGAACCTGCTTTAAAACCATCTATCGCGTTCCGCCGGCAACGCTGATTCAATACACCGATACGGTCACAAAACAAGTGCTCTGGAAACCAGAATATCGATGGAATAAAAAAGAATCCAATAACAAACACTTGAATCGACTTTATCAAACACTGAAATGTTCCGCCAGACGCCGGATCGAAGAGAATACAGGAATGCTGCTCAGCGGAGGCATCGACTCCCGGATGCTGGCCGCCGTAATTCCGAATCATGACAAACTGATTTTAATGTCTTACGGAATCGAAGGAGCATGGGATTTGAAATTTGCCGAGGCTGTTTCCAGAGAGATGCGGGGATCCTTTTACAAAAGGGTGATCAGTGCAGATATTATGGCAAATTTTCAATTGGATTTATTAAAAACTCTGGAAGCGCAGGAAGGGATGCCAGGATTAATTGGCTCCTATTTAAAATCATGTTTTATCTGGTCAGACAGCCATGCGAATTATGTGTTAGAAGGTCTGGGAGGTGAATTAAACCGCCGGGCATTTTATCGACGATTCTCAATGAAGCATGCATTGAATAAAAATTTTCGCCGGTCATTTATTCGTTCCCTGACAGACTTCCGTTCTTATCAATCCCTGTTGAAGCCTGAAGCATTGGTTGAAATAAAAGCACAATTTTTATCCCGGCTTACCCGGGTAGTGGATCAGATACCAGCCGCAAATATTCACGACTTCTTTGATCTGTTCTATCTAACCCAAAGGATTCCATACGCTCATGGATTTGGAAATAATTATGAAATAAAATATATGAATGCCCGTTTTCCTTTTTATGACAACGACTATATCGACACCCTGCTTTTGACTCCTGTTTCTCTGCGGCATTCGGGTGCAATTCCACTCTCTGTAATCAAACACGGAAATCCAAAACTGACCCGAATACCCCTGGATCATAACGCGTTACCGGTTTCTTATCCGGCAAATCTATTTCAGGCTGGGTTGGCACGCATGAAAGAATTGATCATTAGAAAAATGGGAAATAAAGTCCATTTTCTGAAGGGATATTTAAAAAGCCGGTATTTGATTGAATATCCGGATTGGATTCGATCTGTATGGCCGCATGAAATACGTCAATGGGTTCATGAATCTGAAAATTTTCAAGAGGAACTCTTTCAAAGGCAAAACATCATCAATTGGGTGGAGGGCTATCTGTCAGGTAAACATGAGAATCTGTTGGTTCTCAATCAACTGATCAATCTGGCTTTTATGACCGGGCGTTTCTCGAAGTGAAATGAACAAATAACCCGGCGAATCCCTGCCTCACTTTTTGAATCTCTTCAACATGCCAAAAGCGTATCAGCCATAAGGTGACCGGCAATCCGAGTACCAGGAGGAACCGTAATTGTACAGGTGTCCTGAAACCGGCAAAGAATATGATGGTCACGAGGCCAATCAGCTTGAACAATCGTTTCCATTCATATCGAATAGTATATAATCGCCGGGAGACAAAATAAACAGAGACTGCCATGATCATATAGGCCCCTAAACGGGACCATGCCGATCCCATGATGCCAACGGTTGGAATCAGCAATAGATTTAACAGAATATTCCCTAACATGCCGGCTGCCGTGATATAAGAGAGGTAAATGGTCTTTTTTTTCAAATAGATACCGATTAAAAAATTGATATAAACCGCGTAGAAAATATAGGCCACCAAAATAACCGGAACCACAACAGTACTGTCCCAAAATTCAGAACCGACAATGGAACGCCCGAATATTTTAAATCTTACAATCTGGTCGATATAAAATGAAATCAGCAGGAAAACACTGCTACAGATGAAAAGCACATAAGTGAATATCTTTGAAAAAGTAATTTTGGCATTGTCATCTTTCGCATGAGTCATAAAAAACGGAAACCAGGCAAATCTAAAAGCCGATACAAAAATTGCCATAAACATGCCCAGCTTCACTCCCGCATTAAACAAACCGGCCTCTTCGATAGATGCCAGACGCTCCAATAAAGGCCGGTCGATGGTATCCATGACAATAACAGATGCATTGACCACTATGTATGGCAAACCGAAAGCAAGCAGCTCCTTAAACAATCCAGGTGAGAAAACTCTGCGCAGATGTTTCAGCATCACAGGCAAAACAGTCAGCATAGAAAAACAGGAAGCAATGCCATTGGCTAAAAAAATGCCTTCAACTCCCATTTTTAACACAATCACGAAGACAATATTGCATCCGACATTGACCAGAACGAAGGACAATTTTAGAAAAGCATATGAAATCGATTTTTCTTTAGAAAGTAAAACAAGAAACCCGAGCAAGCTGATGGCATCGAAAAACAGGATAACTGCAGCCATACGGATAATAAAAGACAATGAAATATTGCTGTCTTGAATGGAACTGCTGAAAATAATCTGCGATAACGGATGGGCAAACAGAATCAAAACGGCTGAAAAAATCGTGGATGTAAGCACAAGGGCCACGAAAGCGGTAGAAAAAACCCGGTTTTTTTCTGTTCTGTCTTCCTTTGCAAGATAGAATCGAAAAAAAGCCGAGCTTAATCCGTATGTATATATAATGGAAAGAATGGCAATATAGGTAAAAAATATGCCCACCATGCCGTATTCTTCACGGGGAAGCACATGTGTATACAAGGGAAGAAGTAAAAAATTGATAAACCGGCTGAGAATATGACCGATTCCATAAATCACCGAGTTCTTAAATAGCCGCTTGATGCTTTCAAAAATCGACACAATTTCTCCCGGAAAAATGCAATCAGCACCAATATACTCATTCAGGGCAGAGAAAACAAAATAAAATCCGGATTTAGATAAATCAAATCCGGATTTTATTTTCTATCATGTTTCACACGCCTGACAACGATACCTGACCCCGATCTTCAGAGACAATAATCACAACTTTGCATGATCACAACCAAATAATCAATGATTTTTAAATA
>Ga0272441_10009009_pt1 | contig 15556 bp, 13 predicted proteins | sample SSMProp6N_FD_193582 | JGI IMG/M metagenome (GOLD analysis project Ga0272441, IMG submission 193582) | Marine sediment archaeal communities from Little Sippewissett salt marsh, Falmouth, MA, United States - SSM-Prop-6N | ecosystem: Environmental > Aquatic > Marine > Wetlands > Sediment ... | reverse complement strand
CGAGACGATCACCGACGCCGAGCGGGTCTACACCGGGGACGGCGTCGCGCCCCTCGGGCCGATCCTGCGCGATCTCGACCACATCGGCTTTCACGGCTGGCTCAGCGTGGAGCTGTTCAATCCGGACTACTACGCCCAACCGCCCGATGCCGTCGCCCGCGAGGGCCTGGAGAAACTGCGGCAGGCCGTCTCGAACGCGCTGGGGCCGCGCTGACAGGGCCCGCCCGCCGGTCCCGCCGAACCTCCCGGGCCGCGATCATGGCCGGCTGCTGCGGGCGGCCCACTGGCCGTCCTGCCGGCAGGTTGAGGTATGGTGCGCCGAGAAGATCGGGATCGCCGAGGCGGGGCGAAGGCGGTGTGCCCGTAGGGCGCTGCCCGCCGGTCCGCCGCACCGGCCGGGGGACCGGCTGTGAAACGGAACGACGCGCGTCGCGCAGGGGGCGCCCGCAGGATCGAGGCAAGGGTCCGTTTCGAAGGAGGCTCGCAGGAGGGTCGCGGCCGCAAGGGCCCGCAGATACTCCACGTTGAAGGGCTTCTCGACCGTCGGCACATCGCAGTGGAGCCTGCGGCGGAGGGTCCGATCGCCGTACCGGTCCCCGGTGACAAGGATCGCCCGGCGGGCGAGGGCGGGCGCGGCGCGGCGGAGGAACTCCAGCACGTCCCAGCCGTCGGGCTTGGGCATGACGAGGTCCAGGACGACCAGGTCGAACGCGCCGAGCTGCGCCTGGATCATGGCATTCCGGCCGGTGGTGGCGGTCACGACGCGTGCTCCGCACTCGCTGAAGACGTCGTGCAGGAACGCCGCTACGGGGGGGAAGTCATCCACCACCAGCAGTGTCTTGCCCGCAAACACAGGGAACGGTTCAAGCATCGCAACGCGTCCTTCCATGGCAAAGGCGTTTCTCGATCGGGTGCGTGGGCGCCTCGGGCCGGGCCCCGCCCGCCGGAGCTAGGCGCAGGCCTCCTGGGGGCGATCCTGCGGGGGTTGAATGCCGTACCGCTTCAGCTTCGCGTAGAGCGTCGCCCGGGTGATGCCCAGCAGGGAGGCGGCGCGCGTTCGTTGCCAGCCGGTCTCGCGGAGGGCACGCAGGATGAACACCCGCTCGGCCGTTTCCAGGGAGAAGTCGGTCGGGTCCGGCGGATCGACCGGGTTGCGCGGGGGCTCGGCCCCGTCGCCGTCCAGGACGAGGCTCTCGGGCGTAATCCAATCGCCGCCCTCCAGCAGCACGGCGCGATCGATCACGTTCCGCAATTCTCGGACGTTCCCGGGCCAGTCGTGCCGCAGAAGGGCCCGCTCCGCCTCGGGCGTCAGGCCGCGAATCCGTCCCTCCCCGGCAATGGCCGAGGTCCGGGCGAAGTGCCCGGCCAGGAGGGGGATGTCCTCCTGCCGGCGCGTGGAGCGCAATGGCGGCAGCTCGATCGGGAACACGGCCAGGCGATAGTACAGGTCCTTGCGGAACGTGCCGGCCCGGACTGCGGCGAGCAGGTCGCGGTTGCTGGAGGCGACGACGGTTGCCCGGCAGGTATGCGTCTCCGTGCCGCCGACTTCCCGGTACGTCTGCTCCTGGAGGACGCGGAGCAGCTTGGGCTGAAGCTCGACGGGCATCTCGCTGATCTCGTCGAGGAACAGCGTGCCCTCCCCGGCGAGGTCGAAGAGGCCCTGCTTCCGCCGCTCGGCGCCGGTGAACGCCCCGCGAACGTGGCCGAAGAGCTCGCTTTCCAGCAGGTGGGCGGTCAACGCCGCGCAGTTGACGGGCACGTACGGCTCGGCCGGGCCGCACCGCCAGGCGTGAACCCCGCGGGCCGCGAGCTCCTTGCCCGTGCCGGTCTCGCCGGTGATGAGCACGGGGTTGCATCGCGATTCGGCGACGAGGCGCAGGCAGCGCAGGCAGTGGTGCATGCCCGGGCTGTTGGCGACAATGGGCACGCCGGGCGGGCAGTGGTCCGAAAGGGAGTCGCCCGTGGAGGCCGGCGCCCGAGGGGCGGCGCGGCGGCCGTGGGCCTGCGGGTCCGGGTCACGCTCGCCAAGCGCAGAGATTGCGCGCGATGTCTGATAGGCCATAGGGCGAAGTCCAGCCAATGCCCGGTACGGGTCTGCTACGCCATGCCTTGGGTGTGGACGAGCCTGCGGAGCTTCTGGATGACGGCCGCGTGCCGCAGGCAAACGCAGGATTCACTGATCCGCATCGCCTTCGCAATCTCTTTGAAGGTCAGATGATCAGCGTAGTACATGAGGATGAGGCGCCGGTTCGTGTCGCTGAGCCGCCGAAGGAGGACGGCGCAGAGGTCACGGGCCTCGATGCGGTCGCGGACGCGGTCGGCGCGATCGTCGGGCATCCCGTCGAAGGGCAGCTCTCGCCCGATCAGCGTGCTCAAGGGGACCATGCGAGGGCGCGGTTTGGCGTCGCGCCGCCTCAGCAGGCCGTCCTTCCGCATCTCATCGATGGCCCAGAACATGGCCTTCTGGGCTGCGAAGTTCGCGAAGGGCACGTTCCGTGCGGGGTCGAAGGCATCGGCCGCCATGGTCAAGCCCAACAGCGCGTAGCTGTATAGCTCGTCGGTAGCGACCCAGCCGTAGCGGCGCTTCATCCTGGTCGAGATGCCCCGGGCCAAGGGCAGATGGTCGGTCACGAGGGTCTTGACACTCCCGGGTCGGCCTTCCGGAACGGGCATAAACAGCCTACCTTTCCCAGCGTTGCGACAAGATACTGAAGAGATGACAGCACGAAAGGTCGTTGGCACACCTTGCCTTGTCGCACTGATTATCGCCGCGGCGCGCGGCGATCTGGAGGGGGCTGAACCCTCAAAGTGCTGGGGGGAATGCAGGCAATCCCTTCGACCCGTGCATCTCATGAGCGCGGCGTGAAGATAGGGTTGTTATTCCGAGTATTCGAATTATCCAACCCCTTGGGGCATGCCCTGCCCGCCAGGCCGAGATGTTGCGCCCATTGAACGGAAGTCACACCCGCAGAGCCACGACCTGCGACGAACAGGCACGTGGAGCGCTAGGGGAAAACACCCAGCCGAACCGCGGGGAAAAACCTGTTTGTGGCACAAACGCAAAAAACCACATCCCTCTGAACGTGGAAACAGGGCGGGCACGCTGGAATGACACCGGGATGGGCTGGAACGGAAGGGAGCGTGCGATGGCGGGGGAGCAGACGGACTCCGGCCGCGGGGCGGGGAGTCAGATCGCCACGAGCCCCCGCTGGATGGCGTGCCGCATCAGCCCGGCGATGGAATCGACCTCGCACTTACGGTAGATGTTGTACCGGTGGTTCTCGACCGTCTTGGGGGAGACGTGGAGCTGGCGTGCGATGCCCTTGGTGGTGAGTCCCTCGCAGAGCAACTGGACAATCTGCATTTCGCGTTGGCTCAACTCGACCCGCGGGAGGCGGCCGGCGCCGGCGGGCTCCGTCGCGGTTGCGAGGTCATCGACCAGCAGTTGGGCCACGTCCGGCGATAGGTGGACCTTGCCGGCGGCGGCCATCCGGATGGCGCGCACCAGCTCCTCGGGATCCGCATCGAGGTTGACATAAGCCCGAGCGCCGGTGCGGAGGGCGGCATAGACCTGGCCGCGGGAAGCCCGGCCGGCCAAGACGACCAAGGGGATATCGGCGGGTGCGTCGCGCAGCGTCTCACGGACTTGGTGGAAGGTGGCAAAGGGCTCGCCGGTCGGCAGGAGCACGATGGCGTCAAACGGCTTTTCGGATCGCTGGCGGGCGGCAGAAGGCGCCCACCGTTCGAGCTCGCAGACGACACGGAACCCGGAAGACTCCAGGAGCTTGCGCAGCCCGCATCGGATGATGCGCGTCCCGCCAACCAGGCAGATGGAGTGGCCCCCGTCGTTCAACTCCATCGGAGGCCGAACGCCGGTGTCGGCTCGGTTGTTCGGGCCTTGATCGGTGGGGTCCACGGCTGGCAACATAGTTTGGGGGCTCAGATTATGTGGATTCCGGGCAAGGCCCTCCTGGCCGATCGCCTCACGCTTCCGTGGCCGAGGCTGTGCTTCGCAACGGTCGGTTGTCCCGAGAACTGAGCAGCAGACAGGCGTCCGGCCCGTAGGGTGAATCGGAAACAGACTGCCTAAGACTAACGCCAATCCTGCGAATTATACCAAAAATGCCAATACCTGTCTAGTCTCTCTAATCACCGTGTTTGGCAAAAACCGAACCCTGGCGCGTTGGTCTGGCCGATACGATCCGTACGGGGGGTGTGTCAGGGATCCCGCGGCGTCAGAAATCCAACGCCAGGGGCTTGGTGAATTGAACGGCCACTCCCGTGCCAAGGCCCGACGCGAGGGCCGAGCGAACGACCTGGCCCGAGCCGCGTACCTTGCCGGCAGAGCTGGAGTACCCTTCGCCGGGCGGTACGGTCAACTCGAAGGTAAGATACGTGCCCCGCGCGAGTGCAGCGGGCAGCGGGACGTGGAAGTACATCCCCCCGGCCGAGATGTCCGATGTCCACAACTCGCTCTGGTCGCAGTCTTGCCCCAGGCCCCCGAGTTGAGAGATGCGCAGCCGCAAACTCGTACGGCGGAATTGTCGTCGATCTGCTTGGCGCATGGTGTCCTTCCCCCGCACGCCTCAAGAAGGGGCAAACCCAATGCCGCACGTGCCACAAGACGCTGGTGTTCCATGCTGGTACGACCGGACATACAGGCCAGCGGGACAGTTGCGCGGCATATCAACGGTTCTTCAACCGCCGCAGTCCCCGGAGCCCCCCCAGCGTCTGGCGTTGCAAAAAGGAAACCTGGCGATGCCTCCGGGCATCACTGGTAGGGGATGCCCGCCTCGTCGCAGACCGCCTTCAGGCCGTCCGCCGCCTTCTGGAAGAGGTCCGGCCCCGTGAATCCCGCAAACTGTCCCGCAGCCTTGAGGTGAGGTTCGAGCGTGGCATAGCCGGACCAGGCCCTGACCTTCAGGTCGGCGAAGATCTCGCGGAATTGGCCCTCGCCCTGTCCGGCGGGCACGCTTGCGGGCTGGCCGTGAACCTTGTCCTTCACGTGGAAGAAGTGGGTCCGTTCGGCCAGACCTTCCCGCCAACCCTCGTCGTACGGGCGGACGCCCTCCTCCACGTAGTTTGACGGATCGAAGATGCCCCGCAGCCGGTCGCTGCTCAACGTGGCGAACAGGTCGAGCACGCCGTCGGGCGTCGCGCCGTAGATGGCCTTCTCGTTCTCGTGGAACAGCACCGCGTCGGCTTGCTCCGCTACCTGGAGCATGGCGGCCATCTGGTCCATGACCTGGGCCCGATGCGCGCGAATATCGCCACCGGCCGGCGGATAGAAGCTGAAGATTCGAATCCGTCTCGTGCCGAACGCCCGGGCGACGTCGCAGCAGTGCTTCAGCCGCTCGAGGTGGGCCTGGAAATCGTCGCCAATGCGGATCTTACCGATCGGCGACCCGATGCAGGGCACGGTGAAGCCCCGAGCAGCCAATCGCCTCGCGTAGGCCTCCGCCTGGGCGAGGGTCATCCTGGCGACGTTGACCCCGTCGATTCCGCGGACGTCGATGCAGTGAACGCCGTTGGCCTCGCAGGTGTCCATTTGGAGATCGAGTTCCGGCCCGATCTCGTCGGCAAATGCGCTGAGGGTGATCATTGCGCGGCAAGCTGGCCGTTGCCGGTAAGGAGATTCGCTCCCGTCTCGCCGGTCTCGAAGACGTGCACCTTCTCCAGGTCGAGGTACAGGCCCAACTCGCTGTTGGCCCCGATGTCCCGGCGGGCGTCCACCCGGGCGACGATGTGGTCGTGGTTTGCGGTGGCCGCGTACAGGTCCATCTTCTCGCCGAGCGGCTCGACCACGCTGACGCGCACCGGCAGGGCATTATCCGTGCCCGCGAAGCGGCCCTCCGGCGCGAGGGCCATGGCCTCGGGACGGACGCCCAGAACCACTCGTTCGCCCATTTGGCCGCCCAGCTTGTCCGCCTGCTGCTCGGTCAGGCGAATACGGACGGTCCCCTCGTCGAAGAACGCGCCTCCGCTGTCCTGAATGAGTTGGCCGTTGAAGAAGTTCATCGGCGGCGTGCCGACGAAGCCGGCAACGAACCGGTTGGCGGGCGTGTCGTAGACTTCCAGCGGCGCGCCGCACTGCTGGATCACCCCGTCCTTCATCACCACGATCCGGTCGCCGAGGGTCATGGCCTCTTCCTGGTCGTGGGTGACGTAGATCGTGGTCGTCTGAAGCGTGTGGTGCAGGCGCTTCAACTCCGCGCGCATCTCGACACGGAGCTTGGCGTCGAGGTTGGACAGCGGTTCGTCGAACAGGAACGCCTTGGGCTGACGGACGATGGCCCGGCCGACGGCTACGCGCTGACGTTGCCCGCCCGACAGGGCCTTGGGCTTGCGGTCCAGCAGCTCGCCGATGCTGAGGATCTTGGCCGCCTCCCGGACGCGCGTGTCGATCTCGACCTTGGGGAAGCGCCGGAGCTTCAGGGCGAAGGCCATGTTCTTGTAGACCGTCATGTGCGGGTAGAGGGCGTAGTTCTGGAAGACCATCGCGATGTCGCGGTTCTTCGGCGGGACGTTGTTGACGACCTTCCCGCCGATGCTGATCGTGCCCTCGGTGATCTCCTCGAGCCCGGCGACCATTCGTAGCGTGGTGCTCTTGCCGCAGCCCGACGGCCCCACGAGCACGATGAACTCCTCGTCACGGATGCCGAGGTCCATCTGCTTGACGGCCTCCACGCCTCCCGGGAAGATCTTCGTGACGTTTTCCAGAGTTACTTCTGCCATGGCCGGTCTTCCTATTCCTGAGCTATCAGCGATCAGCTATCGGCGACAGCGGTGCTGGAGTGGGCGACTGAACGCCTGAGATAGCTTATTGCCTGTGAAGACAGCGTCAAGGGATTAACCCTTGATCGATCCGGCGGCGATGCCGCGGACGAAATAGCGCATCGTGAAGACAAACAGGATGATCAGCGGGATCGCCGCGATGGCGAACGCCGCCATCGTCGGGCCCCACTCGCGAACGTACGCTCCTTCCAGCCGGTACAACGCCACCGCCGTGGGCAGGCGGTGCGGGTCGCGAAGGACCAGCAGCGGCAGGAGGAAGTTGTTCCACTGCTGGACGATGGACAGGCAGGCCAGCGTGGCGATGATCGGCCCGTTCATGGGGATCACCACGTGCCAGATCCGCCCGAGATGCCCCGCGCCGTCGACCTCCGCCGCCTCGAAGAGCTGCTCCGGCGTGTCCTCGATGAAGTTGCGCAACAGGAGAATGTTGAACACCTGCCCGCCGGCCATGCCCGTGACAATCAGCGCGGTGTACGTGTTCAGCAGGCCCAGGCCCCGAAGCAGCGTGAACAGCGGGACCAGGTTCGCCACGCCGGGCATGAGCATCAGGATCATGAACGCCGACCACAGGATCGTCTTGCCGGGGAAGCGATACCGCCCGAAGACGTACCCGGCCAGGATGGCCAGCGCCAGCGTCCCCCCGGTGGTCATCACGGCCAGGAAGATCGTGTTCGGAATGCTCGCGCCGATCGTTTGCCAACCGATCCGGTAGTTCTCCCAGATCAACTGCCCCCACTTGCCCCACCCCTCGGCGTGCATCTCGGGCACCCAGGGGTTCTTGAAGAACATCCGGTTGTCCTTGGTGGAGATGCTCAGCATCATGTACAGCGGGAAGAACGCCGAGCTGAGCACGAGCAGGATGAACACGTGCTTGGCGATCTCCGCCCAGGCGTTGGCGGCCTTGCCGCTGGTGAGTTTCTTCGCCTTCGCCGTCATTTGCTCACCCGTACGTAGCGGTTGTTGATGACGGTCAGGTACACGATCAGGAAGAACAGCAGCAGCCCGATCGCGCAGGCATACCCCGCCTCGGCCGCGGTGAAGGCCTTGTGGAACATGTACAGCCCCGGCAGCATGCCGGCGCCCTCCGGCCCGCCCGTGTCGGTCAGCAGGATGAACACCAGCCCCCAGCCCTTTAGCGTGCCGATGATCATCAGCACCAGGTTCAGACGGATCTGCGTCATGATCAGCGGCAGCTCGATGTTCCAGAACTTCCGGATCGGCCCGCAGCCGTCGATGTCTGCCGCCTCGTACACGCTCTGGTCGATGTTGCCCAGCCCCGAGAGGTACAGCAGCACGCTCACCACGCCCACCCACGGGAAGCCCCAGAAGATGATGGCCGTGGGGATCAGCCTGGCGTTGCCCAGCCAGCCCGGTGGGTTGTTGGGATTGCCGAAGGCCCCCGTCGGCTTCGTCCACGTCGCCGAGGCCAGGACCAAAGCGGCAAACGCCACGAGGATCAGCCCGCCGATCCACTTGACGGCAACGCGACCGGTCTCCGTCCGTCGGAGGAACTCCGTGGGGAGCCCGCAGGCCAGGAAGAGAGCGGCCGCGTGTCCCATCCCGGTCACGAACGCCCTGCGCCCAAGAAACTCCATCCAGAACGGACCTGACCAGAAGCCCCAGTTCCAGGGCGCCCAGCCGGTGAAGTACTCGCCCCAGGGAACCGAAGCGAAGCTGAATCCCCTCGCGCCGGGCCCCCACAGCCACCACATGCCCACGAACAGGGCCATCCACCACAGCCACCCTCTCGCCACACCCCGAAACCCGCCGAGGAAGCCGAGCAGCACGGCCCCGAGGAGGCCGAAGCCCCACAGGCTGCCGAAGGGCACGCCCATGTAGGTCTTGACGTGCGGGGCCAGCTCCGACGCCAGCGCCGGCATGGCCGTGTCCAACCAGTCCAGCACGCCCATCAGCCCGGTGGCGTCGAGAATGCTGTTGAGGACCCCGACGTTGGGGTCGTAGAAGTACTTCCACAGCAGCAACCACACCATCCCGGGGATGATCATCGGGATCACGAACGCCACGCGGTAAAGGTACCTCGCCTTGTCGCTGGTCAGCCGATGGATGATGACCGCCGTGATGATGGACGGCACCATCTTCACGAGGTTCGCCGCGATGAACATCATCACGAGGATGAAGGCGCTGCCCAGCACGGGGTCCTGGAAGGCGCGGACGAAGTTGGTCAGCCCCGTGTACTCGGAGACCTCGTCCCCGTTCCAACGGAAGAAGGCGTGGTATACGCCGCTGACGGCGGGGAAGTAGGCGAAGGTGCAGATCAGCACGAGCGACGGCAGGATCAGCACGTACACCGGCCAGAGATGGCGGAGTTGCCGGAAGGTGACCGTTCTCATGGCCGGGCCTCCCCGGCGGGGGGCTTGGCGGCCCGGGAAGCCTTGAGCTGCTTGCATCGCTCATACGCGAAGGCGAAACGCACCTGATCCGCCTGCTTGCCCGTCTGTCCCAGGATCACGGACGCCAGGCCCCGGCGCAGCTTGGGCTCCAGGCCGGCCCGCATGACCTTTGCCCTGCCCGAAGCGATCGGGGCCCCGGCCTGCACGATCCTCTGGTAGGCGGCCACGTGGCTACGATGGAAGTCGTCCAGGGCCAGGTCGTAGTAGTCCCTGGCGTAGGATCGAATGAACGCGTCGTAGTGCGCGCCGCGCCAGTCCTGGATGAACTGGGCGTAGGTGTACGATGCGGGGGCCGTGTCTCCGCCGAAGCGCTTGCGGAGGCGCTCGGCGAGGATGCGGTCGCGCTCCTCGGCGTGTCGGGCCTGGAACTTCACGGGACCGGCAGCCAGGTCGGCCAGGAACCTCCGGAACCCCTCGGCCGAGGGCTCGGGCTGGCTCATGTAGCCGGAGTACTTCTGCTGGTGCCTGAGATACGTGTCGCCGGGGTTCAGGTACGGATCGTAGGCATTGTAGATGCCCTCCGACTGCGGCGTGAAGGCCTTGAGGATCGGGTCCGGGCGGGCCCCGCGAATGGCCGGGAACCAGCGGAACCGGCGGTTGAGCTTCTCGCAGTAGTAGCGGCTGGTCAGGAATCGCATGAAGTCGATCGCCAGCTCCTTGTTGCGGCTGAATCGGGTCAGCCCCATGCTGAACCCCGCTCGCGTTCCCGCCTCGGTGATACGATGGCGGATGTACCGGCTGTACTTTTCCCCGGCTGCGGGGATGGGGAAGTCGAAGACCATGATCTCGAAGTCCCCCGCCACTTCGCGCCACAGGCTGCCGGCGTCCCACGAGCCCGTGGCGACCATCGCCGCCTTGCTTTGGGCGAACAGCAACACGGACTGGTCTCGCTTGGCGGCCATGAAGCCGGAGTTGAAGTACCGGCTGAGATCGTACAGCGACATGAACCCGATGCGGATGCGCGGGTCGGTGGCGAGGTCGAGCCGGCCCTCATAGAGGGCCTCCATTCGCTCGGCATCGTCGAACCACCCGTCGCCGTTGCGGTCGAAATCCGCCAGGAGATCCCATACGCTCATGCCCCAGTACCGCCCGCGGAAGACGTTGGCCGTGTAGTCGCTCCCTGCGATTGGGACCAGGCGATAGTCGGGGTCCTCCCGCCTCCTCCGCGATTCGTACCGCCGGATCTTCTCGCAGACGTTGACAAACTCCCCCAGCGTCTTGGGGGGCTCGGTCACGCCGGCCGCCTGCTCCATCAGCGATTTGTTGGCGTAGATGCGGACGGTGAACAGGCTCATCGGCATGCCGTAGTAGTCGCGCAGGTCCCAGTTCCACCCCCCGAGCATGTTGTCGACGTACGTCTCCCGCCACGCCATACCGACGAGCGAGGCGTCGAAGTTGGGGTCCCGCTGCTCGTTGAAGTAGGCGTTCCAGGGGTTGGGCTGCTCGACGTGCTCCGTCAGGGGGACGAAGTACCGGACGATCAGGTCCTTCCACGTCCAGCCCTTCATCTCGATCAGGTCTGGGGCGGTCCGGCCGATGAGCTGCGTGCGGGTCCACTGCTCGTAGGCCCGCTCGGGGACCTCGATCTGTCGAACGGCAACCTGGACGCCGTCCTTCTCGAGCTTGTGCCTCTCGTAGTCCCGGCAGGCCTGGTTCAGGGCCTCGACGCAACGGCCCTCGAGCTGCCAGTGGGCGAAGCGAATGACCGTCTTGCCGGCCAGCAGGGCCGAGTCGCTGTCTCCCCGAAACGCCAGGTGCGCGACGTGCACGACGGACCAACCCATCGCGCCCGCGAGAATCACCAGCCCCAAGGAATTGCGAAAACGGTTCTTGCGCTCCTGCTGCTTCTCCAATTGGGCGGCCGAAGGCTCGGTCATGGCCGGGCCTCCCCGCCGGCCAGCGGATGGCGCGGCACGGCCTTGCCGGCCTGCGCGGCGAGCTTCCGGCACCGCTCCGCGCCCCGCTTGGACGGATAGAACCTGTTGTCGCGGGCGGCCTCGTAGACCACTCGCTCGTACCACTTGACGGCGAGGGGGTAGTCTCTCAGCCGCACCTCCGCCAGCCGACCGATGCGGTAATAGAGGCTCGCTCGCGTGCCGGCGTCCATGATGCGGTTCTGGCTGATGCGGTTCAGCCGGCGCTTCAGCGGCAGCGTGCGCTGTTCGTCGGTCAGCTCGGCGACCGCGGCCCGCTCGTCGGCGGCGTCCGAGGCCTGGAAGTGCTTCACGGCCTTGGGGATGTCGTCCCGGGCCACGTAGGCCACCGCCAACTGGTTGTGCATGGCCGTGGCGAGGAAGTTGTCCGGGCGGGACTGGAGGTGCTCGGCGAGCATCCGCATGCCCCGGGCCATGTTGGGGTCGGAATGCTCCTCGACGTAGGTCATCGCCAGGCGGAGCACGGCCTCGTGGACGACGAAGCTGTCAGGTTTTTGCTCGATGATCTGCCGGTACAGCGAGCGGGCCTCGTCGCGACGACGGTCCTTCTCGTGCTCCGGCGTGTCGGCAAGGCAGGCGAGGGCCATCAACGCCAACGCCGAAGAGGGCGTGTCCTTGTACTTGCCGGCGACCTCCCTGTACAGCTCGGCCGCTCGGCCCACGTCGGCGCCGGGGCGGCGGTATTGGTAGAGGTGGCCCAGCCCGAATGTCGCCTCCGCGCGCTGGGCGGGACGGGCCTTGCCCTTGCGAATCCGGTTGAAGGCCTCCTCCGCCGCGGGGTAGTTGACCAGCTCCAACTGCCGCCAGCCCTCGGCGAGCAACTTCCCCGCCGGGTCCGACGCGACCGGCGGCTTGCCCCCGGCCTGCTTGCCGACCGGCTGGGCCGCCGAGCAGAACGCCGAGACGCAGATCAAGGCAACGGTGCCGACCGCACAACGGCCCGGCCGCCACGGGCAACAGTGGCTCGATGTCACTCGATGCATTCGTCTTCTCGTTCGTCTGGCCACATACCACAAGCCGGGCAGGAGTCCCCCCATCCGCCGCGAGGAACGGAGCGCCGCGGAGCTTGCCTGCCCACGCAAACGGAATCAACCGGGCCGGGGCGTCTACTCGGTGACTAACTCATAGCAGTACAGGGCCTTGCCGTCCCGCAGATAGAGCCGGCCGCCCACCAGCGCAGGGTGCGTCCACGTCTGGCGTGCGAGCTTGATCTTGGTGAGAATCTTGCAGCCCTTACGCTCCGGCTGGACCAGGACCATCGTTCCGTCCTCGCCGAAGACCAGCGCCCGGCCGTTGCCCGCCACGATGTGCGACAGGCCGTAGAACGCGTCCACGTCCTCCTCGATCCAGAGCAGCTTGAGCTTGTTGGCCGGGTCCAGGCAGATCAGCCCCTCCGTGATGCCCAGCAGCACGTCCCCGGCGACCGTGGGCGTGGCCATCTCGGGGGCGATCTCCTCGCTCTCGGCGAGGGGGGTGTCGATGAGCTTGCCGCCCTGGCCGAACCCGTACAGCCTCGTGTCCTCGCTCTCCGAGGTCACCAGGAGCCGATCGCCCACGGCGACCGGTTGGGGCACGATGTAGCCCATGGAGTTGTCTACCTCCATCTCCCAGATGAGCTTGCCGGTCGCGGCGTTCCAGCCCCGCAGCGAGCGGCTGTCATAGCCGATGATCTGCCGGACCCCGCCGAACGTCCCGACCAGGAAGTTGGAGTAGTTCGGGCCGGTCGCCTCGCCCTTCCACAGGACCTTGCCCGTGTTCGGATCGAGCGCGTACAGCTTGCCCGGGTGGACGATCAGCCTGCCGTCGATGATCCGCGGGGCCGTGCAATGACCCCACGTGGGCAGCTTGCCGGCGTCGAAATCCTCCTTGTAGTGCCTCTTCCACAAGGCCTTGCCCGTCTTGAGGTCCAGGCACCGAAGGTCGCCCGTGGACCCGAGGCAGTACACCTTGCCCGCGTGGATGGGCGGCGTCGCACGCGGGGCGGGGCCGTAATCCAGGTCCGCCCCGTTCGCCACGGTGCAGGTCCAGAGCTCCTTGCCGGCCTGGGCGTCATAGCAGCGGTAGTAGTCGTTCTTCTTGTCGCCGTCCGGCACGACCACGTACCCGTCCCGTGCCGTGATGCCCGCGCTGCACGGGCCGGCCATTGGCTTCTTCCAGAGCAGCTTGGCGGCCTTGATCTGCGCGGGCACGTCCGCGGACTGCCCGTCCCCACGCGCTCCCCGCCACGCCGGCCAGCCCCGGGCGGCCGCGCCCGCGGCGCCAACAGGGATCAGCGCCAACGTGACCCAACCAAGCCAAGCAATCTGTTGCGGTCGCCGCCGTCTCATACAGCCTCCTCAAGGCCGAGCCGTTCCGCCCAGCCGGAACGGATTGTCGTCGTCCGCCGGCGCGGGGTCCGTGCCGGCCTTCGCCCCAATACAATACAGGGACTTGTGCGTTCGCAGGAACATCCGGTTTCCGTCGAAAACGGGGCTGCTGCGGGTCGTGTCCAGCCGGTTGCGGGCCACCTCCCGCAGATCGATCGTGAGCTTGCCGTCGGCGGCGGGGGTGATCGTCGGCTCGAGAACCGCGATCGTCCCGTCGTCCGTGCCGAGGTACAGGTACTTCCCCGCAACGGTGGGGGACGCGTAGGCCGCGCCGCGCAGGCCGATCCGCCGCGCGGTCAGCCTCCGCCCGTCCTTGGCGCTGACCACGCTCAGAATGCCCTTCTTCTCCCAGAAAACCACGCAACCGTCGTGGTATACCGGGGACGCGTAGTACTCCCCGATGAACGCGCTGCCCGTTGCGGCCGACTCCAGCCGCACGCCCGTCCCACGATCGGGCAGGAGCATCTCCACAAGCAGCCGCTGGCGGTCACCCAGGAGATACAGCATGCCCTTGCGGACCATTGGGGCGCACCGCGGGGCGCGCGCGGGGCGGTCGACCCGGGCAAGCAGCCGGCCATCCGCCGCAGAAATCAGGCTGCCTTCGGCGGTTACAACCACCCAGGCCTCCTTGACCTTCGTGGCCGCCAGCCCCGCCGACGGCCGGTAGCTGCTCAGTGCCCACAGGTCCTTGCCCGTCCGGGCATCGATGGCGAGGACCTCCTTGTCGATCGACATCACCAGCGCCCGGCCGGCCAGCACGGGCGACATGGAGTAGCCGAACGGCATCTTGGGCCGGCGGATCACACGCGCCCATCGCCGCCGACCCTCCAGGTCGTACACCGCGCCCACGCCGTTTCCGAACAGCACGAAGACCCCCTGACCGTCGGTGACCGGCGTGCAGTTGGACAGACCGATCAACGGGTCGGCCCGCGGAGGCTTGTACTCGTCCAGGATGACGAGCTTGCGTTCCAGGTCGTCCACCAGCTTCTTGAGCGACCCTTTCTGCTTCGTCAGAAACGGGTCGCCGGGCAGTCCCTGAAGCTCGCGAGTGACCTCCTGGAGCTTCTTCCTGAGTGGGTCGAGCTTGGTTTTCCGCAGACGCTCCGCCGCCACGAGCTCCTTCTGCACACGCTCGCGCTTCTCGGGGGAAAGCAGGTCCACGTACTCGTGCGTCCGTTTCCAGAGGACGCGGCCGTCCGAGCGCCGAAGGCACAGCACGGTGGTCGGCTCGGAGCACGCGTAGACATACTCGCCCGCCAGGACCGGCTGGGCATTGCTCCACGAGGGCATCGGCGTCCGCCAGACGACGTTTCGGCTGGGCGACCACGCCGTGGGCGGCGCTGCATTCGGGAACCGCCCCGTTCCGTCACCGCGAAAGCCCATGGGCTGCTCGGGGCTGGGCTGCGCTTGGCAACGTGCCGGCGTTGGCATGGCCGTCACGACGAGCAGGCAGCCCGCCAGAAGCCACCGCAATCGCTGCCCTGTCCTTCCTGGGTGCATGCGTTCGTCCCTGCCCGCGTGTTGTTGGGGCAGTCATTGAACACGGCAGGGCCGCGCGCGTCCCGCACCGAAGGCGGGATCGATGCCCGCGCGCGAGAAGCACGGAACGAGGGCGTTTCACTCGCCGTTCAGGGGCAAGGACCCGGCCAGGATGTCAAGAACGTCGGCAGTCAGTTCGGCAGGGCGGGCAGCCTGGGCGTCGGTAGCCAGTACGTCCACCGTCGTGACGTCGTGGGTTGTCGTAAGCTCCAGCGGGGCCACGCCTTCGGGGTCAACCGCCACCACCGCCGCCGGCAGGGGGGCGGCGCTGGACTTCAGCGCGGGTGCCGGCTCGCCCGCGGCCAGGACGTCCGGCAGGTCCGGGGAGGACGCGGCGGCACCCGTCGCCGCCGGCGCCGGGCCGGGAACCTCAATCAACCTCAGCGCGCTCTGATCCCGCGCCGGGTTGTTCCGCGCGATCGCCTGGTCGAAGCCGTTGACCTTGTGGTCCCGGTTGTAGTCCCACCGGCTGTCGATCGCCGCCGGGCTGAAGAACCGCGTCGGGTTCGCC
>Ga0272441_10009008_pt1 | contig 15557 bp, 7 predicted proteins | sample SSMProp6N_FD_193582 | JGI IMG/M metagenome (GOLD analysis project Ga0272441, IMG submission 193582) | Marine sediment archaeal communities from Little Sippewissett salt marsh, Falmouth, MA, United States - SSM-Prop-6N | ecosystem: Environmental > Aquatic > Marine > Wetlands > Sediment ... | reverse complement strand
AAGATCTTGATTTAAAGAACACGTTTTTTATTGTCGCGGGAATAGCCGGAACATCTCCCAAAGTATGCACGCTTGGGTCTGCCGTCTGGTCCGAATGGGTGTTGGATGCAGACATATGCCATGAAATAGATGCCCGTGAAATACCCGAGGATTGGGAGTATTCACGGTTTAGAATGGGATGTAATGAACCGTGGTGTGACAATGGCTGGACAATAGGAACTGAGGTCTTCAGGCTTGATTCAACTCTTACTCGGAAAGCCTATCAGTTGACGAAGGATGTCGAGTTATTGGATAGTCCGGAGGCGCAGATAATACGCGACAGGTTTCCTGAAAATTCCCCGGCCCGACGAAAGCCGTTTGTAACGATCGGTGATAATATGGCAGGGAATACATTCTTCTATGGTAAAATTACTAGTGCATGGGCTGATTGGTGGGTAAAGAAATGGACAAATGGTAAAGGTACCTATTTTACCACAAATATGGAAGATAGCGGAATCCTCACTGCATTTAAACGATTGGCAGATGCTGATATCGTCTCGTATGATCGAATCATGGTTCTCAGAACCGCCAGTGATTTCGATCAACAGTATCCGGGGAAATCAGCCAAAGAATCCATTCACGACAGCTGGGTCGGGTTCCCCCTGGCTATCGAAAATGCATATCGGGTCGGCAGCGTTGTCGCCCACGACATCATCGCCAACTGGCAAACATGGGATGAGCCCTAAAACGGATCATCGGGATAGAGCGACAAACGTAGAACCAGCAAATCGGAGCAAACATTCTCTTTATTAGTTTTGCTCCTTATGGAATTGGAAAAATATAAGACTAGAGTATGAACCTCCATCGGTACAGTGGTATCCGGTCAACGTCTTTGTCTCATCGTTCGCCGGGATGATAGATGTGTATTGAACATCATCGAGGTAGTTACATACCTTGGCGCTATCGACCCGAAACCACGACCAGTCTGGAAGATCATCCGATCTCGGGATTTCTTTTGCTGCAAAACTGTGAAACAACTCTCTTCCTCCCGATCCGGACCAATTCATTTCCAGATTGAGTGTACGAACCGTATCCAGATCGGCGTTGAATATTGCCATCACCTCTCCGGTAGCCCCTTCTGACTCAAAGCTCCCTTCAAACGTGGTCTCGTCTGTCATTTCCCCGGAGATAACATTAACCGCCCCCCAAGGCTCTTCTTCCAGGTCACTTTCGTATTCATTCGTGATATCCCCTAAGACATGCCTCCAGTGCCCGACAACCCGTATCTTGAAATCGAAACTTCTGAAACCAATTACCTCTGGATCCTCCGGGTCTTCTTCTGCAACCACGTCGAGGTTCAAGATCAGATCAGAACTGCCGGTATAGGGCGATACGGCCCGGGTGTTTACGACCAGAACGGCAAGGTTTGATCCATCATCAAGAATGGCGCTTACACCATTGAGCACTTGTTGACCATACCCGTAGGATAGCAGCTCAAAAGACAGACCCGTCCTGTCCTTGAATAGAGCTATTCCGATTTCATCAGGCACCGGCCAGTTGGTGGAGAATGTGATTGATTCTATGGATTCGGTCTCCGGAATGATGGAATAGAGGTGGGCAGACAAGTCGGAAGAAGTCCACGTGGCAGCTGACGTAATTCCCTCGCCGGCAATATGGACATCGGTCATATCAGACATAAAAACATACTTTTCAACGTCATAGAGATTGCCGGATACATACTCCACGAAGAAATCCAGAAGCCATTCATCGGGCTGAGAAGTGGCTTCTATGATTGATTCCACAGGATAGGTAGTGTTCGGATCAAAAAGCGGGGTTCCATTCTCCTTCAGTTTAACATAAATCATACGCCGCATGTCTTCTGCATACGTCTCGAGGAAGTAATCGATCAACACGGACATGCCATACCCATGCTTTAATTTCTGAATTCCGGACCAACTATCACGGGGTTGCAGGCCATCGAATGGTGCCATCTCATTGCCCCTGAACGGGCCAGGGATGAACGACTGGTCATCCGTGAACTTTTCTTCGATTTGTGTCGCAGTCGCTTCATCCAACCAGAAATGAACGGCCTTGCTCTTCGCCTGAGTCCACGGCCACCTCGGATCGTAGAGTGACTGAACGAGATGGAACAGTTCGTGACCCGCCGCCAATCGAGTTTGAGGGAACGGCAATGACTCATCATTTGCGAGAGTTCTATTGAATTCCAAATACCCGCGCCACCCGAATTGCCTGGAGAGACGGAAAGAACCATCCCTGTCTTCACCGAGATCTCGCACTATTACAAAGCACGGCCACTCGTAGCCATCCAAGTCGAAGTTCAAATCGAGATATTCCGAATACGCCTCCTCGAGGAATGTGCCCAGTTTTTTCGCCCATGAATACTCTGAACCGTATTTGGGATAGACTACACGGAAATGATCTGTCTTGATCGTGTCCTGCCTCGAGATCGCGCGAGCCCGGAACGCATTCGTACCTGATTGTGGAGAAGCCATTATGAGACCCGTGGATATTCCTTCTTCATATTCCCTTTCCGGTAGAACACAATGGAGCGCACCGATTGAATCGGTGGCGGTGCACATAAGATAACCGATGGTCATCTCACCGGAATCCGTGGCATAACTCTCATCCCCTATCGCTATGAAACTCAGATCGGAGAGTAAGCCTTCGTATATAATGCTCATATCGAGCGGCTCATGGTACTCATCCGGCAGGCCATCGATCATGAACGTCCTCGACACTCCATCCTCTCCGAACGGCTGGTCTTCCGTTGAGGCATAGAGCTCAAGGTGCTGGTCCCCGTCGAAAGCTCCTGCGGGAATCGTGAGGGAAAAGTCTTCCGCTTCGATAATCCCTCCCCCCAAGCCAATAGTCTGAGTATCCTCGAGTGTGTAGTTACCGTCATCCTCAGGGCCGGTGGTTGAATCTTCAGAGCACCCGATCACCAGCACAAGTAAAATCAGTATACACAGGTCAATGGCCCACCTCATAAAATCTCTCCCTTGAGTTACTCATTTACCGTCATGGCCTTCAGGATCCGATTAGATCAACATAGACCGCGGAAAACTGCCCCGCAATACTTTCAGCCCCAATGCAATCCCTCGTACTTCACGTGTAAAGGACTCCTGAGGTTCTTCTACGCAATTCATCGATCATGATTGGCTATCGGTCATCAGTTTTCAATAATCGGTTTCGGATTCAGGTTGTATCTTTTAAATCCCTAAATTGAGCGATTGTTATCGTAGCGACTTGTCCCGGCGAAGTTATGAACATAGACGGAGGCAAAGAAGAGGCTTACGAGTCATGAAGTTGGAGTGATTTTGTGACGATAGCGTATCCAACCGATACGATGGAGGAGCGAAATCGCGAAACGATTGACGCAGCAGTCTCCTCGAAGCCGTACTTGTCACGGCGAAGCTGAGGCGAAGCCGGAATAGATGAGAATCGCTCAGTTTAGGAAATCACGAAATCCCAAAATTCATATATTCACCATCTCTCTCCTTATCCCCTCACTCCCATAACGTATCACTCAACTTTCTAAAAACGTTCTCGGCTCTCCGAAAAGAGTTGTCGATTTCGATCCCGATACCGATTTCGATTATTTCAGGATTCAGCTCGTACAATCCTAATTCAAACCAGCCGAAGACATCTTGTCCATCTCCCTCCTCATCACCTCACTCCTATCGCCTATCACCTATCTCTCTATGTCGTCTTCGTCGCATCCAAATCATCAATTATCATTCATAACTCTTCAATTCCTCTTCGTCCCTCATTCATCAATCAGCAATTCCTCCCCCCTTGCCTATCTCGATACATTTTCATAAACTTCTTCCACTGACATCATCAGGGGCGTTTTAATATAGGATGTCTACATCGTATCTCGTTTTTCGAGACACGTTGGAATCATTTCAGATTTCGGGGCTAGATTCGGGAACCGACGTGTATCCGACTTTTTGTCCGTCGATGTGGTATAGACGTTACAGCGTACTATTCATTCAACCTCCTTCGCGATTCAGATCTTTGATACATGGGTGGGTACGAACTGGAACACAGAAAAACATTCCGGTAATGGTCTTCCTGCTCATTTTTCTCCAGTTTTGTAATGCAGGAATACTCCATGCCCAGCTGCAGTCTCCTTTCTCCGGCAGCGCCGATATCATAAATAAAGTCACCTATGATCACGTAACGATCTATTATTGTCTCAACGATAGTCACAGCAGGAACTGGGTCAGGGAAAACGGCGAAGGTACTATCGGTATCACCTATTTTGAACGGTTCGTGAACAGTGAACCGGAAGGGACGTTACTCTATCAAACGATCCATACTGACGGATCGGTGAACATCGATACCGTAACAATCGGCACACGGCTTGAAAAATCCGTATTATTGTTTGATGCGTTGAACGCGCCACACATTTTCGTCGCGCAATCGAACGACGCGGATCAGTTCATAGATCACTATTTCAAAAGCAGCGATGGTTCCTGGCAAAGTGAAACCATCATCCATTTCTGGAGCGAAGGTGGAAAATTCATATACGAGCTTTCCGCGGAAAAGGGCCCCGACCATTCATTTCATCTGCTGGTTCTAAAAACACGTTCCGATATCGATTCTGATGATTACAACTGGGCCTGGTTAGACTCCTACCTGTTCCACGTAACAAATATGACGGGGAGCTGGCAGAAAGAACTGATCAGGAATTACGACATGGCATTTACTTATGATACGTATATCAAATCATCCTCTCGTCAGGATCTGAAGATAGATAAAGACGGCTATCTTCATGTCACATTCAGCGAGCAGATCAACGCGCAAGACGATCCTTCCCGGTTGTGGTATGCCACAAACAAATCAGGATCCTGGACATTTGAGATAGCCTTGAACCACGATTACGGGATACGAGACGATGCGGGATGGTTCCCTTCACTCTGCCTGGATAGAAACGAAACACCGTATATTTCGTGCATGTATGTCAAACGCTGCTACACATATTCCGCCCAATACTGCAAACTGTATCTGCTCAAAAGATCGGGAGAGAATACTTGGACGAAAACAATCATCGCCGATCATGACGATGGCTATTATGGCCGTGACGGAAGAGACTATACCGGCGGCCTGACTCATCTCGTTTTTGATGAAAACAACACCCCGCATATCATCTTTTCGGATATCGCATCCACGCATTGGCCTCATCCCGAAAACCAGTGTCTGAACATGGGAAATATCCGGTATGGCGTTCTGGAAGACGATGTCTGGAATCTTTCAACGATCTATCGCCAACCTCTCCCCACTCGTTTTTACATTGCAACGGAAATGTATGGAATGTGCCTCATCGTGTCTGAGATAACAAACACGATACGTATTGTCGGACAGGAAATGATCATTACTGACGATAATGAATATTCATGCAATCTGTTGGATTTTTCCTGGGCACGGACTGATACGAATCCGGAAATTCCTTTGTCCAGGTATACATTACACCAGAACTACCCAAATCCCTTTGATTCCATAACAACGATTCCGTATGAGTTATCTCAATCCGCGGAAGTTGATATTTCCATCTTCAATGTAGCTGGACAGAAAGTGAATGTCCTGGAGACCGGATTCCATACTTCAGGCTCTCATGTTGTGGAATGGGATGGGAAAGATATTAGCGGCAGGTCAGTGAAAAGCGGCATCTATGTGTGTCGAATGCGCGCAGATCAATTTCATGAATCCTCCAGGATCATGCTGATAAAATAGCGGGAAATGAGGATCGATATTTCGCCATTGAGCTGGCTCTCACGTACTACCGGATGACACGGTTGTATTTCGCCAAACACAAAACCGAGAGAAGGCACCATGAAAACAGAAATTTTGTACTCGGTTGCGGTCTTGTTGTTTGTCTTATCCAACGCCACTGCACAGATAACAACTCTCGTTCCGGGACTAGCAATCGAAAATCCCATTGCTCAAGGGGAACGCCATACGTGCCAGGTCTGGATTGAGTCGGGAGGATACGTGTACGCTACGGTTGATCAAATCGGTATCGATGTGGTGATCTCGGTACGCGATCCCGACGGCAAAATGATCAACGAAGTTGACGGTCCAACCGGCGCACACGGTATTGAAAACGTAACAATCGAAGCCGGAACTTCAGGGTTCTATCAACTGGAGATTCATCCCTTTGAAGCAGAGAGTTATGGCGAACCCCCGATGACGGGAAAATATGAAATAGAAATTACAGAACGACTGACAGCATCCGAATACAACGAACGACGAGAAACCATACGCACCAGACATCAGGAAACGATTAAATGGATTTCGGAGAATGCCGTTCCCCTGAAAGGAGTGGAAGCCGAACAGGGATTCGAGGATATGCAGCCCTTGAAACACATCATCGGTGATGCCCGTCTGGTGGCGCTCGGAGAGGCTACACATGGAACCCGGGAATTCTTCCAGCTGAAACATCGTATGCTTGAGTTTCTGGTTATCGAAATGGGATTCACTCTCTTCGGCATTGAAGCCAGCATGCCGGAAGGATTTGATGTAAATGAGTATGTTCTGGAAGGCAGGGGTGATCCGGAAAAAGCTCTGGCCGGGCTGTATTTCTGGACATGGAACACGGAAGAAGTCCTGGAGATGATCCGCTGGATGCGGCGCTATAATGCAGACCCGAATCATACAAACAAAGTCAAATTCTATGGCTTCGATATGCAATCCGCAACGAGAGCGATGAAGGTTCTCGCCGATTATCTGAATAGAGTCGATCACAACACATCAAAGATGGTACGGAAGAACGCTTCTCTTTCCCTGCTTTTCAACCCCTATACGGAACAGGATTTCGCCGATGTTACCGGGGAGGAAAAGCAAGAGTCTCTGAACATCATCACATCGATAATCAGAGATTTAGAAGCACACGAAGGAAACTACATTACTCGAACTGACGAAACGGATTGGGAGATCGCCCTGATTCATGCGAATATTCTCAGGCAATATATCCTGCGAAAGCTACCATCTGATGATTTTGCCGCCGGATTGGCTGTTCGTGACAGTTCCATGGCGGCGAATATCCGCTGGATCATGGAACATGAAGGACCTGATGCCAAAATGGTTCTCTGGGCACACAACGGCCATGTAGCCTATCAACGGAATCGAATGGGGCACTTCTTGCGAGAGCTATTCGGTACTGATATGATCGTTTTCGGATTTACGTTTAATCAGGGATCATTTCAAGCCGTTGAGTTGCCAATGAGCAGCGGCAGGGGCCTGAAGCCTTTTGACGTCAACCCGCTGGAGGATGAAAGCCTGGATGCGACAATAAGTGCTGCCGGATTACCGTATGGTGCCATTGATTTGCATGGATTACCCGATAGTGGTTATGCGGCCGAATGGTTTTCCGAACCACGGAATACCCGCTCGATTGGTGCGGGATTCAGCCATGAAGCGGCGCCGTTTTTTGCACGAGTCCAGCGGCCAACGGAACTATATGATGCATTGCTGTTTGTGGATAAAACCACCGCCGCCCGCCCGAATCCCGGCGGAACCCGCACGGGACGTCGGTATCTAACCTCACCTGAAAATCTGGACTTCGAAACCGGTGAACCCGGTCCGATTCCCGAAAAGTGGACAGCTCATACCTCCCGTATGGCAAATTTTGATTTTACAATTGAAACCGATACCGACAATCCACAGCAGGGTGAAAAATGTGTAAAAATCGAGAGGAAGCCCGGTAGGCATTATGGCGAAATGTACGGATCGCTCGCTCAGTATGTGGATGCTACTCGATATCGAGGTCAACAGATCGAATTACGTGCGGCCGTTCGGACTGATGTACGAGGTCCCGGTAATCAGGCGTATGTGTGGTTGAATATCACCAAACCGGAGTATGGCGCCCAATCCTCTCTGTTCAAGGATACCATGAAAGACAGACCGATCACGACGCGCGAGTGGCGTTTCTTCGAGATCACGGCTGACGTTCCGGATGACGCACAATGGATCGATTTCGGTATGGCCCTTTCCGGTGAAGGCACCGCCTGGTTTGATTCCTTTTCCCTGGAAATAGTCGATCCCAAAAACAATTAGCCCTTTTCAGGCTTCAGATCCCCAAGTTTAATTCCTGGCACCATTCACCCAGCAATGAGTTTAGTTCAGGCGATGGAGGGTCGGGTAAGAATTGATGAGTGCTGAATGATGAATGTAGGAGCGGCGTGAGCCGCGAGGAAGATGGTCGTCGCGTCCGTGTTCCGGGATCTGCTTCGGCCACGCGGCGACAAAGCCGGCGACTGGTCATGGCGGAGTTTTCAAACGAAGACGGAAGCTAACCATCCTGGCCATGAGCTAAGTCGAATGGGAGTTAAGCGAAGGTCTGTTCGTCATAGCCACGAAGGGCGACGACCGGGCGTAGACGTGGGCATGACCCTCAATAGTCACAAAGGAACTATTTCACGGCACTATTCTAATATTAGAATAGTTTCAGTTTCGCCATTTTTATATCTAATTAGATGACGTTACTTGTTCATCCATCGGATTATCTGCGTATTTCTTGCGTACTCTCGTACCGCTCTATACTTTTCTATTATGACATCTTCAGGGCGTCCATCATGATGTGATGGCAGTCTTCAGTGTCCTCGCTTGTGAAGTCTTTATGCTTTTTCTCAAACCATAGCGGTTCGCATGGTTTGAGAAGTATTTCTTTCAAGTCCGATATTCCCTTCAAAATCGCTTTCTATTTGTCGTTCTATCTGCCAATATGAGAGTGATATCAGGCTGTTTACGATTATATGTGCGATAGAAAATTAGTTGTGTCTCGGAAGAAGGATCACGGATGAAGCGAGTACTTGTTATTCTACCAAATGCCTTTGAGTTGCTCGAAGGTGCTGCCTTCATTGATGTTCTCGGCTGGGCGAACGACTGCGGCGATACCCCTATTGAGGTCACTACTGCTGGAATAACAGCAGAGGTTACGTGCACGTTTGGGACCTTTAAGCTTTTACCAGACACCACGTTGTCCCAAGTCTGCGTTGACGAGTTCGATGCGGTGGCCATTCCGGGCGGATTCGAGGCTCACGGCTTCTTCGAAGAAGCATATTCGGATCTGGTTCTGCAAACGCTTCGCGACTTCGATCGACAGCAGAAACCTGTAGCCTCCATCTGCGTTGGTGCCCTGTCTCTCGCCAAGAGCGGCATTCTCAACGGACGAAGAGCTACAACCTACCACCTTTCGGATGGCAAACGTCGACGACAACTCAGCGAAATGGGAGTGAATGTGGAGGATACCTCAATCGTCACGGACGGCAATATAACCACATCCACTTCCCCTGCCACGGCGATAGATGTTGCTCTCAAGCTGGTCGAACAGCTGACTGGTGCCGAGAACGCCCGACGCGTGAGACATGAGTTGGGATTCACATAGCTATCGGACACAAGATGGCCACAATCCGACCATATAAACTTTGGTCGTGTATTGCATTTTGGGATTTGATGTTACAAAAATCCATCCTTGAGGATTCTTCATCCCGATACGCCCTTCTCCTTAATCTTCGGGCGACCTTCCGAGGGGGCACACGTAAAAAGAAGACTTGTCGGCAACGTACTTGTAATCGAATACCAGGTCATTTACGTTTATATTTGTGCTAGAATACTAGTTATGCGCTAAAACCAAAAGGACGTTTGTTTGTGGAACCGATCGCCTCGACTTCAACCTGCGGTACTGAATCCGGAAATTGATCAATGACGAACGACCAACCCGCGTGGCCTAATGAACACATCTCCCTGGACGCCGTCTCACGGTGGGTTGCTTCTGCCTGTGGATGCGAGGTAGATCCCTCGAAAATCCTCCGGACCAAACGGTGGGGCGTGACAGCGCGTTTCGGCAGTGTCGTTCTCAAGGCCAGCTTTACTCCGCTCTTCCCACAGGTAAACGAGGTGCATGCCCTACTCGAGAGGATCGTGCCCGAAGGTGCACCACGGCTGATTGCGAGCGAGATAGTGGACGGCCAGCTCTGGACGCTCTTTGAGCATATAGAAGGAGCCACTGTCGAGGAAGTGGGAACGCCCGAAGCGCTCGAGTCCGTGGCGCGTGAACTCGCACGGGTTCAGGCGGCCGTGGCGAAGCTGGACCTCACGCGGATGCCGGTATTCGATGTGCGCAGAGTGCCGGGTGCCCTGCTCACGGACGATCTGTCGGACCTGCCCGAGGAGTTGGTCCAGTGGCTACATGACGTACAGCCGTCCCTCCAATACGACGCTGATGCGCTGGCTGATATCCCGCCGTCGCTTGATCACCCCGACGTGAACGGGAGCAATGCGATCGTGCTGGACGATGGGCGCGCAATACTGCTCGACTGGGAGGAGGCGACCGTCGGCTGTCCGCTCTTCAGCCTCGACCGACTTCTTGACGAGTCGCACGAACTCGGCGCCGTAGAAACCGTAACGAACGCGTATCTCGACACCCTCGGCATGGGCGGAATGGAGCAGGTCGAAGTTGCGATGCGTCTCGTACCATTGAAGCTCGCGTACGAGTTCCGCGCCTTTGCGCGAGCCCTGGGTTTGCCACACCCGCACACTCGCCTGACCACACGACTGCTGGAGCTGGCTCAGAAGCGATCAACGGACGGCTACTCGAATTCCTGGTTTTCCGATCTTCTTGCATCGTAAGCACGATCGCCACTAGCACTCTTCCCTATCGCGTATTTTCTATAAGGGGAGAATCATGTCCTTCGACCCGTTCGACACGGCTCAGGGATTTCATCAGGCTCAGAGTCACGACAGAATAGATATTGTATTTGGGGATTTGAAGTCCTGCAGGATTTGTCATTCGACTTTGATCATGCTTCATTCCTGTCGCTGACACATCATGAATAAAGAAATTCACGGATAATTTTTCGGAACGGTAGAAAATCAATTCTATGGGAAAAACGATAAAAATAAGAAAAGCTATAGAATCCGATGCCATCAAAATTGCGGCGATGGGAGCCTGTGTTTGGGTTGATACATATGCAACAGAAGGCGTAAGTGATAAAATCGCACGATTCATTTTGTCCGAATTCACAGAAGAAAATATATTGAAAATTCTTAGAGATAAAACAGTATTTGTTGCTTCAAGTAACGTGAATCTTATGGGATATATTGTCCTTGGCCCGGAAAGTAATAATACGATTGAAATTGAAACACTCTATATATTACCCAAATACCAGCGAGCAGGTATAGGGAGCAAACTGGTACAAATGGCTACGAAATTGCCTGTAAAATCAATCTGGCTCAGTGTATGGGAATTAAATCATACGGCAATAGACTTCTATTCTAAAATCGGATTTAGAGAAACAGGCGAGTTGTATTTCGATTTATACGGTGACAAAATCAGAAATATTGTACTTGAAATGTACACATAACAATAATATCCCCACCATCCCCGCTTCTTCATTTCGCCGTTCGGAGTTCGATGTTGGATGTTCGATGTTTAGATAAAAAGATCCCCCTCCATATCCGCTTCTTCATTTCGACGTTTCCGTCAGCCGACGGATTCGATGTTTGAATAAGAAGATCCCCTCCATCCATCTTTCTGAGCCTAAATCGAGCGATTGTTATCGTGGCGAAGCAAAGAAGAGGCTTACGAGTCATGAAGTTGGTTTTTTTCTTAATGAACAACCTTCTTACATCTGAAAATCATCACTCAGCATTCATCAACTTGTCCCTCGTAGTCAGGAGCGAACGCGAAGACGAAGTGGGATCATCATTTCCTCATTGTCTCCTCGAAGCCGTAGTAGATGAGAATCGCTCAGTTTAGGTAAATATACGATTAAAAACGGTAGCGGAGACGGAGCTGAACCTGAGAGGTGGTTCCGTCATATTCATCCTGAACCCGTTCGCCCACCAGCTTCAGATCCGCGTTCTTTCCGATACCCAGTTTTCGAGCAAAGCGATCGAGGATATATTCGACCCTGAATTCGTCCAGATCAAGACCCCGGACGCCGATACCGAGAGACACGAACAGGTCGGGTGTCAGGTACTCCCCGAGACCGACTCGCAGATCCCTGTCTTCGGAGGACAACAGGTCGGATGACAACTCGAGTTCGTCGAGACCGGTCTGCGAACGGAGAGCACGGGCCAGCTCATCCGCCAGAACACCTTCAACCGTCCCCGCGGCTTCCTTGGCGAAGGTGTCCCCCTGCCAGAGCGAGCCGATTTCCTCAGGCGTCAGATTATACAGCAGCATCGCCTTCAGCTGTTCCTCCGTGAAAACATCATCGGAAAGCGACGTTATACTCAACTCCGGATTAGTCGGTGTACCGAGTATGGTGAGTTGCAGCTCTATATCCTCTCCTCCGGCTCTTCCGGATCGTATTACGGTCGTCGCAGTTACATTCATTATCGGTTCAATGACGGGTCCTCCCGGAAACGTAACGGTACCCCTCTGTAATTGAAACTTCCTGTCCAGGTAACGGTAGTTTCCCCGCAACAGCTCGAGTTCTCCCTGGAGTGAAACAATACCGTTTGATTTCGTTACATTGATCTCCCCCGCGACTTCCGCGTTCATAAATCTATCCCGCGCCCATACTCCCCGCTCGGCCCGTACGGTCATTGACCACTGATCATCCATACTTTCCGGGGTCGTGGGAGGGACCGGGGCATTCATGATTGCCGAGAGATCGATAAGTGCTTCCTGAAGTATAATATCACCGGATAATCGGATACCTCTTCCACTCTTACCAAGCTCGAGGTCGGCGTCATACAACCCATACACTCCCCTGATGAGTTTGAACTCCTGCGAACGCGCAACAATAGTGAAATCAAGATCGGAGAGTTCAAAATCAGGGAGCCACAGAGATCCGGATAGCCGTGCCGTTCCTTCGCCGCTTTTTCCGAGTATCTGTGTTATTCTAAGCTCATCGCCGTCAATGACCGCGCTTCCCGTCACATCATTGAACACGATGCGCATGGGTCGAACGATCATCTCGGCCCCCTTGTGGATTATCATGGAACCCGAGATATCCGGATCGCTCAGCGAATTCTTGACGGACAACCGTGCGCTGACCCTGCCGCTTCGGGCATCGAATATTTTGCGTAATCCCGCACTGGCAAGTTCATCCACAACCACGAGAATCGACGCGATGGGCGCTTCCATGCTTGATGCATCAGCGCGGATTCTTCCATCAAAACCGATCGTACCGTGTGCCCTGACTTCAAGGTCGCCCTGTGTCACCAGAACGCTGTCTATACGCACTTTCTCACTATCGATCACCGCATGAACCGCGAGATTCGTGGGAAAATCCTTCATGGTCGGCAATCGCCGGAGCGAATCGAGCCGCAGCCATGCGCTCGTCTCACCGGAAACATCGATACCGGCCGATATGGAACCGTCATACTGGCCACTCAATCCGGCTGTTCGTGCAACAAGAGAAATCGGAACCTCGTCGATCACGATTCGACCGGTCTGTGTGCCTGATCCATATTTAAGGTTGGTGCACACTATTCGACCACCGTCCGTAATACCGAGGGTGACATGTGGGACAATCAGAGCGTCTCTTTCGATTTGCAGTGATGCGGTTCCTATTAATTCGGCCGCGAATTTCCCCGCGACGATACCCAGCCGCTCGAGTTCAATGAGATTCTTCTTATGAGAACCCTCGAAGAAGACGGCTACTCCATTGGGCCGTACGACGCCCGCCTGAGTGATCGAAACTCCCTCTGCCGTAGCGGAGATTTGATCACTGCCCAGGGAGATCAGCGGAGAATCATCCCGCTCCAGACGATACAGAATCACCGATCCGAAAGCTTCCGGCCCTCCATTGCGCCAATGAACCTTCCCCTCAAAGGCGGTTGTTCCTATCTCCCACTTGTCGGATTCCACTTCAACGAGTTGGAGTTTCCCGTCCCATCCATAGCCGCCGATACTGGATGCAGTTCCCCTGAGAAATGCAGTTCCTGTAACCGGTGTATCGTAGAAAGGTTCAAGAAGCGGTCCCATGGAAGCCATGAGATCATGCTCAAGATAGAGACTGTCCGGAGAGATCCGGCCGTGAAGTTCTCCTATGCACACTCCATCCTGAATAACCATACGGTTCAGGACGATCCTGTCATTCTCCCCTGATATCTCAGCGTCTATTCCCAGGAGTTCCCACGATCCGTATCGAACGGAACAACCGACAACACCTATATTGTAGGTCAATGTATCGCCGAGCCATCCTGAGCCGAACATCTCTCCATCACAAACCAATCGTTCAGTTGGATCATCGGATACCGGAATAACCATGGAATCCACGATCACATTCGACCACAAACGCATGCCGCCTTGTTCAACGGTAAGACCGGCGGCTCCCCTGATCGAGCCATCGCTTCGGGCTACGACGAACTGCTCGGCGATGTATGCGTTTTCCCGTATCCTGAGGTCAAAACGAAGGCTGTCCGCTTCCTGACCCATGGCCCGGATTGACGTACCGGTAAGACATACCGTACCTCTATTGTTGATCCCCTCTCCTCGAAGACCGATTCGGCCGGATATATCCCGGGTATCCGGAAACAGGGCAGCCGCCCAGGGAGCAATCTCGATATCTGAACCATCTATACTCCAGGACCATTCCCGATCCTGCAGCGTGGCATTACCTGACAGGTAAGCATCCTCACCTGTGAGTTTGAACTCAATTTCGAGGGCACCCTTGCCCAGTCTCCACGCGCTGCCCTCTCCCGACAGATAGATATCTCCGGGTAACCGTACGGCGAGTTCCCGTATCCTGACGGCATATTGTGATGGATCGAGACGCACCATTGCATCGGTTTCTATATCATGGATGCGCCATATTCGCTGATCCTCTTTTACTATTACAGTTCCATCCAGAAGCCGTATGCGCGGAAATTCGATATTGGGGAGATCCATCGAATCACTTTCCGTCGCCTCTTCCGACTCCGATTCCGAACCCGACTCGATCCAGATAGCCCACCCGTCCAGTTCTATACTCTCTACGGTCATTTTCGACCTGAGCAGTTCGCGCCAATCCATGACGAGACGCGCCTGCCGAACCAGAACGGTCGCTTCACCTCTATCGGGAACGCCGACCATGAGACCCTTCAGTTCAACCTCGAGTAACCCCCTGATCCTCATATCTGAAAATGTAACGGGTGTGGAAAGAACACGCGTCATGGCTTCGGTTATGAAAAACTGCGGCAATCCCTTTCCCGTGAGGATAACGCCTGCGATTGCCACGGCAAAAAGCACCGGCGCGATGGTGAGATAAAACTGAAATACCCGCAGACCGACACGGACGATTCTTCTGGGCATCAGAACGCATGTCCTATGGTGAAATAGAATCGGCCACCATCGCCGTCACGAAGAGGTGTACCCCAATCCACCCTGATCGGACCGATGATTGTGTTATAGCGAATGCCGAGACCCATAGACGGTTCGAGATCCGAGAGTGTTCCGCTCGTTGCCTTTTCCCACACCTGCCCGATATCGAAGAAGATACCCCCGTGGAGGTACCGCCAGATCGGGATTCGCAGTTCAGCATTAGCCACAACCATTTTCTCGCCGCCGATCGGATCACCGAATTCATCCGTCGGTCCCAGGGCCTCTTCCTTGAAACCCC
>Ga0272441_10009007_pt1 | contig 15557 bp, 14 predicted proteins | sample SSMProp6N_FD_193582 | JGI IMG/M metagenome (GOLD analysis project Ga0272441, IMG submission 193582) | Marine sediment archaeal communities from Little Sippewissett salt marsh, Falmouth, MA, United States - SSM-Prop-6N | ecosystem: Environmental > Aquatic > Marine > Wetlands > Sediment ... | reverse complement strand
TGAGAAATGGCTACGACAATGGAACACGTGGGATCGATTGTTCTCCTGGCTTTTTGCACACACCCGTAAAAGAACAGAAAAAAAGATACAACGATGGGAAGAACTTGCCCTTATCCTTTTTGTCGCAATTCCCCTCCCCGTGACAGGTGCCTGGACAGGCTCCCTAGCAGCATATATATTTAATCTTAAATTTCGAAAAGCCCTAGTGTGTATCATTGCAGGAATACTCATCGCCGCAGTGGTAATCACCCTTGCAAGTATAACAGGGTTCAACCTGCTCCTGGGAGTGTAAATGACTATACCCAAAATTGGATTTATTGTTAACCCCATCGCAGGGATGGGGGGAAAAGTGGCCCTAAAAGGGACAGATGGAATGGAGGAAAAAGCCCTGCAACTAGGGGCAAAACCAGTTGCCCAAGACCGGGCAAAAGAATTCCTAAGGGCACTAGATGGCAAATTCCACCTTTATACATGTTCATCACATATGGGAGAAAATATAGCCCGGGAATGCAAGATACCCGTCCAGATAATATATCACTGTAAAAAACACACTACCCCCCAGGATACAAAAAATGCTGCCAAATTAATGAGGAATCTTGATTTATTAATTTTTGTGGGGGGAGATGGCACAGCACAAGATATTATTGATGCCATAGACATGGATATTCCCCTTTTAGGTGTGCCCTCAGGTGTGAAAATGTACTCAGCTGTTTTTGCCATAACCCCCCATGAAGCTGCCCTGGTGACCAATCGTTTTTTACAGGGATTACCCGTTATAGAAAAAGAGGTTTTGGATATTGATGAAGACGCCTTTCGTAAGGACACCCTCAAGGTATCATTGAAAGGATATGCTCTTGTGCCCAATGATGACACCATCCAGGAATCAAAAAATTTTCTTGAAGATAGCGAGGATGATAAGATAGCGATTGCAACAGGGGTCATCGACATGCTTGATGGATTAACTATTATTGGTGGGGGAAGTACAACCTATGCACTAAAAAAGCTAGCCGGTATCGATGGAACACTCCTGGGGGTTGATATACTTGAGAAAAAAAAGCTGGTGGCAAAGGACGCCACTGAAAAGGTGATACTGGAACACCTAAAATCCAATAAAAAGACACGGATAGTTATATCTCCCCTGGGGGGACAAGGATTTATTTTTGGAAGAGGAAATGAACAAATCAGTCCCGAAGTGATTAAAAAAGTGGGCGTAGACAACATCATCATTCTTTCCACCCCTAATAAATTACGGGGATTACCCGGCCTACGAGTAGATACCGGAGACAGACAACTTGACCAGGAATTAACTGGCTACCATACAGTATATACTGGGTTTAAGAGAAAAAAAGTGATGAAGATACTTTGAACACTAAAATAGATACAGGAGTCATCACTTCACATGTTTCTTGATAACCATCCCTAAACGTTTGATACCCTCCTCAATTTTTTCATCAGAGGGATTAGAAAAATTTAGACGCATGGTATTTGAGCCACTTCCATCAACATAAAAAGCTGCTCCATGCACAAAGGCCACTTTTTCCTTGAGGGCATCCTGAAACATTGTCATGGTATTAACGGATTCTGGTAATCGTACCCATGAAAACATACCCCCTTGAGGATGAGTCCACTCAACACCCGGGGGGAAATACTGTTCCATGGCATTTACCATGAGATCTCTTTTCTTCTTATACATTTTAATAATAAGGGGAATGTGCTTCTCCACATGATTGTCTTTGATAAAGTGATAGCTAATTAATTGAGGTAAAACAGGGCCACAGAGATCAGTGGATTGTTTTGCAATCACAAGTTTACGGATCACTTCCTTGGGTCCTACCACAAAAGCCACCCTGAAACCCGGGGATAAAATCTTGGAGAACGTGGTCAGATAAAGAACATTATCATCATATGTTTTAATACAAGGTAAGGATTTGCCCTCAAAACGAAGTTTACTGTAGGGATCATCCTCAACAATAATCAAATCATATTTTTGAGCGATTTCAACAAGATGCTTTCTTCTATCCTCTGATAAGACAACACCTGCTGGATTCTGGAAAGTAGGGATGACATATATCATTTTTAATGTATGGCCATTTTTCTGCAATTCTTTGATTTTATCCTCGAGAAGAGACACTGCCATACCATCATTGTCCAGTGGGATGCCCTCCAAGCGGGACTGGAATGCTCGAAAGGCATTAATGCCCCCGATATAGGAGGGTAAACCACAGAGCACGACATCTCCTTTGTTGACGAATACCTTGGCGGTCAAATCCAAAGCCTCTTGTGACCCCACGGTCACCAATATATTCTCATAGGTAGCGGTAATCCCATCTTTTTTTAGATAGTCAGCAACTATCTCTCTGAGTTCCATGAGGCCCTCTGTAGGGCCATACTGTAACGCTCGTTCTCCATCATTTTCAAGAATATCTTTGGTGATTGTTCTAATGAGGTCCAAAGGAAAAGAATCAGGGCTGGGTAATCCTCCCGCAAAAGAAATAATCTCTGGCTGCTGAGAAACCTTTAATAACTCCCGGATCTCTGATGCCCTCATCGATAATGCCCTTTCTGAATATAGTTTTTCAAAGTCCATGACAACCGTGTGTGAATATGTTTTATCCTTATATTAGTGTCGGTAGAACCCAGTATATACAGTCCCTGCCAAGGGTCAGATTTTTATATCTCTCCTCGTTAATTTTATTACCATAGAAAAGTGTATAAAATGGGAATAAAACTGTATCTGTTTGGAGTGGTCATGATTTTGATCATCAGTTGCTATACTGCCCCTCCAACCAGTGATAAAATTCTTCAACCTACCGGGGAACCCTTGATAAATAACCTATCCCCGGAAAGTGATGACATCTCTTGGGGGACCACCCTTGAACCCACGATGAAGGATAATGCCGCCCATTTTATAGATTTTCAAGATAATCCCCACATAATCCACTGGAGAGAATGGTGGTATCTAAACCTGGAAACCGTTACAAATGAACGATTGGTCATCATGTTTTTAACAACAGGTGACCTAAATAACCCCTTTGCCTCTCTAGCAGCAGTAATCATGGTTTTTATGCAAGAAGATGGATCAACATTTTGGACAGTAAGCCCATATCCCAGCTCTTTTTACACACCTGATTATGAAAAATGTAATGTCAGGATTGGCAATAATTTTTTCATCGCCAGTAACAAAGACACCTACCAGATACATTACCACAATGTGCCATATGCACTGAACTTGAATGTAACATTGATGAAAACACGGCACGGCATAAAACATGGTGATTGCACCACTGCACTAGGCGAGTGGGAATTCATGGGATGGTGCATCCCCGTCAGCTTTGGGGAAGTAACCGGAGAACTCTCTTACACAGACTCACTTGGCATCCCTCATCAATTTAATTTAACAGGACATGGCTACCATGACCATAACTGGGGATTACTCCAATGGAACACACTCAGCTGGAATTGGGGAGCATTCAGTAATAACCAGTTTCCTTTCAGCATCATTTATGGACAAACCGATTACAATAACAGCAGGGATGGAAATATCAACATCGTAAATGAAACACTCAATTATAGCATAGCGTATCCAGAACTCACAATCGATTACCGTGAATGGACACGAATAGGCTGGCATATCCGGCCTTCAAAAATCTGGCTGCATGGCACATCAACAAATTGTTCCCTCAATATAACCGTTGACCTCAAAGTACCCTATATCATTGGCATCACAGACATCGGCCATCCCTATCTTCTTGGCACTGCACACGGAAATATCAGACTCCATGATGAAACATACACATTTTCAGATATCTGGGGATTTTATGAATATCACCCCCCCAGACTAAAAAGATAATACCAATATAATGAGAGATATAACCCAAATGAAAAGATAACTATTTCCTTTAAATATAGCCATCATATGTAACCCTATGCTCAGAGAGTACCTAAAACTCTCCCGATCCTTTAATGCCGCACTCACGGGTGCCGCCCCGGTTTTAGGAGGCATTGCCAATGGCGGATATGAGATCTGGCATCTGTTCATATTGTTTTTAATTGGTTTTCTAGGACACTCATATGGTTTTGCATTAAATGATATAATTGATCTTAAAATAGACCAAATTTCAAAAGAACTCTCAGACCGGCCATTAGTCAGTAAAAACCTTTCCCCTACCAGAGCCTGGATATTTACCTTTACAAATTTACTGGGGGCACTAGTTCTTGCCGCTGCCCTTGCAGCATATACCAGCTCTTATTTCCCCCTCATATTCCTGTTCATATCAGCGGGATTAATCACACTTTATGATCTTATCAGCAAAAAATATCCCGGGATGGATATCTTTGTTGCCACGGGAGTATTTGCCTTAATCATATATGGAGCCATGACAATTTCCCAAGATATAACCCTTCTTGCATGGATTGTATGCCTTCTTGGATCTATACAGGTACTATTCATGCAACTTATCGCCGGAGGACTTAAAGATATCGATCATGACAGTAAAGCAGGCGCAAATACACTGGCAATAAAGCTAGGTGTACGGGAACACAATAAAAAATTGACTATACCCCCATGGTTTCGTGCCCTGGCATATGGTATCCAGGGAATAGATATTTGTGTCTTATTTCTGCCCTTTATACTTGTTTTTCCCCCTTTATCTTTTTTTCATTATATCCAGATTCTTGTTCTCTTTTTGTTGTGCCTGTTAATGCTATGGATTTCAAAACAATTGGTAAACCTGAAACTATTTGACAGAGATACCCTTCGAAAATATATTGGCTCACATTATCTAATAAACTATTCCCTTGTGCCCCTGATGCTTATGGCTTTAACACCTTGGATTGGCATCCTTGTTTTTCTCTTCCCGGCAGGATTCATATTATCTAACCTTGCATTGCATGGAACCCTGTTGCACCCGAAAACAATGTGAAACCATTGCTTTACCAAACCTAGGGTATGCACATGGGTACATATGTGCTTGGCAAGATTCATCTATGTAAATAGATTATATAGCATGGTAAATAGATCTAGGGTAACAATCATGGATTCAACTGAGAGCGTATGGGATGATATTGCTGAAAGTTTTGCAGAGACACGTAAACAACCCTGGAGGCAATGCCTAGAGTTCATCAGTGAACAATCTGATAAATCAGTGATTTTAGATCTTGCATGTGGGAATGGCCGCCATTTGATACCTGCAAGCAAATATTTCCAGAGCGTAATTGGCGGGGATAAATCCAGACGATTGTTAACTATTGCTCAGGGAATGACCAAAGAAATTGGCAATATACACCTTATTCATTTGGATGCACGGTGCCTTCCATTAAAGACAGAAAGTATCCCTGCTATTTTATTTGTTGCTTCATTACATAATATCGCAGGGAAAAATAATCGCTTAAATGCATTAAAAGAAATTAAGCGAGTACTTCAACCGGGGGGAACTGCCCTAGTGACAGTATGGGCAAGATGGCAGCCACGATGGAGAAGATATTTCATCAAGCAACTTTTCAAATGCATAGTTTATCCTCACAAAAAAAAAGAGTTTGGGGATATTCTTGTCCCTTGGAGACGCGATAATATGGATTCCTACCGTTTTTACCATCTTTACAGCAAAAAAGAACTGGCAGGTGATATCAAAAAAGCGGGGTTAACAATTCAAAAAATAGTAACTATTGGTATAACAAAAAATAAAACCAATGATAATCATTTAGCTATTGCCAAAAAAATAAAGGACAACCCAAAAAAAATGCACAATAAGTAGATAGGAGTACAACAGAATAAAAAAAGGTGAAAGCATCCTTTTAACTGTCGAGGATAACCCATTTATATCACCCTTTTCATATCCACATTGGTCTCCCCAAAGGGAGGAAAAACAGTCTCACACGTTTTTCTTTTCCATCATCATTGGGGAGGCCACACACAAAAAAAGAAGGTGCTTTTTTTCTAAAAAAAATTATCAAAAATTAAGCCAAATACAAAAGATAGTCACCAGTGCAGAATACTTTTTTTCTCTGTATACCTGAAATACTTTCAAAAAGGTGGGCTAACACAATCGTTTATTTTATGTTTGCCCTACATCGTTGGATGATTGTCAGATAGCCTTTATTAATCATCTGATGTATCTGAAAAAAAGGGGTAGGGACCATAAGCGTGCCTCAAAAAAAACCTCTTTCATAATCACGCATTTCCTTCATATCTTTGCCTCCATGTCTTTATCCTTACCCTTTACCTCTCTTTTCCCATCCTTTAATATTCCTTCCCTAAACAGTTATTTTTAAAAGAAATTAATAAAAAGAAAAAGGAGGAACGAAAGTTTAGTGTGCTATCATAAAACAATAGTATGCACCTTGCTATGGGAAACAAATAAGGATGGTTAGAAAGGAGGTGAGAGAGGTAGCTGTGGAGGTAAAAAATAATGATTTTTTTGAGGATTAAAATATTATATCATATATTTTACTACCTCTCTCAAATGATAATATATTTCATATATTATAAAACTATCTTTAATAAATATAAATATTAATTATAATAATTTTATATGTTATAGAAAAATAATGATAAATATGGATGACGAGAAAGAAATAATTATATTAAATACCCCTGGTATCATTATATAATAATATACTGAATGGGAAACATGAGTTTGTTATTGATTCTCGGATAGGCACCCATGCCAGAGGTTATGTATGTCAATGGCCTAAGTATAGAGGCAAGATAAAGAGATAGATGTTTTGTTTGAAGTTAGTGACATTCCATTTTATTATATCTGCAAGAATATTCAAAAAAAGAATGATATTTCCTTTAATAAATTAAATGTTTTAAAGAAGCTAATCTTTCTCCTTTGCTTATTTTTCTATTTGCTTTACTCTGACCCCCCCATTTTTTTAATAGCTTTGTATCCTTCACCTAAACTGACCCTAATTCTACCCTAATTTTTGTTTTGTATCTTAATTGCACCGGTGGGACAAACATATTCGCACCCCTTTGACCTGTCACATCTTGTTTCATCTGTTACTTTACATTTCTCATCATCAAGGTACAAAATTTTATTAGGACAGATTTCAACACATGCACCACACCCGGTACATGTACCCTTATCAATTATCACAATCCTATTCATTTCTAGCCCCAGAACTATCATCACTATTAATGTTTTTTTACCCATTATTTTTAAGGTTACCTAGCAAATACATACTGGGTTAAGAAAGGAAGAAAAAACTAGGGAAATCAGTCCAATTGGCACAAGGAGAAGTCAAAATCAAAAAAAATGATAGAATAAAAAAAGGATAATGAAGGAAATACCTGTATTAATTAATCTATTACTATTTCACCTACAAAGAAACCGAATACGATAGAATTACCCAATGGTCCAGGATTAGTAATGTGAACAAATACACCATCTTTAAATTGTATTGTAGTCAGATGATGAACTTCACCAGAATATTCTTGTGAAATACCTTCTGCATGGTACCAAACATAGATAGCTTGGGCTGTAATCACATTTTTTGTGTCATTTTTTTCAACATTTGTTATGAAACCATATAGTGTAGTTGTGATGATATCCGTATTTGATGTATTTTTTTGAATTTCATAATGAGGCTGGGAGCCAACGGAAATAGTGATAAACAAAAAAACTACAAATATGGCTATTCCCAGTGTTGAAACTTTTCTTTTCATCATATTTTTCGCCTCCACTTATGATAATCACGTGTGTTGTTATAAATCTATTGCCAAAGATGATGAGAGGTACAGGGAGAGGGAATAACCAATAAAAAATTATTTGGAGACACAGAAAATGATTGTTTAATCTATTCTCACCAGAGCATTCCTCCCACATTGGCTATCTACCTTTCTATAATAAATTTTTTTGCACTGGACTCGACAAAAAAACATCTTATCTGGTACAGAATTGAATTCAAAATAAAAAAAAAGGGAATTACTGACTACTCTATCAAAAACTACAGGAAAATTGAAAAAATTTACATATTTCTTGTAAGAAACTAGATGACATACAATAGGAATGTGCAAAGAACATGATTGCACACATTAGATTATCAAGGATAGATGACGCCCTCATCGGGATTCGAACCCGAGACTACCAGCTCCGGAGGCTGGCGCCATATCCAGGCTAGGCTATGAGGGCACTAGGAAAGAAAGATGATAATGACTTTTTTCTTTAAATTAATTTAGGTACGACTTTTTTTGAGGAGACAACACTAAAAAAAATTTTTAGCTTCCGTAACGTCTTTGTCTTTGCTGGTACGTACGGATTGCCTGAAGAAAATCTGTTTTTTTAAATGCTGGCCAATAGACATCAGAAAAATAGAGTTCAGAGTATGCTAATTGCCAGAGAAGAAAGTTGGAAAGACGTTCTTCGCCTGATGTTCTCAGTACAAAATCCGGGTCAGGTAAGTCACTGGTGTAGAGATAGGACGACATGATATTTGTATTGATAGAATTAATGTCTAATTTGTCTTTTTTTACATCACCAGCTATTTTTTTGATGGCTTGAATAATTTCTTCTCTTCCTCCATAACCAATGGCGAGGTTAAAGAAATAGGAGTCATATTTCTCCGTTGATTTCATTGCTTCCTGGGCTGCTTTTTGAACAGTGGGAGGAAGAAGGGAGAGTTGCCCAAAAACACGGATACGAATCTTGTTTTGGTGTATCCTTTTTTCAGAAAGAAGTTTATAAAAATTAGTGGCGAAAAGATCCATAAGTGCATTGGTCTCTTTTTTTGAACGTTGGAAATTTTCGGTAGAAAATGCATATACTGTCAATATTTTTATGCCTGCTTCTTTGCACCATTCCATAACATCTGCCAGTTTTTCTCCCCCTAACTTATGTCCTTCAACAGTATCAATTCCCTGCTCTTTTGCAAAGCGTCTGTTACCATCCATGATGACGGCTAGATGATGAGGGATGGGATACTTTTTGATTTCTTGTAATAATTTATGGGAACGTATGTCTTCAAATTGAAATTTGACTAATTTAAATAGTCTATTGTGTGTGATATGCATCCAAAAACTAAGGGTTAGAGGGCTTTCTACTGCCTTTTTTTTAATGCGACCAACGACTCGTTTAATTCTGTGCCTTGCTGCCACTATAGAATCTATAAAATCATGTTATAAATAGTTGCTGTTTGCACATAAAAAGTTTCCACCTAGTGTTTTATATTTTGATTGTATTTCGTTTTGCTATGGGCGATATTGCTGTTGTTGCATTGGGAGGAAATGCTCTTATCAAACCTGGTCAGACGGGCACCATCTATGAACAATTTGCAACTACCCGGGAAACCTGTGCCTCAATAGCACAAATGGTGAAGGATGGCTGGGAGATTATATTGACTCATGGCAATGGCCCACAAGTGGGTGCTCTTCTTCTTCAACAAGAGATGGCAAAGACCTTAACCCCGGCAATGCCCTTGGGTATTTGTGTTGCCCAATCACAGGGACAAATTGGCTATATGATTCAGCAATGTATGGCAAATGCCCTAAAAAAAATGGATATATCTAAGGATGTGGTAACCATTGTCTCCCAAGTGATAGTAAACGATGATGATCCTGCCTTTGGCAATCCATCGAAACCTGTGGGGCCAGTTTATGAAGATCAAGATGCTATAACCCATCTTAAACGGGGATATCCCCTGATAAAACAAAAAAAAGGCTGGAGACTTATAGTTCCCTCGCCACAGCCAGTATCTATTGTTGAAGCACCCGTTATAAAAAGATTATTAGAAGAGGGTAACATTGTTATTGCTGCTGGAGGTGGGGGAATGCCAGTGATATGGGAGGATGGAAAAATTGACGGACGAGAAGCGGTAGTGGATAAAGATTTGGCATCCGAGAGACTGGCAACAGAAATCGGTGCAGATTTATTATTGATACTGACAGATGTACAGTATGTCTATTTGGAAAAAGATCAGATAATACAGCGTGCAACACTTGAGGAAATGGAAAAATATTACCAAATGGGTTTTTTCCCCCCAGGTTCCATGGGGCCTAAGGTATTTGCAAGTATACAATTTTTAAAAAATGGGGGAAAACGAGTTGCCATTGCCTCTATTGACAAAGCGTGGCAGGCAGCAAAAGGAGAGGAGGGAACACAGATCATTCATTCAAGCAAGAAAACTTTCTAGTGCCTCTTTTTTTACTTCTTGCTGTTCACCACTCTGCATATCTTTAACAACCACATTGCCTTGATCCCATTCATTTCTACCAAGAATAATGGCTTTTTGCGCACCTATCTTGTCGGCATATTTCAAGGATTTACTTATTGTTCTGTTCATTAAATCAAAATCAACCATAAACCCTACATGACGCAGTTGTGAAACCAGTTTGATAACTTCCCTATCTAAATCCTGATCAAGTGATGTGACATAAATCAACTCTGAGGTGAACGGAAATTCATAATTTTCCTTTTCCAGAGCCATCATCACTCTATCAAAACCAATCGCAAATCCCGCAGTGGGAATTTCTCTTCCCCCCAAGAGGGGTACAAGGGTATATGATCCCCCTCCACATAATTGTTTTTCTGCACCCAGTATAGGAGCTTCAATTTCAAATACTACACCGGTGTAATAATCTAAACCCCGGGCGATATTCATTTTAATTACATCCTTTGTGGGTACGCCGAACAGGTCTAAGAATTCTAAGATTTTGTCAAAATGGTCAATATCATCCTGTGCCACAGTCGATCTTTTAAAATGGCTTCTAATATCATCTATGCTCCTACTAGTTAAAAATTCTTTAAAAAATATGATGTTATCAGACTCAATATGATTTTGTTCTAATAATTGTTCCATTCCATCTATATCATTTTTGTCTAATAATCTAAAAATAGCAGCTTGGCTAGCAGGTGGAAGATCATTAATCAAATAAGATTTTTTTAACAAATTTAAATTACCGATGCATAATCGTATATCCTGTAGCCCCGTGTTTTTTATGGAAAAATATGCCAAGGCAATAAGTTCTGCAATCGCCTCAGGGTTCGAGGGACCTATTAGTTCACAGCCCATCTGCCAAAATTCTCTATATCGACCTTCCTGAGGGCGATCATACCGAAAACAGTTTCCAAAATAATAAAATTTCAAGGGTTTGGTTTCCATCTGCAGTTTTTCTGTATAAAACCTCATGACAGGGGCTGTTAATTCTGGTCTTAATGCAAGATCCCTATCCCCTTTATCCTTGAACGAATAGAGTTCATCAATAATGACATCCCCTGATTTTAGTTCAAAAAGTTCTAGATGCTCAATTGTTGGCGTTGCTATTTCTTTATAACCATACCGTTTAAATGTGTCCTCCATTTTGGCCTGCACCAACCGTCTTTTTTCCATTTCATAGACATCAAAATCTCTTGTCCCCCGGGGCTTTGAAACCATGAACTCACATAGGAGAATGGTTATTATTATTTTTGTAAAATAATTAAGGATTTCAATCGTAAATGATACCAGTGATTTATATATGAGATATCATCAATAGTATCCAATAATGATTTAATTTAAGTACTCTCCTGCCATTTTTATAAAAAAAGTGGAAGAATTATGAAAGAACTACAGGAGTTTTCTAGATCCTTGCATACAAGATATAGATATCATAAGATAAGGCAGCCACGGGTATGGCAAGAATATGATACCCTTAATGGAAAAAAAACACAGGCATTAACAATTATTATTCAAACCATGGGTTGCCGGTGGGCACATCATTCTGGCTGTACCATGTGCGGATATTTTAGGGACAGTCTTCCAGAGGGAATAGATGAGACACAAATTATTGTACAAGTAGATAAGGCATTGGAAAGATATGCTGGGGAATCCATCATAAAAATATTTACTTCTGGAAGTTTCCTGGATTCAAAAGAGATATCGTTTCATACACAAAAAAAAATTTTAAAAGAGGTATCAAAAAGACCCCAGGTGAAGAAAATATCCATAGAATCCAGGCCAGAATATGTTACAGATAAAATTGAAGAATTAGCACAGATGATTAGACCTGTGTCTCTTGAGGTCTCTATTGGCTTGGAGTCCGCTAATGACCGTGTTTTAGAAAAAGCGATAAATAAAGGATTTTTATTTAATGATTGGCTCAAAGCAGCTAGATGCATTCGAAGACACAATATTGATTTAAAAACGTATCTTCTTATCAAACCTCCCTTTCTAACAGAAAGGGAATCCATAGAGGACTGTATCAGATCGGCTGGAAAAATACTTGATTTTTCCACTACTGTTTCCTTTAACCCTGTTAATATACATAGTTATACACTGTTGGAATGGCTCTGGAACCGCGATGAATACCGCCCTCCTTGGCTTTGGTCGATTATGTCCATTTTAAAAGAAGTACATCATCTAGATGGCAAAACACATATTCAGTGTGACATTATTGCAGGGGGACAAAAAAGAGGAGCACATAATTGTGGCAAATGTGATAAAAAAATTCTTGAAAACATAAATAATTTTTCACTTTCCCAAAATGAAAAATTTCTTATGGATGTAGACTGTGACTGCAAAAAAAAATGGGAAGGGCTATTGGAAGTAGAAGGGTTTACCAAAGGATTTTATTTTTAGAAAAATTTTCCCCTTATCTTTTTTCTATCAATTTTTACCCCGGAAGGTGTAACTATCATAATGTTGCCCCCTAATCCTGCTATATCACCCTTTACATCCCGAACTACCTTTTTTAATTCATTAATAACCTTTTCTTCCTCTATTTCATCTCTTTTAATCATACTGTAATCCAATAAAAGCAGATTTCCATTATAAACGGAGTCTATGAGAGATGTTAAATCCTCATATTTTTGAATTTCAGCTACCTTTACATACATTGATGGTTCTTTCTCATGGCTTTCCTCTTTATAGTGAGAAAGATCCAGGTATTCTTCTTTATCACTGCGGTTTTTCCCAAATAGTGTCATGTTTTTCATGTGGATAAAGCCTAAGAAAGTTTATTAAATTATCGATTTAACAAACCCTGTTTATTAAACCAAAGAAATCTTTTAATTTAATAAACGAAACAGTGGGTTTATTGATAGGCTAAATCCATTTTTTCCCACAGGTTTATCAGCATCTAGGGTTCTTAGGATGGCGTGTAGTACGTCATTGCCGAGTTCACCGTCAAGGTATTTTATGGGCTTAGGATCTTTGAGCTTCTCTTTTGATTCTTTGAGTGATGTGATGATATTATGAGGCGATATTGATGGTGAAAACATTGAGTTCATCATTGGCATGATTTCCTGCATTATCGTATCCCGTTATTTTTATCGTATGACCCCCGAAAATGGTGTCATTCCAGAGCCATTCATAAGGGTGTATGTTGTCGCTATATCGGAGAGTATCATCAAGGTAGAACTCTATTTCTTGTATACCTGATTCGTTGTCCCAGGCGGTTACCATGAGACTTATTTTCCCAAATATAATAGTCTTCCCTAGCACGGATGGACAAATCTCCCGGTCATTTATATAAAGATAGTTTGCCCTAGGCTTTGTGATTTTTATTACCGGTTTCTCCATATCTATTTGTGAGATTAATGTTAGGTGAAGCAAGGTTGCTACAATGAGCCTAGTTGCCCTAGCGGTATACCCAAGATCAAGTTTATCTATAGTGTCACCAGGAGAATGATAGTATGGATTGGAATCAAATTCATGATAGAATATTGCATCATATCCATAATTTAGGAATGACCAATGATCACTATTTGCACCTGAGAGTAACCTCAGGATATCAAGGCTGAGATAATCCTTGTACATCTCCGCAATAGTTATGGTAAAGTTAGTTACCCAGGAAGATTCTTCTACTTCATAGATCCTGATACTGTTTTTTCCTTCAAGTGATTCAGTATAACCAATCATATCAGCATTTAACACCGCAACAATATTATCCTCTTTTTCATAGGCATCCCTGGCATAGTTGTCACTTCCGTGTAAACCCTGTTCTTCACCTGAGAAGGTGACAAAGCGGATGGTATCCTCAATTCTATACTCGTCCCCGGTTTCACTTATGACTTTTGCTGCCGCAAGGACAGCTGCCGTACCAGAGCCATTATCATCGGCTCCTGGGCTGCTAGAAACTGTATCGTAGTGGCCACAGATGATATAGATATTGTCACTAGATGTATCCGTGCCATTGAGTGTTGCTTCAACATAACTCCCGGAGGGTATGATTCTTGTTTTTACAGGATACCCCATGGCCTGGAATTCATTGACAATGTATTCTCTTGTCATACTGCAGGCTTCTGTCCCAGTGACCCGGGGGCCAAAATCTTGGAGAGTGTGAATATAAGTACTCATTAGATTTTCATCGATTCGCTCTAATAAATCCTGGATAAAGAAGGCAGTAATCGTCTCATTGGGTGAGATGGTGACTCCAGTTGTGAAAGAGACAGGGATCAATACGGATATCATCATGAAGATGGAACAAGCCGCTGCCAAATGTTTTTTTGTTATTATTGTTGCCATAATAGCAATTATTACATTGTGGAAGTGAACTTATAGTTTTCTTTCCCCCTAACTTAATGCTGTGATAGATAAGTGCCCTATGTAACAAGAATGCTTGATGTATCTAGAGGACATGACACCTGTTCTGTTAGCAATATAGGTAATCTTTGCTGTTAAATTTATGAAAAATATGTAATAATAAAAAATCATTTGATTATTAAAAAAAAAAAAATTGGAGTATAGTGGCCCCATTTAATAGAGATTCACACATTTTTTTGGATTGTAGTATTTTGTCACCATCCCCCATAAAAATGGGAATATACACACATTATTTTCGCAGTCCTTTTACCAAAGCTACTATATGAAAGACGATATCACCAGCTAAATTATCGATTTAACGAATATATCACTATATCACTATTCCACAGTCCCAAAAAAAAGAAAATAGATATAAACAAAAAATTAACACTGGAAAAAAAATGGAAAATCTTATATTGTTTTACGCTGTAAATTATGGCAGTCAAAATGGGGTAGGAGGGGAGACTTTTTCCTCCACTATCTCCATCAGATAGCTATTCCCTCCTATCCCTTCCTTATTCAACAAATTAAAAAACCACTATACCTTATATTATGTCACAAATCCGTTTCTTAGATTTTTTGCCTCCATATGTGTTTATTTCCACTTATCAAAAAATTAATAGAGAATGATTTATTAAAGGTTTCCATCCCCCATATAAAACAAGAGAGAATATAAAATTAAAAGAATAAAAAAAAGGATGAGAATAAAAAATTTTAGGATGTTATATGTAACCTATTTTTTTCTTTTTTCCTGTGGCGTTTCACCCTCTAGATTCATGGAGAGAATTAAACCAAGAACCCCAAATGCAACAAGGGTAATTGTCAGTGTATATACACCAATATTAGTCCAGGCGTTATAATGCAATGACCAGCCGATGTAAAAAATTATTCCTGCAATTAACATCAATAATGACACAATTGTTGTAGGTCCTATCTTAATTTTGATGGTCATGGTTTCACCATTGGGAGCACTGGGATTTGAACCCAGATCGGCGGGTCTCTTCTATGGGTAATTGCTCCAGTTATTCATCACTGGTCAGATGACCCTCTTTTAATCA
>Ga0272441_10009006_pt1 | contig 15560 bp, 7 predicted proteins | sample SSMProp6N_FD_193582 | JGI IMG/M metagenome (GOLD analysis project Ga0272441, IMG submission 193582) | Marine sediment archaeal communities from Little Sippewissett salt marsh, Falmouth, MA, United States - SSM-Prop-6N | ecosystem: Environmental > Aquatic > Marine > Wetlands > Sediment ... | reverse complement strand
CTTTCGGACCGGACGTGAAGTTGCCCGATCCATCATTGAGATAGCTCCTCTTGTCGCCGGCGAAGACTACGTCGAGATCTCCATCGTTGTCCAAATCGGCCAGGCCGGCCATATATCCGTCAACCTTCGAGAAACTGCGGACAAAAGTGAATTGTCCGTTGCTGTTGTTGCGGTACAAATGGCCCGACTCCTTCGCGTCCACAAGTATCATGTCCAGGTCGCCGTCATTGTCGATATCGCCTATGGTGACCCCGCCGTATGCTCGGTGGGTAATCCCGATCGAGCCCGGAACAATCTTGACAAAACTCCCGAGACCTCCGTCATTCCGGAGAATGTTCAGATCGCCGTCACGGTTGCACGCGATCACATCGACATCTCCATCACCGTCATAATCCGTATCGGTCGCCCCCTGGCCGGCGGGGCAGTCATGCAAAGGACCATTTTCGAACGCAGCAAAATTGAAATCTCCCCTGTTCTCGTAGATTTCATTACGTTCGTCCTTCGGGTCGCCCGAGCCCATCCAGCCGGAAACACAGAAGATGTCCAGGTCCCCGTCTCTATCGGCATCGAAGCAGATTACGCCGCGCGTTGCCTCTCTCCGCTGCCTCATGCACCCGGGTGTAACGTCGGTGAACACGCCATTGCCATCATTGCGAAAGATGTTGTTGTGGTTCGGATAGTCGGGATTGTGCCAGGTCGTTCCGTTGACGAGATCGTAGTCGCCGTCGTTGTCCAGATCGGCCCAGCAGCCTCCGTGGCTGCCTCCATCAAAATCGGCAATCCGCCGGGAAGCACCCTCCTCTGCAAAGGTATTGTCCCCCAGATTCCTGAAGAACAGTTCCGCCATAGGCTTTTTGAAGATCATAGTAATATAGAAATCGGGGAGCCCGTCCCGATCCACGTCGGCAAACATGACCCCGTGGCCACCCAGCCTATCCTTCTCAGTCGGACCGCCTGCCCCGGCCTCCAAGGTAATATCCGTGAATGCAAGCCGTCCGAAACACGTTGGTGTGCAAAACGCCGCTACAACCAGACAAACCGAAAGACATTCGATAATGCTAGACTTCCTCAACACCATATGATCCCTCACAGTCCACCGAACAAGGCTCGGCTTTGTGTCATGTTTTCATCTGGAAGGTTTGATCTCCGAACCGGCAGCATTCACAAACCGGATCTCTTGGGCGTCCAATTGCTCGAAGAGTCTTCGCTGCCGCATATCGAACGACCGTCGTGGTTGCTCCTCAGGTCCGTTCCGTTGGCTCCCGTTATGGAAACACCACCCGGCTGCCCCTCCTGCGATCGCGCCCCGCAGATCTGTCAGGAAATCCTCCGCGTCAGGGACCCAGTTTCCGTAGCCCCTGCGAAATGGTTCCTGATAGTGCAGAGGTCTTACCCGCCCCATTTCTTTCATCATCCGCAGGATCTCCCGCGATCGCGGCTCCGTCTGCTGAGGTGATCCCGCCCGCCTGGGTCTGTGCGGACACACAAGATCCACCCCCACCGTCTTGAGCACATCCCGGAGGTCGCTTTCGCGCAAATCGTGCCCTCCAAATGATGCTGTCACAAGTCGCTCTGGATCGAGTCTGCGAACCGCCTCGCGCAGCTGCTTGAGTTCCTCACAGGACACGAACCTTGCATCCCCCACGTCCCGCTCGTTGGCCAGGTCCAGGTACCAGTTACGATAAGGTTTCAGGGTCTGCACCAGTGCCTCCACCGCTCGCAAATGCGACTTTGCGTTTGACAGCCCACCCGCCTCCTTTGATCCCGTGCGTCGATTCAACGTCACGTCCACAACCATCCCACGTTTGTCGCACTCCGCCAGCAGCCACTTGAGTCGATCCATGTATAGCGGCCGGACTGCTCCCTTCGAATCCAAGGCGGAAACGTCTGGGCCATACGCATTCCACGTCGCCCACAAACGAAACCAGTTGAATCCCCGTTTCTGAAAATCATCAAGATCACGCTGGATGGATTCCTCCGATGCTCCCAGCCCCCCGTAGTAACTGAACCCCAGAAGGAATACAGATTTGCCATTACGTGTAAACCGGTTGCCGTCGATCCCCAGCACCGTCTCGCCCCCTCCCTGGGTCTGCGAAACATCATCGGCACACACCACAGCTCCCAACGCAACGAGCCATCCTACAATCATCGCGAGTAGTATCCGTTTACATCTCATGAGAATACTCCAGAAAACAGCCGCATCTTTTGTGCGCTGGATCTGCCTATCGAGCCAGCAGCATCGCTCCATTTGCCTATCCGTATTGCTTTGAGATGTGCCATGTAACCTCGTCACAGACACCCATTGTACGTTCCGTTGTCGATAATACCAGAGTTGGGACAGATATGGGACAGCTGCGCGTCCAACCTTCGGATATTTGACCGGGCGTTGAAGTCGATTGGCCTGTTATGCTATCATCAAGGCCGTAATGTACAGGAGTCCCGTTTATGAACTCATGTGGGAGATATCAGCTAATCACTGCTGTCCTGATATCACTTGCTTCCGGCGGCCGGATCTTCGCCCAGATCATGCCCTTCCCCAACAATCCGAGTTACTGGCAGTACGACGGCCGACCGACGCTGCTGTTCGGAGGCTCAGACCGCGACAATATCTTCCAATGGGCCGATGACGGCACGAAGCTGACAGACCATCTGCATCTGCTCGGCGCGTGCGGCGGCAACTACATTCGCTGCACGATGAGTTCACGCGAGTATACCGTGGAGGGATATCGGTGGGACCTGTTGCCTTATCCGTTTGCGAAGATTGACGGTAAATACGACCTCAGACAGTGGGACGATGTCTATTGGAACAAGCTGCGCACGTTCTTGCGCGAGACGAAGAAGCGGGGTATCATCGTCCAGCTCGAGATTTGGGACCGCTGGAACGAATCGGGCAATTCGTACCGGCGCGGGTCCGGCTGGTACGACTCGCCGTGGAACCCGAACAACAACGTGACATACGACTGGTCGGACAGCCCGTTGCTGAAAGAAGGCAAGACGGATTTCTATAATGCCATCCACATGGCAGCGATGGAAAAGGACCCTGTGCTGTTGCCGCTCCAACAGAGCTTCGTCGCGAAGATCATCGACGAGGTCATTGGCGGTGGTTACGGTCACATGCTGTTTCAGATCGACAACGAAAGCGGCATCGGTAACGACAGCCTGGAGCCGGACCCGTATTGGGCGCGATTCGTTCGCGCGTACGCGCAATCCAAAGCGACCGGTTTCAGAGCGTATGTATGCACGTCGCGGCGTTTCCATTCGCCGACGCCACGGCGGGTCATGAACTTCCGGGATTGGGACAATCCGGAGATGCGTGTCCCTATCGTCAACACGGGGTTCAATTATTGCGACATCTCGCAGAACAACGGCAACAGCGGCCAACAGCACTATGACAATCTGCTCTGGTACAGGTCGAAGGTCCATGAGCATGGCGCCCGACCGATCAACCATGTGAAATGCTACCACTTCAACTGGCCCACCGGCGTCAGTTTTCACAACCGCACCTCGCCCTCCGATGCGGAGGCGGGAGCCAAATTCTGGCGAGTGGTGTTCGGCGGTGGGGCAAGCGTCCGGTTCCACCGCCACACACCGACCCGCCCAGGCGGTTTGCGTGAAGTGGCGTGCCACCGCTGCCCACACGCTCTTCTGGGTCGAGGCGCTCGACGGTGGAGATCCCGTGACCAAGGTGCCCCACCGCGACCGGCTCATGCGTCTGGACGCGCCGTTCACGACAGAGCCCCGGGAGGTCTTCCGGGCCGAGCACCGCATCCGGAATTACGCCTGGGGCGCCGAGGGTGGCACGCTCATGCTCACCCAGCGCGAGCGGATACGCCGCTGGCGCTACGTCTGGCTCCTGAACGTGGACGAGGGCACATCGCGTCTGTGGTTCGATCTCGACGAGGACGACAGCTACAACGATCCAGGCAATCCCCTGTTCCGCCCGCTGCCCAACGGCCAGTGGGTCCTCCGCCAGCGGGGGGACGCGGTCTACTTCCGCGGGAGCGGCGCCACCGACCAGGGCGACCGGCCGTTCCTGGACCTGCGACACCTGGACACCGGCGAGGCCAAGCGTCTGTTCCGCTGCGATCCGAACCGCTACGAGCGTTTCGTGGCGTTCGCCGGTGATGAGGACCGCTTCGTGTTGAGCTCCGAGTCGGCCGTTGACGTGCCCAACTACTATCTGGCCAACTTCGGCAAGGAGATCGAGGCGTCCGAGGGCGAGGCCATCCGGGCCCTGACCCGTGTACCGATCACGCGTTTCGAAGACCCCACTCCCCGACTGCGCGAGATCGAGAAACGCATCGTACAGTACAAGCGCGAGGACGGCGTACCCCTGAGCTTCCAACTGCATCTGCCGCCCGGCTACGAGGAGGGCACGCCGCGGCCTACGGTGCTCTATGCCTATCCCCTCGAGTACTCCGGCGCAACCACCGCGGGACAGGTCAGAGGCTCGGCCCAGCGCTTCATGCGCTTGTACGGCCCGTCTCACCTTTACTTTTTGCTCCAGGGCTACGCCGTGCTCGACCGGACCGCCATGCCGATGCTCGGCGATCCCGAGACCACGTATGACACCTTTGTGCCCCAGTTGGTGGCCGACGCGAAGGCCGCAGTGGCCAAGGCCGTGGAGATGGGAGTGGCCGATCCCGAGCGCATCGGTGTCATCGGCCACAGCCACGGCGGGCTCATGGTAGCCAATCTCCTGGCGCACACCGACCTGTTTCGGGCCGGCATCGCGCGCAGCGGCTCGTACAACAAGACCAACCAGCCTTTCGGCTTCCAGTCCGAGCGTCGGTCCCTCTTCGAGGTGAGGGATGTCTACATCCAGGTCTCGCCGATTTTCTTTGCCAACCAGATCAACGAGCCGATTCTGATCATCCACGGCGACGACGACTCCAACCCGGGCACCCTCACGTTCCAGTCCGAGGTCTTGTTCGAGGCCGTGCGCGGTTCGGGCGGCACCGCCCGGCTCGTGCTGCTGCCCTTCGAGGACCACGGCTATCAGGCCCGGGAGAGTGTGGAACACGTGCTCTGGGAGCAACTCCGGTGGTTCGACAAGTATGTAAAGGGCACTGCGACCGTAACGCCCCAGAGTTCTGACGTGGAGTGACGCCAATAAGGACGGACCGTCTTTTCATTGCTTGATTGCCTTTCGCACTGTTGTCCTCAATTCCACGACCTTGCGTAGCGATGGTTTTCCTTTTGAAGTTGAGGTTACCAGAACCTGCAGGTGGTTCTTGCCGGGTTTTAACACGTCAGTTACATCCAGCGTAAAGGGAGGCATCCAGAGGGTGTCGAAGGTGTGGCCGTTGAGTGTGACCTTGGCCATGATGGATACCTTGCCCAGGTCTAACGTGATGCGCTGTCCTTTGCCAAATCCGGCGGGGAGTTGGAATGTCGTTTCCTGCAAGACTGAGTATCCTTGCGCGTCTTTGGGGATTGTCCGCCAGGGACTCTCAATGGCGAAGGTCTGAGGAGTCTGCTCCATGAGCAGCGTACGCCTGGTGCCATCGCTCATCGCGAGAGTGTAGGTTCCCGGTCTGGCGGTTTCCGCGGTGAGCTTGTCGCTTTGATCGTAGAACAGATCGAGATCGGCAGCAGAGGCGGACCCTGAGGCGGTTGTGACGTCCACCACCGAGGGCTGGCACGGCTTATCGCGGAAAAGCACAAAGCAAGAGTCCGATTTATCTTCGACACTAATAAAGATTCTCGTGCCGTGCTCGGCGCTCTCATAGCGGGCCAGTTTCGTGATCTGACCGGTCACCGGGTTAAACAGTTCCGGGGTCTTTCCGACAACTCGCAGGGTTGCCTCAAATATTCCCGTCCTCCCGAAGTTTGAGAGGAAGAACATCATCCCGTCATCCAACCGGCGCGCCTTCCAGCGTATCGGGCAACTTGCGTTCGAAACAACGGGGGTGATGCCGGCATTCTGCAGGATTTCGGCGGGCACGGGAACAGAATCTATGACCTTGCCCCCCTGCTTCTTGAGTGCTTCAAGTCGTTCGAGCACCTTTGGACGAACATATTTCACCTTCGGCATGGCCAGCACTTTCCAGCGGGCGGCAATACGTTTGGCGTTGTGCTCATCATAGACCACCCATTCGCCACCGACCACGTGCAGTTTCCTGAGAATCGCGTCGGAGCCTATGTAGTCATAATCGTAGCCTGTCGGAACCGGGTGGGCCGGACCGGTCATCTGCGGGGCAAAGTCCCCGATGTAGACGGCCACATCAGCAACCGGATCGCCCTGTTGCAGCATATAGTGACAGCGCTGCAGGTACTTGACCCAGTCACGGGACTCCATGAACCAGGGCGTATTGCGATGGAAGGCCGTACCGAACCAGGGATTCTTGCCCGGGGCACCGTCTTTCGTCTGAAGCGCATAGACATGCAGCACAAAGTGGTTGATGCCCTCGCAGAACAGCTCCTCACCACGGGCCTTGAAAGTGTAAGGGTGGTGCCCGAGATCGAGACTGCTGGTAAAGGCCTCGGCATACACCCGGCGCTTGCCGTAAATATGTCCGGCCGAGCTGGCGGCCCGGCATTCAATGGTACCCAGGTTCTGATTCGACCAGAATTCGCCGCCAATCTCGTCGGAGTAGGCGCCGTAAACCAGAAACTCGCCCGGGAATCCCCAGTGCCCGTAGTTTTCGCACCACAGTGTCAGACCGTGTTCGTGAGCGATGTCCCTCAGTCCGCCAACATAGTTCTCTGCGATCATGTCGGCCACGGTTCGGCGCAAGTCCCAGAGGAACTGATCCGAGGTTTTGGCGCTGTCCACCACGCGTCCGGTCATCACCGGCAGAAGGGAGATGGGATTGTAACCGTTGCGTCTGGCAAACTCGTCGGCAAAGCCGTCCGTCCAGTTCTGGGCACCCTTCTCGTAGCTATCTATCGTGATGCCCTTGAAAGCCGCCCTTTCCGCCGGAGTCATATGCTTGAGCAGCTTTGAGAACATCGAGTTGAAATGGTACTCGATATGCTGCCGGCTCATCTTGTCGCACTCCAAACCGGTTGCCTCAGGAGGCGCAGGACTATTCTTCGTGCCTGTGGTCACCATGCCGAAGTACATGATGTCCCAGTTGCCTTTGGGCAGCTTACAGGTCAACACCCCGTCATCGTTCATCTTGTCGCTCAGATCGATAATACTCCCCTGCTTGACGATCGTCGCGGGATCATCCGGCTCAACCGTATCGGGGAAGATGTAGGACTCCCAGGTAGGACTGGGCGTGGGATGTACCCTGCCCATCTGCTTTTCTATAACCTGGGCAACCTTTGGCGCCGAGGTCAGTACGACCCGGCAATCTGGATTCGGCACCAGTTCAAAGGTCCGGGCCGCGACCTCTTTGAAGCTGAAGGTCTCAATTCCGTTCGGCAGAAAATCTGTTTTGTCACTGCCGCCGGCAGCGTGAATGCCGGCAATGAATTCACGCTCACCATCCCGCAGCGCATAAAGTCGGGCCTTGGCCTTGCCATAGACCACCAGAGCTCGCGAGGTAAAGGGTTCAACGTGTGAGAAACGGAGGGACTTGTCTTGTTTCGAGCCGACAATGGACACGGCATCGAGCCGAGGTACGGCGAGAACCGCAATATCCTGACTCTTGTCGATGCCGGCCGGGCGCACCTTCCGGGAAAACGTGCCGCCCTGAGCAGGAACCTCATGCCAAGCGACCCGCCGCATGGACTGTTCCGGCTTGATCCAGGGGCCGCCCGACTGACTCCAGCCCGGCGCGTTGAACGACATCAGGTCAATGGAAAGGCGATTGGCTTCCTTCAAGGCGTGATGGGTCACTTCATACCACTCGGGCGAGAACATCTTCACAGGCCCGCCACCCTCGATATTGCCGATCATGGCGCGCTTGATCCCAACCCGGGCCATGGCCTCAAGATCCTTGGTGACCCCCTCTTTGGAGATGTCGTTATTGAGCCAATACCAGTAACACCAGGGCTTGGTCTCTTCCGGCGGATTCCGGAAACCGTCTTCAAGATCAGCGGCGGAGGCAAATGTGACAAGTGCGCCCGTGAGCACAAACAATATCAACAGTCTGACTTTCATACTTATTTCCTTTCCCGTTCCCTATCGTGCGGAAACGAACCTGTATACCCCGGATTGTACGGTGAATACGAGATGGCCTTTTTCTGCACGAATGAACTGTATTCCTTCAGATTGCCCCGCAGGCTTGCCGCCTTCCTTCACCTTCTCGAGATCCCTGCCTGGAACATAAACGGTCGCCGTCGAATTGACCGGCACTTCAATCTGCAGCGTTGTCTTTCCTCTCTTTCTGGTCCAGTTGCTGACGATCTTCCCGTACAGGGACTCGGTCGTCGTCTTGGCAAACGTCAGGTCGCCGACAAGGTGCGGCTTGATCACGAAAGATTTATAGCCGGGCTGCTCCGGATCGTTGCGGATGCCGCCTATGCCCTTGATGAACCAGGAGGCAACGCCTGTGAAACAGGTGTGGATCTTGCTTGGAACATTCACTTCCCAGTACTCGGGCCACGTTGTCTCGTCCTTCTCAAGAAAATAGCCGAAACTCGGCAGTGTCGTCTTGCTCAGGTGGGTGTGAAGGATGTCATTGCGTTGGACATCTTCGATCAGGTAATGCATCAGAACAGGCAGTCCCGAACTGCCCATATCGAGGTAAGGCCGTGTCTCGGTAATTTCCTTTTCGAGATTGGCAAGGACGGCGGGCTTCACATCCTCCGGCACCACGCCGACATAGAGCGGAAACGCCAGATGCATCTGGCGACCGGCGAGGTAAACGTTCTTTTCGGCATTGAAGAATGTCTTGTGAATGTCTGTGCGAAGCTCCTCGAGCCGCTTTGTGTAAATCGCAACATCCTCCTCCTTGTCCAGGGCAGCGGCAATGTCGATCATCATCTTCAGATCCAATGCGTACACACAGTTGTTGAACAGGAGTGCCTCCTGAGAACCGCCCCATTCTTTTCTACCGCCCGGCGCTGCCCAGTCGCCCAGGAATTTACCGCCGTCGTTGTACTGCGTAAGGATGCCGTTGGTGACCTTGGAGTGCAGGAATTTTATCCATTTCTTACAGCTCGGGTAGCCGTTTGCAAGAAGCCTTTTGTCTCCATACGTGCGGTAGGCTTCCCAACTTACCGTCAGCACAGCACTACTCCAGAGGGGCCCACCCCAACTTCCTCTCATCTGCGGCGCGACGAAGGCAATCCATCCACTCTCATGCTGAACATCGCACCAATTTCGAACCATCTGCGTATAGAAAGCGCCGGCGCGATAGTTGGGCAATCCGCATCCCCAGGCAGTGGCCCACGACACCTCGCCGTATCCGAGTCGTTCCCGGTGCGGACAATCCATCGTAACCCCGTTCAAAGTGTTGGCACGGAATGTCCAGAGATCGGTCTCGTAGATCCGGTTCAGCAACTCGCTGGAACATCGAAAATGCCCGGTTCGTTTGAAGTCCGAACTGATCGCATACCCGGTGATGTCCGCAACTGAAGGTTTGTAGGACAAACCTTGTATTGTGACAAAACGCCCTCCCGCATAATTGAACCGATTCCGGAATGTTCCGGGCTTCTCCCCGCAGAGATAGGAATGAATCTGCCCGAAGTCCTCCCGGCTCTTTGGATCATCGGCAACGTGTATGGTTATGCGTCTGCCCGACTCGCCGCGCAGGTTGCGGATCTCCAGCCAGCCGGTATAGTTTCGGCCCATATCGACCTTGTACTTCCCGTTGCCCGTCACGTCGGAGCTTTTCGGCGAAGACGGACCAAGGTCGGTAATCTTTACCGGCGTAATGGTCTCAATAACGCGATCCGGCTGGACAATCTGCGCGGAGATCTGAACATCACGCTCGACCGGTACAGCATTGCCCCAGTTCTTGTCATCGAACCCGACGGTATTCCAATCGGCAGCTTGTTTGCGTGCGTCAATTTCCTCGCCGCCATACCCCCCTCCCACGGTCCCGCTGCCGCTCTCGCAGCATTTCCAAGTCGCGTCGGAAACGACAGATTGCCGACGGCCTCGTTTCGTAAGGATATCAGCCCGAACAATCAGGGCGGGCTCCGCGTTGAAGGAGCCGTAGAACCGGGCCCAGCCGGGGCCATGCCAGATAGCCAGGACATTCTCGCCTGCCCGAAGTTTGTCGGTGATATCGTACGTAACGTAATCAACCCTTTTATCGAGACGTGAACCGGCGGGCGCAAGGACGCTGTCATCCGCCTTCTGGCCGTTGATGTAGAGTTCGTGATAGCCAATCGAGGCAACATACACCAAGGCGTTCGCAACGCCGCCTTCCAGGGTAAACGTTTTCCTGAACCAGATGTGCGTATTCCTTGAAGCATGGCCGCCCGCCGCGTTCCAGGGGGCCATACTCTTGGGGCCCAGCACCTTTACGTTCCTCCATCCACCCGCGGAGTTTGCGCTGGTCTGCCAATCACTGTTCACCGTGCCAACCGCCTGCCATTTCTCATCGGTCGATACGTGGAGATGGTCGCCTTTTTCGTACGTAACGTTCAACGTTCCAATCAACCCTGCGGGACCGGCCACAGTATTCACGGCTTTGACGGCAAGAATATTACATCCCGGCTTCACAAGAGACGTCACATCCATGTTGTAACTTTGCTTCCAGTCGTCACCCGACCCGGCACGTTTGCCGTTTACCCATAATTCGAACTGGTTGTCCGCCGTCATCTGCACCTGGGCAGACTTCATCTTCCTGTTTGGGTCCACTGTGAAAACGCGACGGAAATAGCAGGATCCGGCCGACGCCTCGCGCGCAGGATTGCCCTTATCAAGCCATATCCATTGCTCCTCTGCCTTTCCCTGTTTCTCTTTCTTCGAATACTTGATCCATTGGCCCTTCCAGTCTGCCGATTCCAACAGCCCGATCGAGAATCTCGCCGGCTTGCTCCAGTCGGACTCCGTTCCTTTTCTATTGCCCTCGACTCCGCTCAAGGCAAGCCAGACTCGCACTTTCCAGTAACAGTCCACGCCCGAAGTGAGTGCCTTCCCGGCGTAGGGGACGAGGACAGACTGATCGGAGAGGACCTTCCCGCTATCCCATAGATCGCCCTGGTCCGTTGCGAGCTTCTCCGGCGAACTTGCCACGAGAACGTGATAGGCCGTCTGTTTCTGCGCTCGCATTGCCGATTGAATCTGCCAACTCAAGCGAGGGACGGTAGTGTCTATGCCGAGCGGGTCCGTCCTGTACTCGACAGTCAACTCGTTGACCAACACACCCGCTTTCGATGCACCCGCGGACAATTGCGTCAGTCCCGATAAGAACACAAACAGAACGACACCTGCAAACAACATGGAAACTCTTCTCATGACGTCTTTCCCTTTCCTGCCTCTCTCTACTCAACCATGTTTGCACCACAACCGATAACGATTGTAGATGATATCAAAGCAATGCCCCCTGAAACAACAACTTGAATTGTCTTTCGGCTGGACCCTTTCCACTCCCCGGTCACCAACCCGATCATATTGCTGGTGATAATGATGAAAGCCATATGCAGGGGCCTGCTCGCGAAGTCATACTTACCCACCCGGCATGCACCATGCGACTCCAAACTCGTCCTTGAGATCATGCCCCTTGCGACCGTCCCATTCATTGATCTCGATGCCGCCCTTGCCAGTCACCCGCCGCCCCGGCGGCGATATACCTGGTATCCACGTGCAATCGCTCCAGCAATCCCTCGCAAGGCTCGGCCAACTGCTGGACCGCGTCCATGATGACGAGTTCATCCCGGATGCCCAAGTGTCAATAAGGGCTTTGAGAAGGTTTCGGGCAACAAATTGCTGTCTGCCTTTATTAAAAAGTACCCCTTGCAAGTATTTTTTAATAATCTTGATAAAAATCATGAAAGATAAAGTCAGGTTATTCGGTTTCGTTTATGGATTATGCGGCCGAAAAGACTACAGACGAATACGAATAGACGTCATTCTATCACCTCCTGGATAGAAGTACAGACCACTGTATCAGCCTATGTACGCTCTCTGATCCTGGACTTTCACGATTCTGAGGACGTGATTCAGAATATCGCCCTGGTGTTTGCCGACAAATTCGAGCAGCTCGATTCCTCCCGGGATCTGATCCCCTGGGTACTGAAGGTTGCGCGATATGAAGTGGCGAATTACTTCCGCACACAAAACAGAGAAAAGAAGTTTTTTGATGAAAAAGCCATGCATCGGATCGAGCATGCGTATCAGTCCATTCACCCTGAGGCAGACGACGTGAAAGCCGCCTTGCACGAGTGTATTCAGAAACTTCGCGGCCGCCCCAGGGAAACGCTAAAACTCCGCTATTTCAAGGAAATGGGCATAGGGGACATTTCCAGGCAGCTGGGGATCTCCAAGAATGCTGTCTACATCATGCTTTGTCGTGTCAGGGAGGCCCTGGCAAAGTGTGTGAAACGAAAAACCAATAGTCAATGGATGACATCATGACTGATTCGCAAAAGCTCATTCACTTATACCTGGAGAATCAGCTCAGCGCCGAGCAGGCCCGGGAGTTCCAGACGCGCATCAAGGAAGATGATGCGTTTGTGCGACTCTTTGCTCAGTATGGTCTGTTGAATAGTTGCATCCGCAATGAGTTTGCGGAAAACGACGTGCAGGCATCTCTGTCCCGCTATGCGGTCATGCAGTGCGAACCGTCAACGCCGGGGGATACCGGTCAGACGGCCTCCAATCCTATACTGTCATCGGAAGAACCGGATCCCGGACGTATTCGCGAAATTGAATCCTATGCCAAAAGAGAGCTGGAGAAGTTCCTGGCCGAACAAGACAAAGCCGCCCGGGTAGACCAAGACACGCGCAGGCCGTTCATCACGGTTGATTGGAAAGCAGCGCTGGAAGCCCTGGCCCAAAGACTGGATCGCACGTTGGCAATGATCGGGAGAATGGCAGTCGCTGCTTCAATAGTCATAGCGGTTCTTCTGGTTGTAGGCATAGGTGTTGACTACGTACTATCTATGCAAGTGGTGGCTACATTGGACGATTCCTCCCACGCCGTGTGGCGTGTTCCTCCGCAAGAGACTCAGTTACGTCGTGGCTCAATGGCACTCGAACAAGGGTACGCTCAACTGACCTTCAAGCGGGGCGCCCAGGTACTCATCCAGGCACCCTGTACGTTCGAGCTGCAATCCATTAACAAAATGGCCTTGGAAGATGGATCAATGACAGCCAATGTTCCCTCTCAGGCTGTCGGCTTTAGAGTGCAAACCCCCTGGGCCACGGTTGTCGATTATGGTACCGAGTTTGGACTGTCAACTGGGCAGACGAACGGTGCTGAGGTTCATGTGTTCAAAGGCAAGGTGAGTGTGGGCGATGCGACCTCCTCCCAAGTTGCCACAAAAGGGCAAGCCGCGATTGTGGATCAGGCCGGTCATATCGGGTTGAAATCGTTAGGCGATCGTCCTAATCTGTTTGTGCGTGACATGCCCGAGACTGGCAGTTGTTTTGGTATACCGGGAAAGCGTCTGGATTTAGCAGACGTCGTGGGCGGCGGCAATGGTTTTGGAACGGGCGAACCAGGTCGGGCGTTGGATCCTACGAGAGATTATGCCAATTTTACATTCAGGGGGACTATCCTCCGTCGCCCATTTAATCAGGGCATATTTAGGGCCGCATCAGGATTTATCGGCATTGAGCAGTCTCCGTTTATTGACGGGATCTTCGTTCCTGACAGCGGTGAACAATCAACCACCATTAGCTCTACCGGGCTGGTGTTCCAGGATTGCCCGAACACTCACGGGACATATTATGATGGGATTGTATGCGGGGCTGTGTTTGACGATCAGCATGTTCATACAGGACGTTTGGCGGGACACAGCTATGAAACGCCGGAGCAGCCCTCCATCGGCGTCAGTGCCAACGTAGGACTCACCTTCGATCTGGACAGCATCCGTGAGAGCATGTCGGACTGTTCGATTTCCCGCTTCCGAGCCCACTGTGGCATCTCGGAAACCTTGGCAGATCTCCATGAGAAGAACGTCTACGCTCAGGTGAAGGTGACCTTTTGGGTGCTTGTGGATGGACGGATAGAGTACTCCAGAGAATTGGGCACCGATCCTTTTGAATCTGACCCGATTGACATAGCGCTCAATCCCGGCGATCGTTTTTTGACACTCATCACAACGACACCTCAGGAGAATTTGTACTGTTGGAGTATGTTCGCCGAACCGGCATTGGAACTTGAGCGCAGACATCGGTAGTCAGAGATCGATTGGCTGAACCGGCATTGATTCAGCAATCGTGCTGTCAGTTCTTGTGTAAGGAGTAAGATGGTGATGGAGAGCATGTGGGTTTTCTTGATGGAGGGCGGTCTTTGATTCATGGGGATGCATTTCAGCATGCAAAGCGAACATTTCGCGCCGGTGAAGAATGCATATGGCAAATGAACGATGAAAACGGAAACAGAATCAATACGGTGATATGTAACGGCAATTCCTTGTGTCCATTGTTGAATCATACACCAAGTGTTCTGTCTCAACTCATTCGACAGTTGTCATGCTGAACGAAGTGAAGCATCTGGGCTGACAACCAGACGTCAGTATCGCACCAGAAGGAACGTGCGGTGGCGAAATCCTTAACTGACGCTCAGGGTGGCAAACGACGGAGCAATAGTAGAAATGCCGGTTTTGAGAGCAATTTGGAAGGAGGATAGTCATGTTTAAGAAGTCAGTGTATTTCAGTGTCGTTTGGGGGCTGTTTTGTCTTGTCGGTACAACCGGTGCCCTGGGAGAAACAGGCGAGATCTTATTCGAGTATTGGGACGGAATAGGCGGCACGCTGGACAGTCTCTATAATAGCGAAAAGTGGCCGGAACAGCCGGATCGATGGGAGTACCGCACCAGCCTGGAAGGCGAGACCGACTGGGCCGAGACCTACTCAACGCGCGTTCGGGGATTCCTGCATCCGCCCCAGACCGGCACGTATTCCTTCTGGATCGCCAGCGATGATGGCAGTGAACTATGGCTGAGCAAGGGCGAAACTCCCGACAGCGCGACTCTCATCGCCAGCGTGCCTGAGTGGACGACCCCGCAGGAGTGGACCAAGTTCCCGTCGCAACAGTCCGGCGCAATTTATCTCGAAGCCGGCAGCCGATACTATATCGAGGCCAGGCACGTGGAAGGCGATGGTGGAGACCACCTGGCCGTGGCCTGGGCCGGCCCCGGCATTGGCGCTGATCCCCTGGTCATCGCGGGTACGTATCTCTCCCCCTGGATTCGTCTGGACCCCATTTCTCCAAGTCCTGCGGCTGGAGCCATCGACGTCAAGCCTACAAATCGCATACTCAGGTGGTCACCCGGAAAGGATCATACAGCCGGATACTGGGACGTGTACTTAGGGACCGATCCGGAAGACCTCCAACTGGTTGCCGACAACAAACCGTTTGCATCGAAACTGTATGTGCATGCAGCAGGGTTCGAGCCTGGCCAGATCTATTACTGGCGCGTGGACGCGGTCGAGACCGACAAGACCACGATTTCTACAGGCGATCTATGGTCGTTCTTAGTTCTACCCATGACCGCTAACATGCCCAATCCGGCCGATTGGGCCAAGAACAAGCTGACGCATG
>Ga0272441_10009005_pt1 | contig 15560 bp, 14 predicted proteins | sample SSMProp6N_FD_193582 | JGI IMG/M metagenome (GOLD analysis project Ga0272441, IMG submission 193582) | Marine sediment archaeal communities from Little Sippewissett salt marsh, Falmouth, MA, United States - SSM-Prop-6N | ecosystem: Environmental > Aquatic > Marine > Wetlands > Sediment ... | reverse complement strand
AAAGGATGCTGATGGCGGCGAACGGGAGGAACAGGCACCGGATGGTCATGCTCATGCGGAGCGCTCACCTGGCGACGAACAGGAAGACCAGAGACGACAAAAGAGCCATGCCGGTCTCGGATGTTATAGACGAAATAAGAAAATTATCATCCGGAAAAGGCTCCCCCGCGGATTGTCTTTCAAGCATAAGATACGGCAAAACCGCCGACGGCATACCTTTGCTGGAGAAAGCCCGCAGTTATTCAGGTTTTAACGCCCGGGAGGACTTATGGCCCCTGCGCCGGAACAAGAACGATAAAATGTTCTCCTGGACTACATTCTACTACAGGGAGATCCATGTCCTCCAGGAGTTGGGAATACTCGTGCCTTTAAAGGGAGGGGAACCTGAACGGTACAGGTTCTCCGAGTTGATCATCGGCAAGAACGAAAACCATACGAGCGCCGTTTTAGACACCCTGGACGAACTCGAACACCGGATCGGAGAGAAGGGGGAAAAACGGGTCCTCCACCGAGGAGCGATAAAGAAGGATCAGATCCCCGAGATAAGGGAACTTGTATCGATGGCAATACTCAGTCATCAAAAAACCGCCCCGGCGTCAGTGAGCGCCGCGACTATCAAGGGAATAAACAGGGACGACATCAGGGGCAGTATACTGGGGATATTTCAAAAGAGCAACAAGTCCATAAAAGAACTCAAAAAAGACCTTCTGTCGGGGTTGGATAAGGATGATATAAAATGGAAACTGCCCGGCGTTTTATGCGCCATGCTGGACGCCGGAGTTCTGAACACAGAGAACATAGGCCCTGTGCTGGACGAATTGCTGAAAGTTCCCGATATAGACGACCTGGATGATTATAATTTTACCTGCTATAACCTATACAAACTCTTTTCAAGCCCCGCGACCGATAAAACCGAACTGTTTGAGAACCTGAGCGTCCTGATCCGGCTTATTGATGAAAAGTCCCTCCCCTCGGATCCTTGTTCAATTTACAACAGCCTTCTGGAAGCAGGGGCGATAACCAACCTGGAAGAACTGCGTAAGGCCCATGATCTTATTATCTTAATTGGCTATAATGTTGACCGGTTCGAAGAACAATATGAAGAGGGAAGCTGGTACGGATCTTTTGCGGAGGAGTCTTTCGCGACCATGGTTAAAAAAGCGGGCGCGAAGGGCTTGGGCTGTTTAGTCCAGCCGTCTGTTTTGCTGCCCAAGCTCCGGAAAGAAGGGCTGAAGATCAAAGGGCTTCAATATGAGAATAAGTTCGCTGAACCTAATTTGGTCGAATGGATAGAGAGATACGAACATTTCCTCAACTCCGCGCGCAAGCTTGGCTCCGCCGAAGAGATAGAACGCGTTCGCTCAATAACCGGCAGGGGCTTCACCGATTGCGCTGGATGCCTTGTAGACCTTAAGCTGAAGATAAAAGATGTAAAGGGCCTGATAGAAGCGGCCGCTTCCCAACCAGAAGCGCTTATCCGCCTGTTCGAATTGATGGATGAAATAAGCCTGAGGCAAGATCGTATAGATTATTCCGATGTCATGTATGACCTTTCAAAAAAGGCCAGAATACGCCTGCTGGATATCATGCGCGAGATCTTCCTTGAAAGACCGGAAAAGGCTCTGGCGGAAGCTAAACGCATTATGACCGTCGTTAAGACATATCAGGATAATGAAGTGAAATTGTCGGCCTGGGAAGAAGCGAGATGGGCGGCATTCTGGAAAAACTACAAGACGGCTTTTCCGGCAAATCAGGAAAACGGGGCCACGCGACCGGAAAAGGCCCCTGAACGCGAATGGTACGAGAAAGAAAGGCAAATATGGCCGGAGACGGGTTTTCATGTACAGGTTCTTGAGACAGGAGACCTCAGATCAAAGCAAGTGGCCTTAAACGCGCTCCTGGAAGGTTTTTTGCGGATGCGTATAAAACCGGGTAAAAGTTTCATAGATCGCCTTTACGAAATGTACCAGGCGGCGGAAGAACCATTAAAAACAAGGATACTGTTCCTTCTGATAGTTTTCGGCCTCGATTCAGACGATATACGCGCCATGATCCTTGAGATATGGAAACCCGAAGCTCCGTCTGATTTGTTACACACCATTACCTCTGGAATAGGATATTCTGTCCACAGCGGCACTATCTCGGCAATTGAAGAGAAAACTTTGGTAAAAAAACTTATGAATTTGAGTTCTCACAAGGATCCCGAGGTATCATTCAGCGCTTTTATGTGTTTGGATTACCTTAATAAACGGGGCGAGATCACGATTTCAGACACGTTGCTGGATCCAAAAAAGCATCGCTGGAGTTTTTATAAGAATAAGTCCATTAAAGCCCATTTACTCAGTGAGAAAGAGATATCAGCGCTCCTTAAACACGCATCTTCCTGCCCGTCTCCCGCCGAGTTCATCGAAGATCTTTTCGTCGAAAAGGGGAACAGGGCCGTCTTTATGGGGGAAGCGGGCGGGGAAAAACCCGTTTTCTCACCCACGAAATTCAGATCGCTGATAGAAGGAGCGGGTATAACACATATAGCCGTGCCTTTCTCGATCGCTGAAAGGGAGCAGTTCGAGAAATTCTTGAGAGCGGAAATGGACCTTGAAGAGAAGACCAGGAAAATAACTGTCGCGAGCCTGCCTGATCAACTTATGGGAAGCTACCTTTCAAAGATATGCTGCAAAGAACTTGAGAGTTATACAGAGGTCTTCACGGGGCTTAAAGACTCGGGTCAGGTGTCCTTTATCTATTATGATCCTGCCCCGGGAACAAGAAAAAGCCCTTTAGGCGAACTTGGGATCGACATAAGGAACAGCGTGATAAGAAAGGCCCTTGAAAGCTCCACGGATTCACGTGTCCTTGTCCTTGGCGCCTGGCATGATATGCGCAAGGAACAAAGAAGGGCGGAGGTTACCCTTGCCTCGGAGGCTCTCCGCCAGCATGGAAAAGAAAACGTTTCCACGGTTCTTGTTTTACCTGAGGAAAGAATGGACCAATTCTGCGAAAAAGCCAACAACCTTCCCGATCTGTTAGAGAAAGTCCCTTCAGATTTCGGCACAGGGATCGAAGGCCTCCCCTTGTCCGATTTAAAACTACCTGCTTATGCGGGCACTTTCGGGGGGAGCTACGATGGTTTAATATTCAGAAAGATACCAGACGAAGGTGGTGAAGATGACGCAGATGAGCCTTCCTGGAAAAGGCCTGACGCTACGCCTGCTCCCGGGAAGATACCCGCCCTGTCCGGAAAAGGCTCACCCGCGGACCTCCTGCAAGCTATACGTGACAATCCGGAGATCCTTGAAAAAGCACTGAGTGAAGAGGGAATAACCGTTGACGAGATCGCCGAGATAAGGCCGTTCGCCAGGGGTACGGTATATAAGGAGTTAAAGATACTCAAAGACGCCTGCGTATTTTCCGCGGCCGGAAAAAGAGCTCATTATCGTTTTTCCGGATCGCTGCGGGGCCCCGACATGAACTATACGAAGACGATGATAAACGCCGTATGCGATATCAAATTCGATATAAGCAAAAGAGGGGATAGAAGGCCTTTGCACAGGGGCAGCATACCTCAGGACAGGAAGGGCACATTGAAGGAGCTTGTCAGGATGACCGTACTTCACCAGGCAAAGCTCATGCAGGGGCCGACGACCCAAAAGAACAAGGTGCTTTGGCACATCATAGATCCTAAACTTCTCTCACGGGGGCAGGACAATTCCTGGTTCTTCCAGAAGATCAACAAGGCGTCCAGGGAATCGGATACGCCTGAAAGAATATATTTTTTGGGAGTGAACGAGGATATAGGGACCGCTATCCGAAAGATAGAGGACAGGACCCCGGATGCTGTCATCGACGTTGCCTTGAGTGCCAGGGAACTTTTGCATTCCGTTCCGGATAGCTTTGGGGATGAAAAGATAAAGACACTGGTGTTCGAGGGTAAGGTGGGCGACTTAACCCAGATAGAGGGAATAACGGCGGCTTTAAGAGCCCTGCATCTTGAAAGGGAAGAGGTCATACCGGAACTCTTGAGGATCTACGCGATATTGCACGGTTCGCCGTTTGACGGAGAAATACCTTCACAAGAACTCCTGGAAGACCCCAAAGCGTTTGCCCGAGCGTTCGTCTTTATGCTCCCGCCCGTTGAAAGGATCCCCATAAGCGATATGGTAAAGCTCAACGAGAGGCTCCTCAACTTTATCATATCAGCGTAAATAGTTTTTATTATCCTAACTAACAAAAGTTGCTTTTTATTATTTAACATGATACCCTTTAGGTAAGGTGAAAGTTAGAAATATTATCGGGGGTTGTCATGTGCATGCCTTTTTCAGATCAAGCGAAGCGCGTATTTGTGCTTGTGATACTTCTTGCTGCATTTTCCATGATGCCATCCCCGATTAGTTCCGAAGCTTCTTTCGCGTATTTAGAAGGGTTAGCGTCATGGTACGCTGATTTCTCGCCCGGGATCAAACCAACAACCGCAAATATGGAAAGATTCGACCATGATAAGATGACCTGCGCGATGTGGGGGGTGCCGTTCGATTCCATGATAGAGGTAACGAACGTAAAGAACGGCAAAAAGGTCATTGTGCGAGTCAACGACAGGGGCCCCGCCAAACGCCTCTGCCGCAAGGGGAGGGTGATAGACCTGACAATGGCCGCTTTCCGTATGATAGAGGACCTTGATAAAGGGCTAGCCAGGGTAAAGATCAAGATCGTCAAATAGCACACCAGCCTTTATAATCTAAAAAATATTTGTTTTTTTAAGCCCGAGCCATTATAATTAGGATGAATTTAATAATATCTTGATCATAAATATGTCTACAATTAAGAACAATCTTACCTTGGCGCTGGCAGCGCTTATCTTGACTTTTTCACTGTCGGCGTGTACTACCACGCCTGTATCGAGGCCCGCCGCGGACGCTGTTATATACGACTCGACAGCGATCTCTCCCGGCGTACGCGAAGACCTCTACCATTCTGTCGCCCCCGGGGAGACTCTCTGGCGCATCGCCCAGATGTATGACGTGAACATAAACACGCTCAAGAAGGTAAACAATATAAGGGACGTCCAGGATATAGAGATAGGGACAAAGTTATACATCCCGGACGCGGCGCGCAGAAGGCACGTTATAACGCTTTATCCTTCCAGGAAATGGAAATACATAATCATCCACCACAGCGCCACCGATTTCGGGAGCTCCGCGCAGTTCAATAAGGCCCATCTCAACAGGGGGTGGAGGGGGATAGGGTATCATTTCGTTATTGATAACGGCACCTGCGGCAAGGATGACGGACAGATCGAGACCACCCCGCGCTGGATCGAGCAGACCGCCGGCGCGCACTGCAAGGCCGGCCACATGAACGACCGGGGGATAGGCATATGTCTTGTGGGAAACTTTTCCGAAGGGGACATATCACACAAGCAGATGAGGTCGCTTGTCCTTCTTGTCAACAAGCTGCGAAAGTACTACCGGATCCCTAAAAGCCATATAATGGGGCACGGGCAGGTCGTAGGCGCCAACACCGAGTGCCCCGGCAAGCATTTCCCCTGGGCCACTTTCTGGTCCAAACTCGGCCGCTGAAGTCCTTTACCCCAAACCATTCCCGGCAATCCCACAGAAAAATCTTGACAGGCATTTCTTACGGGTATATACTCACAACAACCGGTAAGTTCTTATGAGTATATACTAATAATAACCCCCGTGTTACTTTTGGTATATACCACAAACAACCCCGCAAAATAGAATATATGACAGTTATGAGGCAAAAGGGAAGACCAAGAAAAACAAAAATAGTCGAGGGAGAGCCCCGTATCGGCCATTTCAGCCCGAGGGGCAAGCCCGGGCGCCCGGACGAGGCTGTAGTGGCCGTCGAGGAGTTCGAGGCGATAAGGCTGCATGATTATCTCGGGATGCAGCAGAAGAAGGCGGCCGAGATGATGGGCATTTCCCAGCAGTCATTCAGCAGGATAGTGCGTGAGGCGCGCAAAAAGGTTTCAGGAGCGATAGTAAACGCTAAAATTATAAGGATAGAGGGCGGTTATTTCGTCAGCAAAGGAGATAAAGATGAACATACAGGAAAGAAGTGAAGGCGACGCCCTGACACTGGTCCTGGACGGCAGTTTCGACGAGATGACCAGTCCGGCGGTCGAGAAAAAAATTGACGAGGCGATTGCCGGGGAAAATGGTATAATTACGTTCGATATGCGCAACGTGAAGTATATTTCCAGCGCTGGAATACGTGTGCTTATACTCGCGCACAAGAAAGCCATGAAAAGCGGCAAGAAGATCAGGATAGGCGAGATGTCGGACAAGGTCCGCGAGGTCATCAAGATCGTAGGGATTCTGCCGCTGTTTTCGATATAGGGAGGAGTAGTTGGCCAAGAAGACCCCTGAAGTATACATGATGCGGGCCACGCTGGTGAGCCTCTCCTGCAACGTAGTCCTTGTTTCCATAAAATCCGTAGCGCTTGTCCTTGTAAATTCCCTGGCCATAGCCGTTGACCTCGGAATATCCTTCGTCGGATTGACCGTATCGGTAATACTTTATTATTCCATGAAGCTGGCCAACCGGCCGGCCGACCTAATACATAATTACGGCTACGGCAAGGTGGAGAACGTCTGTGAGGCGCTCGAGGGGGTAGTGCTGATAGGCATAGCGCTTGCCATGTCCTCTCAGGCTGTATTGGAACTTTTCCACCCGACCGGCGTCAGCCTGCCGCTTGTCGGTCTCGTCTCATCCTGCGTGAACGCTTCCATAAACTTTATTGGGGCCAGGTATATCTTCAAGATGGCCCGGAAAAGCCACTCCCCGGCCATACACGCCGAAGGGGTCCATTACAGGCTCGAGGGGTTCGTATCCGGGATAATCGCTTTATCGTTCCCGGTAGAGATGTTGCTGAGGGCGGAAGGTTTTCGGGGATTGTCGCTTTATGTCGACCCTATGTCCGCTCTTTTTGTGAGCGCCCTTATAATAATACCCTCGTTCAAGCTGGCCAAAAGCTCCTTCTTCAAGCTGCTGGACTCTTCGGTGGAGGAGGACAGCCAGATGGAGATCCTCAAGAAGCTCGCCGTGTACATGGACCGTTTCTGCGAGTTCAAGGACCTCAGGACCAGGACAGCCGGCAGGAAGAAGTTCGTGGAGTTCAAACTCGTGGTGCCGGAGGATATAAGTTTCAGGCGGGGGCACGAGCTCTGTAACGCCCTTGAGAGGGACATCAGCGAAGGCATACCGAATTGTGAGGTCCTTATAAAGATGGAGCCCTGCAATAAGGATTGCGAATTTGTAAGGAACGGGCAGCAATGCCCTTATTTGTGACTTGCTGTCATTCCGAGCGAGGCCCAAAGGGCCGAGTCGAGGAATCTGAATTTAAAATATGTTTAAGGAGGATATCGTGCGGAAAACAGCTTTAATCTCAGCGATATTGTTAGCTTCTCTTCAGGTCTTGGCCCCCGACGCGGGGGCTTACACGGTCTCTTACAGGCAGACCGTCACGACAGGGCAGGGGGGAGCCCCGGCCATTCAGATGAGGGTATGGGTCAAGGACGATAAGATGAGGGTTGAGACCGACACCGGAAGCGGGCAGGGGATAATGATCTTCAAGGACAAGGAGATGTACACATACGTCCCCCAGCAGGGTATGTGGATGAAGATGCCGCACGGCCAGGACGCGGAATTCCAGTACGTCGAGGACTCGGAGAAATATGTCCAGTACCTTGAGAAGCAGGGCGCCGTCAAGACGGGGTCTGAGACCGTCAACGGGTATCCATGCGATATATACGAATACAAGGACAAGCAAAGCGGGGCCGACGTGACCGCATGGGTGTGGAAAGAAAAGGAATTCCCGGTGAAGATGGTCCTCGCTGGCCCCGGCATAGACTCACAGGTCCTTTTCAGCAATATCAGGGTCAACGAGCCCATATCCGACGAGATGTTCGAGGTCCCGCGCAGCCAGAAAACGGTCGACATGACCAACATCAAAGGCATGCTCAAGGCCTTCCAGGACTGATCAGCATAATTGATCTTCGAAAAAGCCCGACGGGATATAATCCTATCGGGCTTTTTTTGTAACAAAATCCCTCCTTTTTGTGTCTATATTATGAGGTATCTTTGACTACCTTGCTTATATGTGATATACTTAAAGTGGTTAGAATAATGACTAGATTGAAGGGAGGTCATCATGGCCACTTTAACGGTTACAGAGGCGAAGGCCCATCTTTTGGAGCTTATAAGGAAAGCGGACAGGACCATGCAGCATTTCATAATATCAAAGAACGGCAAGCCCAAAGCCATTCTAATGAGTATAGACGAATATGAGAGCTGGCTTGAGACTATAGAGGTCCTGTCCGATAAAGACGCCCTGGAAGACATCCGGGAAGCAAGAAAAGAGCTTTCCGGGGGAGGGGGGCATACGTTTAAGGAAGTATTTAAGAGGTCTCCGAGGAAGAAATAGGCCACATGAGATATACCATCCTTATAGCCACAAGGGCAAAAAAACAGATAGAAACACTACCGGAAAAGATCAGGGAAAAGATCGCCAACGCCATCGAGGACCTCTCATCTGATGCCGCCATGGGAAAGGCCCTGAAAGCCCAGCTGAAGGGTTTATTTTCGTACAGGGTCGGGAACTACCGCATAATCTACCAGGTGATCCGCAAAAAACTCGTCATACATATAATCTCCGTAAGGCACCGCAAGGACGCATACCGCGCGTAATATTTTGGGTATATACTCATAATGTTATTTCTGTGTTAATTCAGCAGCTCGAACAATTTTTTAAACAATTCTTGTTGATCCTTTAAAGTTCTGACCCGGGCGCAAGGCTCAGAAATAGCAAATCACTTGAAATTTTTAAGGATCGAAAAAAACCCCAATATCAGGAAACAAGCCAATTTTAAAGCCGGTTTCACAAGACTTTGGCGAAAGCTTTAAAACTTCCGAAAAAATATCTGGATAATACAATAAAGTTTTAAAGTATAGGGTAAAGTTATGGGTTTCCAGGGTAAGTTTTTGAGGGGGCATGTATAAAGCCCGAATATGGATAACAGGAGTAACAACCCGCAAACATTTTGTTGAATTCCTCAAAAGAGAAGCAGATCCAGCTAAAGTTTAACAATAATCCGGAAAATATCACCATATAAACCCGTATGGGGCCTTTTATATTCAAAAACCCCTAACGTCCGATAATGTATCTTATGTAAACTACGCAATAAGGAAAAACCCGCCCCCGGCACCCCCAGCCTTTGCACCTGTGCCTGGCGGTTTGGTATCTACGAACGGCATGAATTTATAAGAGATCCGGGGAAAGTTTTAAGGGCAAGGCGCCTGGGGACGTTTCCCGTGCGTTTACGCGGCGAGCTTTAAGGGAAGCGTCCCCACCAAAGGTTCCTCCCCACTAAACACCAAAAACGAGTAGGTGGACATTATTGAGTATTTACCCATTAATCCAGGCGTGTCATTCCCGCGTAAGCGGGAAACTATAAACCAAAGACGGGAATCTATGAAAAGAAAGTCGCTTTCCGGGACCTCCTTAAAAAGGTCCCGGAAAGAATCAAGGGTTTGTCATGGAATTCATGGAAATTGGTCTAAAACAGGCCCCAAACTTCCAAAATAAGGCCCATTTTAAGCCCTACAAGCCGACTTTTTCTGAAATACGAGGGTAGGCCCACCTCCGAAAACACCCCCTTAAAAACAGGGTATTTTCTGGGATGGAACAACGGAATGGGGACAGCCCCCGAAGGAACTGTCCCCATTTTGTCATTCCCGCGAAAGCGGGAATCTCTACTGTACCGAAACCACCTTCACATCAAAATTAAGGTTTTTTCCCGCCAACGGATGATTCAGATCTATCTTAACCGTATTATCCGTCACCTCGGTGATCTTTACCGGGAAAGTCGACCCGTCCGGCCTCTGTGCCTGAAGTATCATTCCGGCCGTGGGCTCCACGTTCGAGGGCACCTGCTCTCTGGGTACCTCCTGGAAGGCTTCCTTGCTTACCAGGCCATACCCCTCCTCCGGGGGTACCTCTATCTTACGCTCCTCCCCCTCTTTCATCCCTTCCATCCTCTTGGTGAGGCCGGGTATAAGGCTATTATCCCCGTGGGTGTATTTCAGGGGCTCCTTCCCGTCCGAGCTATCGACCACCTTACCTTCTACGGTCAGGGTGTATTCAAAAGCTATCTTCTTCCCTTTTTCGATCTGTGTCATGTTGCACCTCCCATTATGCTGTTAATACGGTCCAAAAAGCCTACTTTCTCATCCTAACGCACATGGGAACATATGTCAAAGCTATTCGGGCCAAAGGCCTGTCCGGGGCCTGATTACAGAGGCTCCCCTATTGGACGAGTTTCACAACTGGTTGAATGACATGGAACAAGAAGAATATCATTTTAGGAACACATATACGCTTATCTACATAAAAAATAATTAAATTAATAATGATTGCATTATAACAATGCCTTCGACTTCACGAAAATATGGCTTCCTCTCATCTAAGCAAATATCTAAAAATTTTGCATATTCTTTCTTTGTACTTAGGATAACAAGGACATCTTTTCTGCGAAAATTAAAGTTTCCTTTAATTCTCCACTCTCTCTCATGGGTCCAATCAACAAAGTCGTTAGTATTATCTAAATCTAATCTAACAATTCGCCACCAATCATCTTCTGGTAATAACATTTTCGCAACTTCTGTTTTATCATAAAAGACTGGACGCGCACCTTGCTTAAAAGCCAGTTGTTTTTTAAAAGATAAGCCAGATGCCCTATATCTGATATTGTCGTAGCCATATTTTTTTCTATAATTTCTTTCAAAAAGAATGTTTTGTGCGAGTGAATATAATGGTGCATCTTGAAAACATACGGCTGAATGGCTTCCAACAATAAAACTCGAACCCGGATTGCTACCTACGATTATTTCTTCATCTAACATTTTGAAAATAATCTCAGCTGTTGATTTTTGGAGGCCATCTATTATTGATTCCTTTGTTAAATGGGTAACTCTGCTTGTAAGGTCAATGCGAGTTGCACTTCTTTCAAGCCAATCAGAAAGTTTGATTCCCATTTTGAGTTACCCTTTTTAAAAAGTTAACATTTCGGGACGGTTTTCAATCTAATCTTACACCTGTCCCAGTTTTATTTCCACATCCGTCCCTATTTTCAGCTTAAACCTGTCCCCTCCCCCTTTTGTTAGGAGGATAGGTCTACGATTGATTTTGGGGGCAAAGCTGTGTTTATTTCAGGAACACTTATCCGAATATTTTCAAAAACACCCCTTATAACCATTATATGGAGTACTTACGTTTTCTTAAAAGGAATGCCTCTTCGCCTCCCTCCATAATGTGCTTAATGGAGGTGCATATATAATCTTGATCAATTGTACCTATTGGGTTTTTAAAATCTAATTTTACACCTTCTTTTTCAATCCGTCTGTCCATAATGACTATTGCTCCTGAATCTCCATTGACTACCAAGTTGGCATTATGAGATACGAATATTATTTGACGCTCCAATCTGATTTCATAGATTAGCTTCAGTAGTTCATTTTGAATGAAGTCATTATCTAAATCATCTTCTGGTTGATCGATAATTAAAGGAGAAATTCCAGTTTCTCCTAGAGCTATTTTCAAAAATTCAACAGCTTGCTGTCCATAGCTAGCTTTGCTAATATCTATTTCCTCGCCCGCTTCAGAGCGATAATTTATTTTCAAATCATCAGTTAGTTCCGCGGTGAGTATTTTGTCGAAACCTTCAGGAGTATCAACAAGTTTGGCAATAATTTTCTCTCTAATGCTATGGCTAAATACTTTTAGAATTTCAAACTCATCTTCGATTTTTTCACCGTAACGCTTTCGTTGAACAGCAAGGATCAACTCACTGATTAGTAAGTTCCAATTTTTTATAGGATCTCCATCCCTCAATCGCTCCGCTATATTATCAAAATCGGCATCTGAAGCATAAGACCCCTTGCAGATTTCCTTGAATAAACCTAAAGCCTTGCTTAATCCATGCCCTCTTAGGACTTCGATTTTTAAATGGGAATTTTTAATATTATGGATTTTTTGTGCCCGACCTTCCAACAAATCAGCTCTTTCTTGTAATTTTTTTACCCAGTTATTTTTCGTGGCTGTAACATTCTTGCTGATTTCCGAATTTTCATCTAACCACCTTATGGTTTTATTTTTATTCACTCGCAACTCTGCCAATTCTTCTGCCAATTTCTGCAGTCGGTTTTTCAGCTCCTCCCGGCCTTTAATTTTCCTCTGAACTTTTTCTATCCGATCCTTATAAGAAACCGCTTTCTTCTCTAATACATCAATCCTAGGGGGGATATCTCCTAGTAATATATTTGCCTCACCAATTTGTTTATTCCATTGCCTCAAAGCATCTTCAATTTTTCTTAACTCGTCATTCCATTTGGCATCTATGAAAGTTGCCGCCTTGAGTATCTCTATCTGATGAGAGAAAAAATCAACTATTGCTTTGGTGTCCCGCTCAAATGACAGGATTTTATCTTTATTTGATGCTTTCAAAAATAGCAAAGCATGCATTGTTTCCATAAATTGTTGAGAATTTTCTAGATCAGCTTTTTCTTTTTGGTTTAAATCACCCTCCAAAGTTTCTCTCAGGGATTTTGTTTGTTCAGATAAAAGCTTTTCTTTCTTTTCAAATTCTTCTAATTGTTTTTTTCCATGGATATACTCATATTGAGTCTTAACAGCAGTGGCATAATGACTCCTGGCATTTTCAATTTCTCCCAAAATTTTTCGCTGTTCACTTTGAATTGGATATAACAGCATCTCTCTAAAACGCTCGGGAGATCTTCCGATTTCGCTCAATTCTCCTTGTATAAATTGACACAAGTCTGTAATATCTGTTTCAGGGAACCCATCAGAGAAATCGGAGTGTTCAAGGTATTTCCATCTATAATTATATTCATTAAGTCCGGATATTTCACATTCAATATTGATGTTGATCTCACCTTTAAGTTCAACAGCGATAGTTGTTCCTGGTGCGAAAGGCCCTTTTTCTTCAAAAAGTCCGTTAAATTTTTCCTCTTGATCTATAATCCATGAGGGAGGATTTATTCCTGATTCAAAATGGAACTTCTCAAAGTCTTGTCTGAGGATTTTCATCAAAGCAAACAATATTAAGCTTTTCCCTGTTCCCCTACCGCCTACTATTGTATTATATTCATCGTGAAAGTCGACAGTAAGCTCTTTTTTGAATAAGTTACTATTTCTAATTGTTAGTTTAGAAATATAATTCAATGGGCGAGACGGTTCCTCATAAAAAAGTCTTTTTTCCTTGCCAGATATCAAGGCCTGTTTTAAAGCATTACACTTTGGTTCGGATATTTTTATCCAAGTTACAGCAGAACCGATCTCATTTTCACTTGCCGAGTTTTCTTTGCGCAGCTTTCTCGCATCAGATGTAACTAATACACCGATAGGCTTGGAATTATAATTAGGATCGTTTCCTTCAACTATGCAAAGGTTTGCATTTGAATACTTTCTAGACACTACGCCCCCAACAATACCTTCCATTTTATATATATTTATGGCATCTTTTGTAGCCCGGAAAAGACCAGTACTGCCTTCAAGAACGGGGCATACTAAGGTATGATTTTTGTCTGCCCCGGAATTTAACTCAACAATTATGTCTTTTAAATGTCTGCTTGAACGAGCATTTTCAGATATTTTTTCTTTGATATTTTGCTTTGGGTCTTCGATGCCGAGGGTTCCACAAAGCCTTTTTAACTTATCAGGATCATAATAATTTAAGTCAAAGTATACAATGAATTGGATTCCTTCCGCGCTTAAAATTTCCATACCGCCTAAAATCCAGATTGCATCTATTTTACCACGGCCTTCAATAACTCTTTTTAATTCTAAAGAAGGCCAAAAATCATTATGATCTGTGACTGCTATAAGATTTATGCCCTCTTCTTCGCAGTAACTGATTACATCGTTAGCCCATTCTTCTAGCACATCTAATCCTTTGGGGGCCCAAACATCATCTTTATATCGCTTATCTCTAATGCTATGAAAATGCAAATCTGATTTTTTTAATTGCAACATCATATTTCCTCCTATAATCACCCCACCTGCTGCTTTTTATGCCTCCCGGATAGCCGTCATTCAGGGCATCAACTATAGCATCTCCTCTCTCACCAGGGACTGTCCCAGAATTTTATCTCAGGAGGTTTCTCAATTTAATCAAACACCTGTTCCCTCCCCCCCCACCCTAAAACCTGCCGCTTGCCTTTTTTAATTAAGTATCGTGTCCTCGAAATTCCAACTTGTTATGGGCCTTGCGATATAAATTTATATATCCCATACACCTCTATTAATAGAAACAAATTCTTTAAATTTATCAACTGAAATAACTTTTGTGTTCTCAGAAAGGCCTCGCTGTAGCAAAGTTCTCGCCCTTTTTCTCGCCTCCCTGTCTGGATTTACAATAACAAGAGATTGTAAAGCATCTTTTTTCAGTGATGTTTTAAAGAGGGAAGTAGCATGTAAATCTGTTAGTGGAAATGAATATCCAATTATTACAACCTTTTTCGCGTTAGCTATAGCATCCCCTGCTTTTCGCCACAAATGAGCAAATAACCCCTTATCATAACGCTTATGCCATTCAGGGGGGATAATTGTAAAACGTGCATTTCCCCTCTGTTTTGTATAAGGTCTCTCTTTTAAAGTTATATTGGGCAAATCTTCCTCAAGATCTTCTTCTTTTACATATAAATGTAAGGATCCATGAAGCTTATATAAACAAACCGTTGTCTTCTTGGGGGCAACAACCCCTTTCTGCCATTTATCAAAACCCTTAAGGTTGCTTGATCTTGGTTTAAGTTTAAATCCATACCCATATTGCGCATTCCATTTCTTTTCTCCAAAATCTTTAAGTGAGTAGTCCAAGGTGCAGTCATAATTAAAACTAATTATATTATCTTTGTTTTTCAGAATATTCTTAACAAATTTCTCATGAATCTCACAATTCACGGGATCACGATGAAGTTTCCCTTTGTGCAATGTCAAAGATTCTTCAAAAACCACTGCTATTGCTTGCTTGAGACGTTTCTGCATTTTTTCTAGGTCCGCAACTTTCAAGCCCCTAGTAGCTTTCCCCCTAACTTTTAACATTTCTATCATTTGTTCAAGAGTAGAAAATACCGTCTCCATCGTAACGTCGAAGTTGCACCCAAATAACTGTATAACGTCTGACACAACTTGGTTAATCAAATCTTGATGTTTTTCAGAACCCACTCTTTGCAATTGAGTGAAAAAATCACCATCAAGAAATGGCAAACATGGATTTTCTGTTGGTTCCACAAAACTACATCCTCGCGTTGCTCCTGCGCCAAAAACAAATAATGCCATATAAATCCCTTTTCCCTATACAATAATACCGCTTATCAAACTAAATCTAAACCCCCATTACCGCCCCCACCCCATTGCTCTGCATTAACGGCTCGATGCCGTTAATGCAAGCCCAGAAACACGCGCGCATATAACCGGTTACCCTAAAACAATAGATTCCCACTTACGTGGGAATGACACCCAGGGT
>Ga0272441_10009004_pt1 | contig 15561 bp, 14 predicted proteins | sample SSMProp6N_FD_193582 | JGI IMG/M metagenome (GOLD analysis project Ga0272441, IMG submission 193582) | Marine sediment archaeal communities from Little Sippewissett salt marsh, Falmouth, MA, United States - SSM-Prop-6N | ecosystem: Environmental > Aquatic > Marine > Wetlands > Sediment ... | reverse complement strand
GTTCACCACAAGCACTGCGCAAGCTGCTCCACCCGAAACGACGACCTCGACCACCGCTGCGACGGAGGACACACAACCGGCGGAAGAGAGCACTACTTCGACGACCCAGCCACAGACCACCACAACCACGGCGCCATCTGCACCGGTGCAGGTCAGCACGGGAGCCTTCTACGGCATTGACCACTCGGCCGAAGGCACCGCCGCGGTGTACGGACAGGACGGCACGTACGTCTTGCGCTTCGAGGACGACACCGACATCCAGAACGGGCCCGATCTCTACGTCTGGGTGTTGCCATCCGATGACTATGAAGGCGGCACACCACCCGACTACATCGACCTCGGGAAGATCAAAGGCAACGTCGGCGGACAGAACTACGCGTTGCCGACGGAGTTCGACCCGGACGAGCATCGGTTCGTGTTGGTGTGGTGCGATCGGTTCAGCGTTCCTTTCGCCGCAGCCCCGTTGGGGTAGGCTCGTTCGTGGACGGCGACGTCCGCGGGGAGTCGGCGGCCTGGAGCTACGCTCCTTCGCCATGGTGAAGCACGATCGATGGGCCGAACCCGACATCCTCGCGGAGTTCAACAAGCGGGAGTACCGCGTGCTCGAGGTCCGTGTCGGTATGACGTTGACCCACACCGGGTCCAGGTTCACAGGAACGGTCGCTCAGTTCACGCGGGGCGGGGAAGTCGTCCTCATGGATAGGTGGGGCGAACAGCAAACGTTCCCGGCACACGATGGCGCGTTCATGCACAACGGGAGTCGCGTGAGCATGCGGGACCCTGCGCCGTCCCCGCGAGCGGAGCCTCGCTTCACCGCCTCGGGCTCGATCGACGCCGGGGAATCGCGAGCTCGGATCGCTAGGGCAAGCCGGATCTGGGTTGAGGGCCTCCACGACGCAGAGTTGATCGAGAAGATCTGGGGCGACGACCTCAGGGAGGCGGCAGTCGTTGTTGAACCCCTCCACGGAGCGGACGACCTGGTGAACGCGGTTGCCGGCTACGCGCCGAGCCCCACCCGCCGCCTCGGGGTGCTCCTCGATCACCTCCTCGAGGGATCGAAGGAATCCCACATCGCTCAGGCCGTTCGCAATCCGGACGTCCTCATCTGTGGCCACCCGTATGTCGACATCTGGGCAGCCATCAAACCGGCAACGATCGGCATCGCCGAGTGGCCGGAAGTTGAACATGGCCGGCCGTGGAAGGAGGGCGTTCTCGAGAGCCTCGGCCTGGATGTCGCATCCGGCTCGTTTTGGGCTCGCGTCCTGGACTCGGTGACGTCCTATCGCGACGTCGAAACACCCCTGGTGAACGCAGTCGAGCAACTCATCGACTTCGTGACCGCAGACGACGCCATTGATGGGTGACGCAACGGTGAATCGTCGAGGCCAGCATCCGGGCTGCACCCTCCAGAGCGCTGGGGTGCTCAGCCCGTGTTGCGCATCCCGGCGGCGATCCCATTTACCGTGAGTAGGAGTGCCCGCTCGAGCGTGGGATCGGTTTCGCCTGCGCGTCGCCGAGCGAGCAACGTCACCTGGAGCAGGTTGAGGGGATCGAGGTAGTAGTCCCGCACGGACAACGTTCGCTTGAGGACGGGAAGCCGGTCGAGAATGCCGGTCCCAGTCAGGTGCTCGATCTCTGCAACGGTGCGCTGATACTCCTCCCGGATCCGATCGAACAGGTGATGGTGCTCCGGCGCGACCAGATCCTGGACGTAGCGTGACGCGATCTCCAGGTCGGTCTTGGCGAGTGTCATCTCGACGTTGGAGATGAACGTCTGGAGGAAGAGGAACTCCTCGTACATCTCCTGGACAACGTCCCACCTTCCATCCCGGCGCATCGCGGCAAGACCCGAACCCACGCCATACCAGCCCGGCACGATCTGGCGCGACTGTGTCCAACCGAACACCCATGGAATTGCCCGTAGATCATCGAGGCCGGTGCCGCCACCCGGGCGTCTCGCAGGACGAGAACCGATGTTCATCTCCGCAAGTTCCTCCACCGGGGTTGCTGCGAGGAAGTAATCGACCAAACCCGGCGAATCGACCAGATCCCGATACGAGGAGAACGAGGCTTGCGACAGCGCCTCCATCGTGTCGGTCCAACGATCGAGAACGTCCTTTGACTGGCGAGAAGAGCGGTGGAGGACCGAGGCCTCGAGAACCGACGAGAGCGCAAGTTCCAGGTTGCGATGAGCAAGGCTCGGCAGTCCGTACTTGTCCGAGATGATCTCGCCCTGTTCGGTGACCTTGATGCGGCCGTCCACGGTGCCAAATGGCTGGGCGAGAATTGCCTGATGGGTCGGTCCGCCGCCACGTCCAATCGTTCCGCCACGTCCGTGGAACAGGCGAAGCGTGACACCGTGCCGGCGGGCGGCGTTGTGAAGCAGGCGTTGTGCCTTGTAGATCTCCCACTGTGATGTTGTGATCCCGCCGATCTTGTTGGAGTCGGAGTAGCCGAGCATCACTTCCTGGATGTCGCCCCTGAGGCGGATAACCTCCCGATACGGGGGGCTGCTCAACAGAGCGTCCAGCAGGTCCCCAGCATCGCGGAGCGCATCGGGTGTCTCGAGGAGTGGCACGAATCCGACTCTGGCGAACCCGCCGTGGAGATCGAGGAGTCCAGCGTCGCGAGCAAGGACCGCTGCCGCCAGGACATCATCTTCGCCGGACGTCATCGAGACGATGTACGACTCGATCGTGGAGGGGCCGAATCGGTCGAGTGCTGCGCGGATCGTCTGGAAGGTCTCGACGACGGAGGACGACGCCTCGGGCAGCGTGGTGGTAGGAGCAGCCAGGGGGCGCCCGCGTGTGAGATCCTCCGTAAGGAGCTGGCTCCTCGTCGGCCGCTCGAGGCCGGCGTAGTCGATGCCGATGCGGTTGTAGAGGTATTCGAGTACTTCGTGATGACGCGCAGCGTGCTCGCGGATGTCCATGGTCGCGAGATGAAAGCCAAAAGTCTCGACGTTTCGCATGAGCCGCAACACAACTCCGTTGGCAATGAGTTCTCCGGCATCGCCGAGCAGCGAACGATGGAGGATGCCGAGGTCGTCGAGTAGATCGCGGCTACTGCGGTAGTCCTCTCCCGGAACGTGGCGTGCTCCCTCCGCGTGCCGCTTCCGCGTGTTCGCGAGACGCTCGTGGATGAAGGCGCACTTCAACCGGTACGGTTCGCCGCGGTTGAGCGTCCGAAACCGAAGCCACACCTCCGGCAGCGATTGACGATCAGCGGCAAGGGAGTCGGATAGCTCATCACTCACCTGTCGGTATCGCGATGAGGTGGAGAGTTCTTCAGCCAGCCTCTCCACCTGGGTGCTCACAGCGCGAAGCGCATGGTCGTGTTGGACCTCGAGAACCCGCATCGTGACTTCGGCTGTCACCGACGGGTTCCCGTCCCGATCGCCGCCTACCCACGTACCGAATCTGATGGGGGCCGGTCCCGACGCTACGCTGCGCCCCAAGCGCTGCAACCCAACGGCGATCTCCTCTCCAAGCTGGGGCAGCACATCCGTCGACAGCTGATCCAGATAGAACATGGCGGAACGCGCTTCGTCGATCGGCTGAGGTCGCTGAGATCTCAGTTCGTCGGTCTGCCAGATCTGGTCGATGATCTCGGCGACACGCCGGTCTATGCCCGCTCGCTTGGCAGAGGAGATTCCGCCCTCATTCCGCGCAACCAGGAGGTCTGCGATTCGGCCGAGTTTTGTAAGGAGCGTGCGGCGAACCGCTTCGGTTGGATGAGCCGTGAACACCGGACGCAGCTCGAGGCGACCCAGCACGTCTTCCAAGACATCAGCTTCGGGTCGCGCAGCGAGGATCCGGTCGATCGTCGCCGCAAACGTGCGATCCTGGTCTGCAACGGCCAGGTCGTCCACCCGGTGTGTCTGCTCTGCAACGTTGGCGAGATGGAAATAGGCAGAAAACGCCCGCACCAGATTGACCGCCTGCTCCAAGTCGAGCTCTCGCAGCACCGTGCGGAGGCGCGCACCTACGGCTTGGTCGCCGTCAGTCCGGCTCGACTTCGTGAGGAGACGGACCTCCTCGACGAGCTCGAGCAACTCGTGCCCGTGCTGGCGCTTCAGAGCGTCGCCCAACTGAGAACCGAGTCGACGGATGTCGGCCCGGAGGCGATCGTCACCAACGTTGTCTGAAACGGTGTCCATGGTCTCGAGAGGCTACCCCCGCTCGTACGCGCATCTTCGACCCATAGCCCTGGCCCAATCTCAGTGCGCCGTAGGGGATTCTCGCCATACGCTCAACAGGAAGCCCCCAGCCATTGTGGCGAGGAGAAACGCGACCGCCGCGACCGACGGGATACTGGAGTCGGGGTTGCCCGGACGGGGTTGGCCGAACTGGAAGAAGAAGTCGATCGCGGGCGTCAAGAGAACCACGGTGGGTGCGGCGACGAACGCGAAGCGAACGACGGCACCCCAATCCTCCCGACGGGTGCGCCAGTTGTAGGCGATGGCACCAGCCAGCGCCGGCAGCGCGAACAGGGGGCTGAACCCGGGAGCTGCGAACGCAGTCAAGAGACCGAGGGCAACCCACCACACGAGGAACCCAGGCCCGGCCACGCGCCGATTGATCGGCGCGCGGCTGTTCAACCAGAACGCCAGCGAGGCACCGATACCGAACGAGACGATGAAGTAGGCGTACGCCTCGAACACCGACGGCGTCGGACGAATCGCGACAATGAGAAGCCACACCAGCGTGGCGACAAACGTTGCCACGAGGCTGAGGAGAAGGGCGATGCCGCTACTGCGGGCGAGCGATCCTGCCGTATGCGTGCGTCGCCGCACGGAACGAAATACCCCGAACACGAGCAGCGCCGCGGCCAGCAACGCAGCTGCAACCGACCACGATGCGGCGTACTGGACGAAGAAGGGGCGGAGGGTGAAGTACACGGAATCGCCCGAATTGGGAGTCGATCCGAGGTCGAGGTCTCCGAAGTGCTGGGCGATGCCGAGCGCGTTCGATCCGTGGTGTTGTACGGAGCCCCCGCTGACCGACTCGAGGTCGTCGGCTGGGGAGTGGTAGATCGGCGATCCCCGCATGTAGGCAAAGTGGAAGCCGGGTACTCCGGCGTTGCGGAACGGGTCGAAGTCCGTTCCGAAGTCACCCATGAGGGCGGTGATCTCAGCGATGAACGAAAACGCGCTCGGGTTCGATACCACCGCGGAATACTGACCGACCAGCCAGGTTTCGGAGCCGGAGGTCTCAACGAGCGATGAAGGTCCAGCGCCTCCAACGGCTTCGAGGTTCACGACGAGAGCGATGTTGCGGAAGACCGGACTCTCGCCAACGAATGCCCGGGAGCCATACCGAGGATTGGGTTCTTCGCTGTCGGTGAACAGCAGGATCACGTCGTTGCGCAGCTGCGGCCCGGCGAGGATCGCTCGGCCCGACTCCAACAGCGTGGCGACCGCCGCGCTGTTGTCATTTGCGCCGGGAGTTGCTGGAACCGTGTCGTAGTGGGCCATCAGAGCGATAGCACCGGTGGTGGAGCTTCCGGGAATCGTCGCCATGATGTTGATGACATCGACCGGCTCTCCATCTTCGAAATAGTTGGGCGCCGAGATCGTCTGGAGCTCGGGCTCGAGGCCGAGTCCCTCAAGTTCGGCAATCAGATAGCGCCGGACCTCGGCGATCGCCGCCGAGCCCATTGGGTGCGGCTGTTGTGCGATGACCTCGATGTGTTCGACTGCTCGAGCAGCAGAGAACTCGGTCTCGGGAACATTGCTCGGCAGCGCAGCAGGAGGCATGACGGAGGAGAACCCGACGGCGATGAGGACGAGGACGACGGCGCACGGAATGAGTTTGAAGGCCCACACAGGCCGCTGTGCAGACTGGTCGACCGATCCGGGGCCCATCGGTGCCTCCGCAGCGTTGACTCGCTTGGATTGAGCGTACGTGAGCTTGGTCGCCGCGCTGTAGGGACCGACGACCCTTGTAAGCGGAAGGCCACCACCAAAGACGCCACCACCTCGTTGCCAGACTCCACGATTCGGGCTGAGGTCAGGCGCCCGCGAAATCGATGACGCGTGTGATCGTGCCTTGACACATGCCCATCGTGACTTCCTTTGCCCATGTTGCGCCGTCCTCCAGAGGCGAGAACATCAGCGTTTCCACGTTGGGCTCCGGTGGCCACTCCCACGGTCCCGAGGGCGGTAGACCGCCCTGGCATTCGATCTCGCCGTCCCACGCGTCGTACCACGTGCCGGTCACGAGCAGCTGCAGCGTTCTCGTTCCGTCGGCTGCATCTTCGACGACCCCGCTGAGCGTGAACCGGTGGCTGCCGGTTGCCTCGCCGGTGCAGATGCCACCTGCTCGCACGAATCCTTCGGCGTCCATCCAACCCGAACCGCTGACCTCAAGGCTCTCGGCTGCTGGGAATACGTTGACCGTTGCAGTCCCAGAGGACGTGATCTCGGATTCCCCGTCGGGTCCGAGCTGACACACGTAGCGCTCGTCGAAGAGAACCGTGAACGTCTCAGGCACGTCTTCCAGCATCTCGATGTCGGGATCCGTCGTCGGCACTTCGGACGTCCCGCCGCCAACCGCCGGTGTTGTTGTCGTTGTGGGTGTCGTCGGGGCAATGGTGACCGTGGTGTCGGATGGCTCGGACTCACCAGCACACCCCGCGGAGAGCACCAGGGCGGTCGATACGACCGCGGCTGCGGCAGCGCGATGCCGCTTCTGTCCCATGCGATCATCATCGCGCCGACCAGCCCGATTCGCCAGGATTGATTCATCAGGCCAGGGCAGGTGATAGTCACATCTCGGCCAGCGCAGGAACCACCTCTGTCCCGAGGCGTTCCACCGGTGTGCCTTGGTAGTCGTCGAACACGTTGAAGATGACGTGGTCGAATCCGAGTTCGGCCATAGGCCGGATCTGGTCGATGATCTCAGACGCCGGTTGCCCGGTGTAGAAGAACCCTCCGACCGTCTTGGAGATCTCGTCGTAGTCCCGCCCGAAACGCTCACAGTGGGCTCTGAGCACATCCAGCTTATGGCTGAGCCCCTCGGGCCCGCCGAAAACGAACAAGTTGCACGCGTCTGCATACTGGGCGACCATTCTCAGCGTCTTCTTTTCCCCAGAGCCGCCAATGAGAATCGGCGGGTGCGGTTTGGTGAGCGCCTGCGGGCTGTTGATCGGTTCAGCCAGCGTGAAGAGCTCGCCGTTGATCGGGGAGCGGTCACCATCCCACATCCGCAAGATGATCTGGAGCGTTTCTTCGAGCTGCTCGAACCGCTCGGCCAATGGGGGATATGGGAGGCCGAGTCCGAGTGCTTCGCGTTCATACCAGCCTGCGCCGATGCCCAGCCAGGCCCGGCCGCCGGAGAGAACGTCAAGGGTGGTGACGGCCTTCGCGAGGTATCCGGGATGGCGATAGTTGACGCCGGTCACAAGGGTGCCGAGCCTGATCCGCTCGGTGATTCCTGCGAGGTAGGCGAGGGCGGAGTAGGCCTCGAGCATGGCATTGTCCGCGGGACCGATCATCGGCTCCAGCTGGAAGAAGTGGTCCATCACCCACAACGTGTCAAACCCGCCGGCGTCGGCTGCTTCTCCGATGGTTCGCAACGCCGGCCCGATAGCAGGATCACCGCCCGGCCAGGTGAAGTTGGCGACCTGAATACTCGCCTTCATGAGACGACCCACGGACTCTGGTCCACCGGCCCCGTCGCCACTCGTGCAGTGTTCATCCTCTTCCTCCCCGGATACACCTCGGTCCACCCATGCTTGCCACGCTACCGATGAGGTTGTGGTTGTCAACGGCGCGCCCGGACGCCGCCGCTTCCGGCCGCAGGGAAAGCGAATCCGGGAGACGGGCAATGGATAGCCACCGGCACCACGGCCGCGCCGGCCAGTCTTGAAGGTTCGTTGGTACGAACCCGATATCGCCGACGGCTGCAGGTGATTGTTAGAAGAGGACGTGTTCGAGCGCAGCCACGACCGCCGCCACATCGCCGGCCGGATCTCCTGCTCGAATGACTCGCGCTGGCGGGAGTGCGGGATCGCGCTCAATGGGTCGCCTATGCTCGGATCGGTGCCGTCGGGCCGTCTTCCTGCGGCTGACCTCCCCACCAAACGGAGCAACTATGGGGCAACGACTGGACAACGCGACCTCCCTCTACCTCGAGGCGATCCGAGACGGGGACTACGTCGAAGCCATCAACACGTATGCCGGGGCTCGATACACCCAGCACTCCACACCGGTCAAGGATGGCAAGGAAGGGTTCATCGAGTTCTTTGCCGACTTTGTCCAACGCAACCCGACACGCGAGATCGAGATCATTCGAGCGTTCGAGGACGGCCCCTACGTGTTCCTGCATGTCGTGCAGATCCTCGACGACGGCCGGTACCGCTACGTCACAGCCGACATCTTCGACACCGACGAGGACTGCAAGCTCATCGAGCACTGGGACATCATCGGAGAACTCCGTGAAACCACCGCAAGCGGTCGCAGCCAGATTGACGGGCCGACCGAGATCTTGGACCTGGACAAGACCGAGGACAACAAGCAGCTCGTGATCCGATTCGTCAACGAGGTCCTCCTCACCGGCGACTACAACCGCCTGTCCGAATTCATGGCCCCCGACTACGCCGAACACAATCCCGACGTCGCGGACGGCGTCGAGTCGCTTGAGGCCTACGCGATCGAAACAGAGATGGGATACATCAAGCTGCACAGGGCCGTGGGCGCCGGCAACTTCGTCGCGACCCTCGCTGAGAGCGAATCCGAAAGAAGACGGCGCGCCGTCATCGATCTGTTCCGCCTCGAACACGGCAAGATCGTCGAGCATTGGGACGTGGTCGAAGTGATCACCCCCGAGGACACCTGGGTCAACTCCGGGAAGTTCTGACGTTTGCCGAGACTCGCGACACCGGTTGTCTGCGTCTCGACCCCTAGCGCCCCGTTTCTGCCAGTCGTTTGATCTCCAGCAGCATCTTGCGACTCATCACGAATGTGATGGCTTCGATGGGGAAGCGCCCGAAGGCGAGCCTGGTAGCGAACCCGGGGGAGTAGTCGCTACGGCCGCGCGTGAGGAGTCGACTCCTCCCTGCAGATCCCGACTGGACGGCGAACTGCCACGTGGAGATTCCCCAGCTCTCCTCCGCCGCGACGTCGGCCGGGGAGCCGAAGAGAACCAGGGTGTGCGGTGGCTCGACGACTTCGATCCGCAGCGGCGGTGCCGTCGGATGAAGGTAGACCTCATCGCCGACCTCGGGATGCTGGTACTCCGGGAGGATCTCGGTGGTGTTGGTGATCTTGCACCCGACCATGTTCTCGAGCGTCTGGTAGGTGTAGAAGCCGCCGCGCCGCTGCCCGATTTGAGCAATCCACGGCCAGACCGCTTCCGGCGGCGCTGCGATGTCGATACCGAGGGTGTAGGACCACTTGGGGTCCGGAACGAGTTCGTCGCCGGGAAGGGGATCGGTCGCCTCGCTTCCCGTCGTCCCCCAGCGCAAACGCTTCCGTCCCACGAACGGGGTCGCAACCAGATTCCAGGCAACAAGACCGGCGCCCTCGAGAGCAGCAAGAACGCCGACGCCGGGTGAATGGGTGCTTGTGGCCATGCCTCCTCCTCAAGACCATTCTGCCCGCTCGGCCGCATAGAGCGAGCGGTATCCGCCCGGGCAGCGTTGGCCAGACCGAACATCACCGGTCACGTAGGCCCTTGCCGTCCAGGATCTTCTGGGCGTACTCCTCGACCCGTGCCTCGCGGGTCTTGGCCTGCTTGGCATCGGAGAAGTACAGGTTGTACTCCCGCCGCCGACCCGGGGTCAGCGACTCAAACGCAGCCGCGAGTGCCGGGTCTTGGTCGAGACGATTCTGGAGTTCCTCGACAAGGACAAGTTCGGGAGCCGGGCCTACTTCCAGGCCAGCCGCCTCGACTTCGATGGCCTCGTCGATGTAGGCCCTAACGGTGTCGGTCAGCCGCTCCACATCCTGCACCGAGGTGAACCGAATGCGGCGAGCCGATCGAGAGTTCGGTCCCTGCTCCTCGAGAACGCCAGCTTGATCGTTCAACAAGGCACCTTTGAAGAACATGAGGGCCAGGAACTCGTTCATCTCCTGGAGGATGACGATGTTCTTGCCCCCAAAGCTGTAGCAGGGCTTGCCCCACTTGATCTCTTCAGTGAGCCCACAGCCCAGCAGCGTCGGACGCAGGCCGATCATTTCCTCCGGCCACCTGTCCGACTGCTTGATGTAGGAATCTACGTCCGGGTTCACCGCTCCTCCGATCAGCGAAAGCACGGGTGCGTCACCATCCGCCGGTACCTCTTGAGACAATACCGCTTGGTAGCGCTTCGAGCGGTCGAGCAGTTCGAAGTGCGGTCAGCAATTGGGGCGCGGGTTCTTCTGGCATAATCGGCCGGGTGGACAACGAAGAAGCAAAGAGGGTTCTCGACCGCGTCTATGCCGAGCTGCGCAGTGAGCCCTACAGCGAACTCGTAGCTCGATTCCTGCACAAGCAAGACGTACGCGAGGTTGTGGCGGATTCCGGTGCGGTGTACCAAGTTGAGGCGCAAGCCTTCTGGGATGATCCTCGCCAGCCTGGGAACCTGAGGGTGATGATTGCGGCTGACGACGGCGGGTGGCGGGCATCATTTAGCCCTCTGTCCACGGACTTCATCGTCGCCCCTGACGGCTCATTTGTGGGCGAGTGACGGCGAACTGGCCAACTATCAGGTGTGGACACACGAGCCACGAGGACCCCGGCGACCCACAGGCTTTGGTAGCGTCAATCAAGAATCCTGGGAGGTGCCATGCCGGGCGGATCGAAGTACGAAGGGTCACCGGAGAGGCTCATTCAATACACCGCGGTGATCGAACAGAGCGAGAGCGGCGCGGAGGTGAAAGGTGCCAAGAACCCCTACACCTCTCGCAACGGGCACATGTTCAGCTTTCTCGACAGCGGTGGGACGATGGCGCTGCGGCTTTCGGGCGAGCTCACTGAGGAGTTCCGTTCGCGATACGACAGCGGCGACGTGATCCAGTACGGCGCCACGATGCGGGGCTATTCGTCAGTACCGGCCGAGTTGCTTGCTGCCACCGATGAGCTGGCCGGCTGGTTCGACAAGGCCTGGATCTGGATCGGCTCGCTGCCACCGAAGACGAAGTAGCGGACCCTCGGTAGCGTTGTGATCATGACCGAGCCCGCCCCGATCGAATCTGCGGATGTGGCTGCCGTGTTCGCCTCCTACCCCGAGGCCGTCCGGCCGAGGCTGTTTGCCTTGCGCCAACTCATTCTCGACACAGCCGAAGAAACCAGCGGTGTCGGCGCCATCGAGGAAACCCTCAAATGGGGCCAGCCCGCCTATCTGACCAGTGAGACCGGAAGCGGAAGCACGATCCGGATCGCCCCGACCGGGCCGAAGTCCGGTCATGACTATGCGATGTACTTCATTTGCCACACTGACCTGGTTGCGACCTTCGAGCACATGTTCGGCGACGTATTCACCTACGAGCGGAACCGAGCGCTGCTCTTCGAAGTCGGCGACAACATCCCGAAGGCTCAGCTCCGAGAATGTGTGGCAATGGCCTTGACCTACCACCGGTCGAAGGTGTGACCCGGGCAACCGGATCAGAGCTCGTCGGTGCCACTGCAAACGTCGTGAGGAGTCCCATGATTCCCGCGACCACCGCGAGTGAACTTGGCTGCGAGAACATCGGGAGGAGGTGCGCCGGATACGCCGATTCCGAAAATCGTGGAGGTCGTCAGCTTCTGCCTTCGGTGGCTGCTGCGTCGAGGATCAGGGCCAATTCGGCGGGTCGGCTGACCATCGGCCAGTGCCCCGAGTCGATGTCGACGAACCTGACATATCTGGCGCGGCTGAGCTCGGGGACATCGCCGGCGTCGATCCACGCTCTTGCCTGGTCGGGACTGTATTCGGGGCACACCAGGAACACGGGAACGTCAAAACGCTGATCGTCGCTCAGACGTACGATGCCCTTCGAGACCCCCTCAGGAACGGGAACTGATCCCGAGGCGATGCGTTCCCGGTCGGCTCGATTCAGGTCGGCCGCGTCGGGGCCTTCGAACGGTGCCCAACCCGGGAAGGCCATTGCCCCGTCGACGGTTGGGAAGAAGTCGGCGTAGTGGGCGCCATCGGAGCACGGGAAGCCACCCACCAGCACAACCCGACTGATCGCCTCGGGTCGCTGGTCAGCGACCATCCAAGCCAGGGCGGAGGCGGCCGAGTGCCCGACGATCATCGGCCGATCGGCCCGATCAACGGCGGTCAGGACGGCCGTCAACTGCTCAGCCAGCGTCGCCGTGGTCGAGGCGTCGTCGACACCCGGCAAGGCCACAGGGAGCACCCGATGCCCATGGCTTTCCAGTTCGCTACAAACGTCGGCCCAGATCGACCGGGTCAGCCACAGACCGGCGATGAGAATGATGTCCATGGGGCAGAGCCTAGAACCCGGTCCAGTCACTGTCGGCGGCCATGCCCACCATTGGCCACAGCGAAGCGCAGTGGCGTCGCCACCGAGTGGGCAGGGGAGGGGAGAGGCCGGAATACCGAACCTGTACGTCACAGGAGGGGTTCGGGGATTGAGCGCGTCGGTTTCGGCAATCGAGCGCGCGGTGCGGCGCTACTGGGTGGCTCGGCTCGACATCTGCTGGATGGCCCATCGGTTGCCAGTCTTTGGTTCCCGCCATACCTGCTGGGCTATACCGCATCACGAGGCTGACGGTGAAGAGGACATCACGTGCTCTCGTGTCGTTCCGCAAGGGGAGGGCCTTCCCTGCATGGGTTTCCGAAGCCCATATCTCGTACTTGACATAACGTGGTTTATGGGCGCAAGGAGACAGAGGGAAGAACGCCCCTAGCGCCCTCGCACCCAGCCTGTATCATCCCGCCACGACGCAAAGGAGTGCTGTGGCCGTCGAATACCCGACCTCGGAGATGACCGCAGATGCCGAGCTGCTCCGAAAACGAGTCGAAGAGCTCGAAGCCAAGAACGCGAAGCTCGTCGCTACCACCAAGAAGGACCAGCCGCTCAAGCCCTACCAGATCGAGCTTCTGAAGCTCCAGCGACATCTCGAGACCAAACAGACCCCCATGATCGTGCTGTTCGAAGGACGCGACGCCTCCGGCAAGGGTGGAACGATCCGCCGAATCACCCGATTCATGAACGAGAAGCGTTATCGCGTCGTTGCGCTCGGCAAACCCACCGAGGCGCAGCTGACCCAGTGGTACTTCCAGCGTTACGTCGAGCGGTTTCCGACGGGCGGCGAGATGGCCCTCTTCGACCGGTCATGGTACAACCGAGCTCTGGTCGAACCCGTGTTCGGTTTCTGCACGATGCGACAGTATCGCGACTTCTTGAAGGGTGTGGTCGGATTCGAGAAGGACATCGTTCGACAAGGAACGGTGCTTGTGAAACTGTACTTCAGCGTCGACAAGGATACGCAGGCGTCCCGCTTCGCCAGGCGGATCAACGACCCCCTGCGCCAGTGGAAGCTGAGCGAGATCGATGTCCAAGCTCAGGAGTACTGGAACGAGTTCACAGAAATGAAGCATCGGATGCTCGAACGGACGTCGTCGGAGGTCGCTCCGTGGACCATCATCCGCTCCAGCATCAAGCCCAAGGCCCGCATCAACGCAATGAAGGTGATCCTCAACGCGGTCAACTATGCCGACCGAGATCCCGACCTTGACTTCACGCCTGATCCCGAGATCGTTATCACCGGGCGGCGGGAGCTGGCCCGCATGGACGAGGAACGTGATCGTTTCGGGCGCCCGAGCCTCTGAGCCCACGCCCTCGGAGATCCACTTCCTCCCCACTGCTGCAACACCCTTCGACGTCTGCGATTACGCCACAGTTACGTAAATGCCTCCTTGCCGGCGCCCCTGATGGCGCGTACCGTCGGAGGGAATCAGTGGCGGGAGGTGCCGTGCGACATGCCCTCCTGGCTGCAGAGCACCGGCGAAGGCTCGGGAATCGATGGAGCCATTGGTTCGGTCGAAGAACACGAACTGCACGTCGTGATCACGACGGACGCGGATAATCTCGATGCTGCGCCCGAACGCGTCGTCGCCGCCGGTGGGACCATCACACTCGAACGTATGGCGATCCCGGGCGTCGGTTGGCTGATCTACGCGAACGATCCAAACGGCCTCTAGTTCGGACTCGTGGAATCCGACCCGTCCGCGACAGCGTGAGCTCCCCTCTCGACCGACAAGGTCGGTTCACTTAACATCACTGTGGCGTAATAGGCGCGTCGGCAACGCCGTCTTACCTGCAAACGCCGGAGCGATCGCTATCGCTATGCTCGGATGAGTAATCCACATGGAGGTTCCCATGGCACGACGCCATACGCCCCGCATTGTCCTGCTTGCGCTGCTGCTCGCGTTCGCGATGATCGCGGCCGCCTGCAGCGATGACGCCGACAGCGTTGATCCAGGACCGACGGCCGCCCCCGAATCGTGCGAAGTGGCAGAGCTCAACCTGGTCACTCCAGGAACGCTCACGGTCGCAACCGGCGAGCCGGCCTTCCCGCCCTGGGTGTGCACACCCGACGGCGACTGCTTCGATCAGCCGGAGTCCGGCATCGGCTTCGAGTCGGCGCTGGTCTACGCCATCGCAGCGGAGCTCGGCTTCGCGGAGAGCGACGTGCTGTGGACTCGCATCGGATTCAACGAAGCTATCGCCCCCGGTGACAAGCCCTGGGATTTCAACATCCAGCAGTACTCCATCACCGAGGATCGCAAGGAAGTTGTCGACTTCAGCTCTCCCTATTACGTGACGACACAGGCGTTGATCACGTATCCCGATTCTCCCTACGCATCGGCAACGAGTGTTGAAGACCTCAAGGACGCGATCCTCGGGGCTCAAATCGGTACCACGAGCCTCGACTTCATCGAGAACGTGATCGAGCCGGATACCGAGCCGAATGTCTATGACGAGAACGTCGACCTCGAGGCTGCGATGAACGCGGGGCAGATCGATGCCCTGGTCGTCGACCTCCCAACGGGGTACTTCGTCACTGCGGCCCAGGTCGAAGGATCGATCATCGCCGGGCAGTTCGAGGCTCAAGCAGCGGATCCGGATGAGTACGGCATGCTGTTCGCCAAGGACAACTCGCTGGTTCCGTGTGTGAACACAGCACTCGAGACACTCAGGGAGAACGGCACACTCCAGGAGATCGAGGACGAGTACCTGAACCAGGGCGGCGGCATTCCGACCATCAGCGATTAACGCTGAATGAGCGAACCGTCGCCGATTGAGGAAGTCGGCGGGGGCCCGAGTCTTTTCGGGCCCCCGCGCGCTCCTCGTGGCCGCGAAGAGGGCACCAGAGCGGCCCTGATCGCGTTTACCTCCACCATCATCTTCGTGGTGGTGGTCCTGTGGGCAATCCTCACGTCCGATGCCTGGCCGGCCGTCCAGAAACAGTTCTTCAATTGGGACAGGTTCGTCGAGGTGTTCCCTGACATACTCGGAGGATTCTGGCTGGACATCAAGATGTTCCTCGCCGCCGAGATCATCATCCTCGCCGTTTCTTTGGTGATCGCCATGATCCGATCGCTGCGGGGACCGGCCTTCTTCCC
>Ga0272441_10009003_pt1 | contig 15562 bp, 14 predicted proteins | sample SSMProp6N_FD_193582 | JGI IMG/M metagenome (GOLD analysis project Ga0272441, IMG submission 193582) | Marine sediment archaeal communities from Little Sippewissett salt marsh, Falmouth, MA, United States - SSM-Prop-6N | ecosystem: Environmental > Aquatic > Marine > Wetlands > Sediment ... | reverse complement strand
GCGGGATCGGGGGTTCTCGTGCAATGGTGGGACCTGCCGAAAGGGGCGGCCCGTTTCATATGTATTGCCGTATGCGCGGCCTTGGGCAAGGGGAGAGACGAAGGCTCATAATCCCGCACCTGCAGCCTTCTTTTCTGGGTGGTTTTGTTGACGTTGTGCCGGGTGGGGCTGGCCCGCTGTCAAGCGAAGCGGAACTGCAACCGCATATCGCACAGCCAAGGGATGCGTGTGTCGATGTTGTCCTGGCGTAGTGTGTGTGGTAGGTCGGCAAGCTGGTCGCGCACTTCGCGGCTGAAGGGTGCGTCGTAGTACGTGACGATGATGGTGTCACGACGAACGCGCAGGTCGCCGTCGAGGCCAGCCAGGAGGCCTTTGGCGATGTGCTCGGCGTCCCATGTGGAGAATGGGGGGCCCAGTCGGGACCGCAACTGGTGGACGGCCGCCTGGGCTATGAGAGCGGCTGACAGGGCACCATAGCGGATGTTCATGTTCAGGGTTGCTGCACGGTTCCAGCCCATTGCTTTATCGCGGTTGAAGAACTCTTCGACATGCCATCGGTCTGGGTAGTGGATGGACAAGTCTTCGGCTTCGGGACGATCGGCGGTGCAAAGGAAGCCTTTGCGGGTGCACTCTTTGGGTCTCTCTCCGCACTCCTGAACGAAGAGCCAGCACGGATCGGAGCGGGCTTCATTGAGGGAGAACGTAGTCTTGGCGGTGGCGAATCCAGCCCAGTGACGCGTGAATGCCTGCTGGTCGATGGCCTGTATGAGCTTAGCATTGCGTCGCCTGTTGGGAACGGGCACCAGGATGTCAAAGGGTGTGTGGCGCTGGACGTGGCTGATCAGAGCGTCGGCATAGTGCTCGCAATCGCCCAGCAGGAGGGTCTGGCCAGGTTCCGGCTGCAGGATTCGCTGTGCCATGGACAGCAGTCCAGGGGAAGCCTGCGCTACCGATGGGCTGGAGCTCATGAGCGTGAAACACAACGGCTGGCTGGTGTCAGTGTCTAGACAGAAGAAAGCCTGGATGACTTTCCGGGCGTTGTCCTGAGGGCGATCTTTGCGCTGCCGCATCTGTCGTCTGCTGTAGCTGGACATGCGGTGTGGGTCCAGGGCCAGCAGGCGACCGCGGAAGTGCCCGCTGGCCCTTCTGATCTGGCCGAGGGCTACCTGTAGCTCCTGGGCTTCAGAGACACTATGCGCGGCCAGCAGGTTGTGGACGGCAACGTCGCTGACTACGAAGGGCAGTCCGTTAGCAAGCTCGAAGCCTCTCTGGCTCAGGGAGCGCAGATGCCGCAGACTGTGATTGCATAGCGCAGCCTCTTGCACAAGCTGCAGAGCAATCCGCGGCTCAACCTGGGCGGTGGGGCATCCTGTCCAACCGCATAGCAGATCCCAAGTACCCAGTCGTAGATGCTCTGGCACCAACAACCAGGTGCCGACCAAATTGCCAGAGACCTTGTCGGCCAGCAACTGCCGAACCATGCGCTCCAGGCTCACAGGGTCACACGGCTCCGACCGCCGGCGCTCCTTGGTGCGCTGGGTTTGTATATGTTGCTTCAACTGGCTGGGGCAGTAGCGATGGAGGTTTTTTTTTGGAGCCCATACTCTTCCAGGATACGCGTGACACTGCGCTCGCTAATCTGCAGGCCGCTCTGGACGAGCTTCTGGCAGATCACTTTGGCAGAAGCGTCAGTATCCAGGAAGCGGTGTCGAATCACCTGCCGAACGACCTCATCCGTGCGGCGGTAGTTGCTCTTGGGGCCACGCTTCTGGCTCTTCAGAGCTTCGCTGCCTGCGCGCTGGAAGCGTTGGAGCAGTTGGTAGTAACGCTGCCGACTATACCCGTACCTGCGGGCCGCCTCAGTGGCGCCGAGCCCTGCGCACTCGCCTTCGATCAGCATCGCCAACTTGCGAGCAACCTCGTCGTCCGATCGCACCGGCAGGCTGCCACCGGGTCCGCACAACTCGCCTGTGGCGTGGTTCAACTCAAGCATCTGAATGCCTCCCGTGATGATCCCGACCGTCCGTTGGACACAGGGAGGGTACGACGACTTCCCAACAGATGTCAAATAAAATATATCCGTAATCTCCCGTGGGCACAGTATTAGAAATCGCCAGGCGGCGCTTACCGGCCTTTGATGCGCAGTCGTGCCCTGCGCGAGAGCGCCATATTGCCATATTTGATTAGACACACGTACCACGCAAGCCGGCTCACGCAGCACAAGACCGCGCTGCTATGACAGCAACGTCCAACACACCTGCCCCGGAAGATCGCTGCGCCTGCGGGACCGGGGGTTCTCCTGTGCTATCCCGCCCCTGCGGCACCGACACCCGACAAGTCAGTACCGCATATGAGGCCCGGGGTTGTACGGCCCGTCCATATGACCGGCTCCCGTCGACAGGTACTGCAGCCACGATTCCCGTGCCGCCTCACCCGCCCCGCGGCCTGAGCCCGCACTACGCCGGATGGATCACCATGAAGGCCATACTCTGCCAGTTCTGTCGATAGCGCAGGTACATGTCCTGCCAGCGTCGGGGACTTGCCTTGTCGCGCTCGGGGCCATACGGCATACTCAAGAACTCCTTCCTGATCCGGTACCGGTTGAATATGTAGCGCTCCCATTCGTCCCGCGACGCTCGAGAGTAGTATCCAACTTCACATCCGGTGGCTCTCGCCGCATTGAAGAGCTTCATCTCGGTAGGGCAGTCGCCTTCGTAATCCCTCAATTCTGCCGGGACATTGTCGGCGGTGTAGATGGCCTCGCCGATGACGATCTGACCGCCGGGCACGATCATGTCCCTCATCCCACGGATGGCCGGCTCGAATCCTCCGAAGATGAAGGTGGCTCCCAAGCAGGCCACGACGTCGAAGCCGGTCCCGTTCGTCTCGTACTCCTGCATGTTCGCGTGCACGAATTGCACCTTGTCGCTGAGGTTCTCGCGCTGGGCCAGCGCGGCGGCGTCGGATAGCGAGGGCGCGTGGACATCAACACCGATTCCCTGGGTCCCGAAGTACTTCGCCCACAAGCAGAGCGCTTCGCCGCGGCCGCATCCGCAGTCCATGACGCTCTGGCCCTCCTCCAACTCAAGGTAGTTGCCGATCTGGAGGAGGCGGGTCGCCGAGAGCATGTTGTGGTGGGGCGAGAACCGCTCGATCTCAAGCACCATCTCAAGTAGGTCCATTGTGTTCTGCACGGGTGTGTCCTCCATTTCTCGTGTCTGTTTGGTGGGTGTTCCGCCTGGCTAACCCCCGGCGGCCCGGCCTGAGCGTCGACTGGGCCGGTCGGGTCGCGGATTGCCCTTCGCAATGCCGCTGGCTCCTGCTATGCCAACTCCCCAGCAGTCCCGATCAACTCCTGCCGCTGGTCCCCACTCACAGCGTCTCCGGTCCAGCCATAAGAGCTTCCGAAGGTAGATGCACAGCCGCTAGAAGCGCTCTTTGCCTGACTCCTCGCCGCAGCGTCGACCGAGGGCCTCCGGCAACTCGGCCGTCGGGACGATGAGCCGGTGGGTGTCCTCGGCGCAGTAAGCGAAGTGCTCCAGCTCGTACCGTGGATCACCCGGCCACGCTGCGGCCGCGTGGGGCACACCGGTCACAGCTCGCCTCTCCGCATCGGCCAGAGCGAGCAACACGAAGCCGCACAGGGACAGAACGAGGTACTCATCGAACTCGCGCTTCAGTGTCATGCCGGACAAGAGCGCCGCACGTTCGTGCTGCTCACCGATCTGAGCCGATTCTGCTACTGGTGGCTGCGGGTAGTTGGGGGAGCTTGCCGTGGCTATGGTTCGCAGAGCAGGGGGGGCGATGAGGTATCTTCGGGGAAGTACGGAATCTCTCAAAGCAGTCGTTGTCCCTCCGGATCCGCGTGTGTTAGCCTGCCATCATGTTGTTCACCTCCTTTGGGCTCGATTAGCATGGCGTGGCCACTGTCCGCGGCACGCTCCACATGATCTATAGATCGGGGCAGGGGTATTGCTCAACGACATGGTGTCCCCTTTGTAGTGGGCCCGCGTTACCAAGTCTTTGGGCCGTCCCGAAAGGGGCGGCCGTTTGATATGTATTACCGTATGCGCGGCCATGTGCAAGGGGATAGGCAAAGACCCATAATCCCGCGCCTGCGGGACCGGGGGTTCTCCTGTGCTATCCCGCCCCTGCGGCACCGACACCCGACAAGTCAGTACCGCATATGAGGCCCGGGGTTGTACGGCCCGTCCATATGACGGGCTCCCGTCGACAGGTACTGAAGCCACGACTCCCGCGCCGCTTGTGCAACTCGCGCCTGCAGGGACCATAGCTCAAGGTACTTCGCACGCGTCTCACGCGCCTGCTGCTCCCCCTGCGCGATCGAGTCGCGGAACGCCCGATCCTGGTCCATCACCCGTCGCCACACCTCTTCGCCTGCCACCAGGGCACCCAACGGACGGTTCCCTTTGGCCTCCCGCGCCGTCACCTTCATCGCCGCATACGTGTCAAAATCCCCCCGCAGCCTCAGCGGCCGACCCACGTCCGTGCGCCGTGCGCGATCTTCGTACCAGGCCCAGAAGCCCTCGGCGGCCTGCTTATCCACATTGGAGGCCTGCGCGCGCAGAACACCCTCTCTGAAGTATGGAAACGGGATGAGGGCCGGGACCTCATAGCGGTACTTCAGTGCCATCAGCACCACAGTGTCCACCGCGGCAAGCGGTCCCGGTCCGCAGCGGATCCTCGCCCCCGTCGTGAAACCCGGCAGGCTCCTCGTGTTCGCACTGAACACGTCGTTGGCCATCGCGATGTCCGCCTGAGTGAGGGCGACCAGTGGCCCCGCCGGCCGTCTGCCTTTGCCGTCAGCCGCCGGCGTGGGCACCGCCGCCCCTGTGCCCGGTGGCACCCCCGTGGTCGGCACGGTGCCCACGCGCGGGACAGTTGGTGTGCGCAAGGGTGTGGTGGTGACGGGCTCGCCCTGGGCGATCTGCCCGCCCGCCTGCCCACCCGCGGGGAGCCGCACTCCGGTTTCGAGCTCCAGATAGCGGATATGGCGCTCCCCCGGCGTCTGCGCGTTAGGGCTGGCGTCATACCACGCATAGGGCACGACGGCCCGCGCCCACAGGACCGTTGCCGCAGGCCTATCCCGCGCAAGCTCGAACCAGTACCGGACCTCTGCCGCGTCGGCTTCCCCGGCGCTCAGGCGGTGCCATGCCAGCGTCTGGATGTTGGCGAAGCGGCCGTCCGTAAAGACGATGTCCGGGCCCGCGAACAGCTCCATGTCCTCCTCGTCGTCACCCCAGGGCAGATCAGGCCCATCATGGGTGATGGCGAAATCGGCTTTGCGGGTGGCCCACTGCTCAAGGATGCTGGCGGCCGCCAGCGCATCATCCGTGGAGCGTACCGGAAGGCTCACCCCCACGGCCTCCACCAGGTTGGCGGGTGCGCGCTCATCCTCCATCGGTGCCTCGGGGTCAGCCGGAACGCTGATCGCCGCCACGGTCAGCTTCGTCGCCCAGCCGGGGCATCCTCCCCGCATGCTCTGGCACTCGCTTCTCCTGTTCCTCTCTCCGCTTGCTTTCCTGGCCTCTCGTCTGCTCCGTGATGATCGTGACCGAGCGTTTGCCTCGTCACCTGATCCACGACCGAGACAGCAAGTTCGCGGCCTACGCTGACGACCTGCTCCGCCCTATGGGCACGGAGCCACCCCTCCTGCCACCTCGGTCACCCGATCTGAACGGCCGCGCGGAACGATGGGTCCGGACGGTGCCAGAGGAATGCCTCGATCGTGTCATTGTACTCAACGAAAACCATCTGCGGTGGGTGCCAACTCAGTTCATCCGCTACTACAACGAGCGCCGGCCCCATCGTTCCCTTGGACTACGACCGCCAGAGGGTCCGATGGATGAGGACACGGCAGGGGAGGTGTGCAGACACAGACTCCTCGGCGGGGTGATCAACGACCACTATCGCGGAGCCGCCTGATTGCCCGACCCAGACGGTGACTATACTCGCCCTGTTTCCCCGACGCGTCGACTGGGCCCGATTCCCCATGCTCCGACAGTCCACGAAAGCCCAACTTTGACACTCTCTCCTACTCCGCAACATTCCTGGAACGAACACGGTGCATTCTCGAGCAGGTTGGGTGCCAGCCGCCAGCGCCAGCGACTACGTCGGAGTGCCTCTTGCGCCCAGCAGACTACTTTCGGGACCCTATGCCGTCGCGCGCAACGGCTGGTTGGGCTTGTCATGCGCGTTGCCCTTTGCCGCCTTCTACCCGGCGGGAAGAACCTGGTACGCATAGACGCTCGCCCGATCCATGTGCAGTGTGGCCTTGACAAACTGCCCTTCGGCCGGTGGTACTAGTACGTCGCCATCACTCCAGGTCGCGGCGGCGTCAAAGCTGCTGCCCGTGAGGGGGATGGAGTTCTCTTCTGTTCTCTCAGGCACATCCTCAAGCGATATCCGGACCGAACCGCCCTGTTCGCATTCGTAGTTGAGCAAGAGACGAGACGGCTCCCTGATGCCGTCCAGCGTAAGTGTCAGGGATCCTTTGGGGTCACTCCGGAACCCGAACAATCGCCACTTCGGCCAGCGAGCAACGCCGATACTGCTAAGGCCTTCGTCGATCACCGTCTGCATTCGTTTGTCGGCAATCTCTTTATCTTTGTGCAGATACCAACCATGCTCGCGAGTGTATGCAGTGAAGTAAAGCCATTGCTCGTCTCCGACCGTGACCGGGCAGGAAGCGGTATACACGGTGCCCTTGCCAAAGCTGGGGTCCGCGTGGCTGATGAAATCGGGGCGGCCGGGGACATGCTCCCAGCGCTCTCCGCGTCCAGCCTGGTAGACCAAGGTCACGTCGTTCACTCCGTGCGCCATGTCGGAGCGGCGGAACTGCCAGAGGAAGCCCACCGTACCCGATCCGGCAGGCATCATGCCCATGCCGTAGTAGTCGCCACGGGAGTAGCCGCGGGAGACGGCATCGGCGTCGGCAAGTTCATCCGGCAGCAGCGCAGAATGTGCCTCCGACCAACGGCCGTCTCGGAGTTCCGCGTTCCAGATCGAACGGCGCCGGATACCGTTGATCTTCGGTGTAAACTTCAGGGCGACGATGGCCCTCCTCTGTCCCGGATGGTAGATGCTGTTAATGACATCGACGGACCACCACTGCGGCGCGAGTTGGTCATACTCCCACTTCAGGCCATCGGCCGAATGGGCCGTATAGTAGCCATAGCCCGCCTCACGTCTGATGGACATCGTGGCGCGATAGCGGGAGCCGGCCGGTGCATCCGGATCAATGAAGACCGTGAATGAATGGCCGAAAATGTCGATCAGGTTGTTGTCCTTACCCTTCCCCTTGTAGTCCACCAAGCCCAGTTTCGGCTTCCGCCAGGCCAACCCGTCGTCGGATTCAGCGTAACCGATCAAGCCGGAATTCGAACCGTTCTGCCAGTCACGCGGCCACGCCTGGTACCACATACGAAAGATCCCGTTGTCACGCAGGACCGTCCCGTAACACATTGTGCCGGCCCCGTCGACGAACGAATCCGGCCCAAGGACGGACTCAGGGTGAATCGCCGGCTTCCGCTGGAAGAAATGTATATCGCCTGTTCGCTTGGTGATCTCGGTCCGAGACTCGAATAGCAGTTCCATTGCAGAGTTCTTCCCGTACGCTGTGCTTGGTACGGATGAGTCGGGAGCATGCAGAGCGGCGGCAACGCCGACGATCAGCAGGGGTAGCAGTATCTGCCTCATGGTGGTTCTCCTAGTCTCAACGACCAGCCCCAACTAGTGGAAGAGCTTCGGGCATGATCGAAGGAAGGCCGGCAATCCATAGCCCCTCGGGCTGACCCACATCGCGCCCCGCTCCTACACCTGGTAGGACGCCCGGTGCCAGCCCCAGTAGCAGGCCCACCGCCGCGCCTGCCGCTGAGCCCAGCATTCCACGTTATAACCTCCGCCCCCACGTGTGAGCAGGCGACCGTGTAGCCCTCGGGACCGCGCACTGTGCCGTGGAGGGGTGAGGCATGGTTGCTTCTCGTGTCCCTATCGCCCCCCACGACCAAAGTGTAGGGCGGCTGGAGTGCAGCGCCTGACCCCGCCGCCTCAAAGTCCTCGAGCGCAACGAAAACCCACGTTGAGGTCGCGGTAGGACGGGGCGCTGCCGCCGCGGAAGGCGCACCGGACGTACCTGGGATCGACGTAGAACCAAGAGCCCCCGCGAAGCACCTTCCGTAAACCTGTACTCGGCGGCGCCAAATCGCCCTTGGCATAGGACCTGTACGCGTCCGGGTCGTGCCAATCCGCGCACCACTCCCACACGTTGCCGCTCATGTCCAACGCTCCGCACCAACTCGCGCCCTCGGGGAAGCTCCCGACAGGAAACGTCCGATCGCCAGGACCTCGGTTCCCCCCATTGCAGCACTTGGTCTTGTCCCAGTCGTCACCCCATGGGTACTTGCGGTTCTCCGGCCCACGGGCCGCGTACTCCCACTCCGGCTCGGCGGGCAGACGCAGTCGCGCCTTGTCGCAGAACTCCTGAGCGTCGTCCCAGCCCACTTCCACCACGGGGTGACTATCCCCCTGGTCGTTGAACATCCCCGGAACCGAGCCCATCACGCTGCGCCACTGGCCCACCGTCACCGCCGTTCGGCCAATCCAAAACGCCTCCACGGGGTGCTCGTGTTGTGGTATCTCGTCGCCCCGCGCATCCAGGTCGTCATCCGCACTCCCCATCATGAATGTCCCGCCCGGCACATACACAAGCTCGATGCCCGTCTCTTCGTGCAGGACGCGGTACCCAGCCTCACCCGCCGCCCTGTCATTCTCCGGCGAGACCACCCAGCCGTCGGGTATCTTGAACTCAGGGCCCTGGGCGCACAGCGTCGTGGGCACCATCGCGGCCAATGCCACCAACGTCACTGCGAACTGGCTCTTCGTCATGCTATACCCTCATAGCGGTTCTGCTTCGCGCTCTCGTCCGCCCTCAGCGTCTTTCTCGACCCGCTCGCCCTGCTTGAGTGCACAAGTGCGGAGGGGAATCCTCCCGGCGGCTAGAAGGCTGAGCTCAGCATGGGAGTGGCTGACTCAGAAGCCGAGCCAGGAGGAGTCCTATGGCGTAGGGTCCCAGAACAAATCTGTGCTATCCTCGGGGGCACCAGCGGCAGTTGGTGAACTCTCGCAGCCACTGTTGACTTCGTCGCCCAGACGGGCCATCCTCCCCGCATGTTCTGGCACCTGCCTCTCATCGTCCTGTCTCCGTTGTCCGTGATGATCGCCCGTCTACTCCGTGCCGACCGTGACCGCTGGGTGCGGGCATTGCGCCAAGATGTGCTCGTTCTGCAACGCCAACTGGGAAAGCGTCCCCAGTCCAGACGACTTCCGCAACTGGCTGGCCAGCGAGGAGTGCCGCTAGGCAGTGGCCTCGATCTGACCGCGGCCCAGCCACAATTGGCTGATCGCCCCGCTTCCGCGGCCCCACAGCGGCAATATGGGGTTCTGTTGAGAAGGACAGGTCAACAAGGACGGACGGGGGAGGGTGGCCGGGCTGGAGGGGGAACTCAATGCTGTAGGACGCGCTCACCAACTACCGCAGGTGTCCCCAATAGACCACAGAGATTAGTTTTGGGACCCTACGGGGTCGCGGATCAGCCGCTTCGACTTCGGTTCGAGCTCCAGGACGCCGACCTGTACAGCTTCCAGTTCTGCGACTGAGAAGAGACTGCCCCTTACCCGATTGGCTGCTTTCATTGATCTGCAAGTGGCAAGGAGTCGATCTCCGTCAGAGGAACCGAATAGACATTCCCGTACCCAGACCTGTCTGACGTGAAAACAACATAGCGACCGTCCGGTGAAATCCGCGGATGAGGATGCGTCTGCTGAATGCGCATGGCTGAGTCATGACGGCACAGCACGCGCGGGGGCGCATAGCTTTCGCCTTCCTTCTTCCAGACGCGAATAACCCCGCCGCCGTCACCCACAATGAGATTCTCATCGAGTGAGAATATATGTCCGGGTTCCCCGGGGAAGTCGTATTCTTGGGGTTCCGTGTTGTCGAAACCAACCCGCCCAAGCATGGGTGTACCTTGAGACGTGTGGCCGTGATAGCCAATGTGGATGCCATCGTTGTACCAGTACTCATGCACGACCGTCTCGCCTGATTGGTTCGGCCGTATCTTCCAGACCTTCCCGGTATCGGCGTTCAGTCCCCATATTCGATTGTCCACCAGGTGGAGTGGTCCTTCATGGCTGAATGTCAGCACGTCAGGCTGCGTTGGGGATGTGTTGACGTGGTTAATCCAGCAATCCTCTTCAAACACGACCTTTGCGCCACCGCCGTCGACCGCAACCTGAACAATCTGACTTTGTGGTCTCGCTTCCCAAATCTCACGGGATCCGACGCCCCGATCCAGGTCTGCCTGTGTCGGTATCTTGTCCGACAGAGCCCTCCAGCAGCCGAAGTAGACATGCTTGCCGTCTGCAGAACAGTTTGTCATATACCCGCCCCAACCGGGCTCCAGCTTGAACAACGTACGGGTTGCACGTGTCGTCAAATCAACAGCCATCAATGCTAGACCGTGCCAGAAGTAGACTTCTTCAAGGATGGGGTTCTTGCTTGCCGACATGAACTCCAGTTCCCGCGGCAGGGACACGGGCTCCAGGTCAGTCAACTGCTCGATTTCGCCCGTTGCAGTGTCGACGCCAAAGAGATTCGTGCGGTTGTTGCGGTCCGAGTTGAAGAGGAGTTTCCGCCCCTCCGCGTACCAACCGGGGTTCGTGAAGTAGAAATGGTGGCTGTGGCCTTTGTAGCCCGTTAGTTGCGTGACCTCCAGGCCGGACACATCGTCCCTACACGATTTCTTCTCGGTTGTCACAGCTCCATCCTCTCAGGCGACGCTGGATTGAGGTGCCGGGCCAATCGCCCCTGGCACGAAGCGGCGACGTTGTTCCCGGTCTGTCGGGTCAGTCCCCGGCGACCCGATTCGGTACTGTTTTGTACCCCAGATTCTTCAGATGTCTGGCAACCCCGACTATTGAGGCAGTCCACATCCGACTGGAGTTCCCTTCAAGGTAGTCAATCAGTTTCGCATGCTGATCAATGTCGATGTATCCCTTATGCGTGCCCTCGCCAACCCCGTGGAACATGAATATTATCCATCCGTTCATGTTTGCGGCGCGCTCGATATGCTCCTGAAGTTCGGCAAAAGTCGTCCGGTCGCCATTGAAGTGACCCAGGGCCGGGAAAGACAGCGAGACGGGATGTACAATCTCTTCATTCAACGGTCCGCGACCAGCCACAAACAGTCGATCGATCAACTCTGAGAGGTCCTCTTCGTGTTGCCCTCGGCCGATGGAAGTATTGCAGCATGTATTGCCGAAGGTACGCTCTGATTGACCGTCTATCTGACTAAGAAGACAATTTCCAACACGCATCTCATCCATCCAGCGTTGCGCAGAATAGTCGCAAAGGTCATAATGCGGCTCCAACCAGCTACGGCGTTCTTCCGGTTCCCGACGACAGGGATGAAAGAGCGTGTGATTCCCAAGCTCATGGCCCAGAGATGCCACGTGTTTCCAGGCAGCCGTATTCTCCGTGAAGCGACTGTTGGCGCATACATTGAATGTCGCAGTCAACTTCTTCGCAGCGAGCAGTGGAGCCACAGTTTCGTAGTGAACAGGTAGCGCGTCATCATAGGTCAACGAGACAGCGCAGCTCTGCCCTGCGGGCCACACAAATGTCTTGCTTGTTCCCATAGGGTTCCTCCGATCAATCAAGCGACGAACACCGGGATGTGGCGCGCGGAAACTGCCAGAGCGGAACGGCGGCAGTTCTCAGCGTCCCAATGAACGGTGGTGTGGGAGGGACCCTCGCGAGGCGGGGTCCGTAGGGTCCCAAAACCGATCGGTGTGATCCCAGGGGCCGCCAGCGGTAGTCGCTGAGTTCTCGCCGCCACTGTTGACTTCCCCGTTTGGCGCAGGCATCCTCCGTGCATGTTCTGGCACTTGCTTCTCATCCCGTAGGGTCCCCAAACTAGTCTGTGTGATCCTCGGGCGTTACCAGCGGCAGTCGGTGAACTCTCAGAGTCGCTGTTGACTTCGCCCTGCAGCCAGGCGATTTCCCCCGCATGCTCTGGCACTTGCTTCTCGTGTTCCTCTCTCCGCTTGCCTCTCTGGTCTCCGGCCTGCTCCGTGATGATCGTGACCGGCAGATCCTCGCCCTTCGTCAGCAGGTGCTCACTCTGCAGCGCCAACTGGGGAAGCGCGCCGGGAAGAGGGTACTGGGCACGCGATGTCGGGTCGAAGAACGCAATAAGCCCTCCCCCGAAGCAGAGGACAGGCTTGATGGTCGAACACGGGTTGAGGGCTTCCCACCGGACGAGGGGTTGGACGCCGGCCTGGGGCCATCCGCTGAGAGTTCTGATTTGTGAAGAATGTGGCTCCCCAGAGTAGACGATTTTCGCAACTGGCTGGCGAGTGAGGAGTGCAGGGAGTTGGCGGCTTCCGTCTGAGGGTCCGGGGTCGGGCGCTGGCCCGGCTCGTCGGGGCGCTAAGGGCCGGCGTGGGGTGTCCAGCGAACACAGTCGGCACAGCATCCACCGCGCGGACGGCGGGTCAGCAAGCGTGCGTGTATCGTCGGGTGCCAGCGGAGAGGAGCGTGTCCCAGTGCCTCGCCGCCCGAACGGACCAGTTTTGTGACCCCACGGGGCCAACTTCATCCCCGTTTCCTTCACGGGCCGAAACGGAATCACAAGGACGCTCTACACGGAGACGTTCTGCGGGGAGCAGTGAGGCGCCGAAGTCTGCTCGGTGGCGCGCCTTCAGGTCAACCCCGGGGGCGCCTGCGCTCCCACTCGAACAGATCACTCCGGGCGCAGTGAGGCCGTGGTGCTCAGGCCCCACGCGTGCCTCCCCACTCCCAAATGTAGTCGGCCCGCCTCTCCGTGAACCGGTCCCGCATGTGCTCGTCACGCCACTGGATGTACTCTCGCTCAAGCGCGCGACGGGCATCCTCGTCTCGGTGTTCGTCAGGCGGGATCTCTATGGTCCCGATCGTGATCGTTCCGGGGTCGGCGTTCTCTTCGGGTGTGAAGTGCCGCACGACGATCTCCCCGCCGCTGATGATCAGAGACGCGCCCGTACCGTTCGCCTGGAGGAGGGGCACACCGTTCTCCCTTGCCCGCGCGAGGACCTCGCTGTCGTTGTGCTCTCCGCGCTGACCGTAGGTCGGCACCAGGAGGAATGCGGCGCCGTCAAGGACTGGCAGGCGCGCGGCCAGCGGGCTCCAGCGGTCATAGCAGATCATGAACCCGCAGCGCCCGAAGGGGGTGTCGATGGCGCGGTTTTCATGGCCGGTCCGGTCGAACCACCACGACTCGTGGTAGCCCTCGGCAAGAGCCATCTTGTGGTACTTGCCCGTGAGGGCGCCGGTGTCATCGATGAACGCGGCCGTGTTGAAGATCTCGTCCCCGATGCGTTCCGCGAACCCAAAGGCCAGACATACCCCCAGCTGGGCAGCGAGACGTCGGAAGCCGTCGATGGTCTCGCATTCGGTGGTCAACGTGGCGTCCAGGGTGCGCTCAGCCGGCCATTCCCCCTTGAGCACGCCCATGGCGACGATGCCGTCGAGCGCACCTTCCGGGGCAAGGGCAAGTTGCGCGCCCTTCCCCGCGGCCTCTCGGAAGAGATCCGCCAACTTGCGCGCGTTGCTTTCTACGTCGAACTTCCGCGGGGAGAAGGAGACAGCAGCGACAGTGACCGGTCGGAGTTCCCCTGGCGCGCGCTCCATGTCAACCGTTCTCCCTCAGGCACGCGGGCTCTCCGTAGCTTCGCTGCGGGTTCAGTCCGTGGTACGGGTTGAAGTCCCCGGTGATCCCGTAGATGATCGCCATGTGAAGCTTCATCTGGATGCGGATGCGCTGCCCTTCGAGTTCTTCGAGACAGCGTCCGTTCCAGGTTGGCACGTGAGAGAGCGCATCACCTGTGAACGGAATGCTGTCCTCGAAGGCAAACCCGGGAAGCGGCCTGCTCGTCCGATCAGAGATCTGGAAAGTGACCCGGCCGCACGGCGCACTGAGGTTGAACCGCAGCGGCCCTTTGTTGAGCCGGATGGGCTTTGTGCGCAGGCCTGAGGAGCGCAGGTTGCCCTGCAGGCCGACCAGGCCCATCCTGCGGATCTCATACACGAGTATCCCGTGGTTCCTTGTATCGATGCCATCGGCCGCGACACGTTCGGCGAACCCGGGATCGTCGTAGTGGATGATGTCGCCCTTCTTCGTGAATGCAGTCCCGTGCTCAAGCCGAGGAGCAGAGACCGCCAGCATCCACTTCTCCCCTGACTTGTCCTCGGTCAGGCCCTGGATTGCCATGCACCCCGCGCCGAACTGAGGGTACTGCGGGTAGGGGATGATGCGATGGTGCGTCCGGTTCCAGTGTAAGCCGTCGTAGCTGTACACCAGTTCCGTGATGAGCCTGCCCCCCATGGTGCCGCCGGTCGGGTCCAGCATGTCCGTCTCGTAGATCAGCAGGAAGCCGATGAACACGCCATCGCGATGGAACGCACTCATGCCGTACAACTGACAGCAAGGCGGATCAAGCGGGTCGGGGTGGATGAGCAGTTCGGGTTCGGACCACTCGACCAGATCCTCGCTGCAGGTTGATGAGATCCGCCTGTCGATGAAGGCGCCTCGGTGGATCACCTGATAGCAGTCACGCACCGGGTTGTAGAGCAGGCAGTTGTTGGTGTCACTGCGGTGCCTTGCCCAGCATCTCGATAGCCCAGCGGTGTCCCAATTCATACCGTCCGGTGAGGTGATGACGATGCCCCGGTCCTCCCGGTTGGGCGCCGCGCCGGCCGGCGAGGTGCAACCGGCTGCCTTGTACAGCTTCTCCGGGTCCGTCTCGTGCTCATCGCGGCAGACCATCGCCCCGTGCCATCTGCCCTGACACTCGTACACATGACCTGTGTTCTGCCATGTCACGCAGTCCGCGCTCTGGGCGAGGCCTTGTACATGGTGATGCGCTCGCGTGTCGGAGATGATCGAGTGCCACAGCCGGTAGCAGCCGATCTCCGGGCACCAGTGTATGGACGGGTCGCCGACGAAACCGCCCGTGCCCTGGTAGGGCTCTGGAGTGACGCGCTTCGGCTCAACGTAGGTGCGCTCAAGCTGGACTCTGGTGTCGAGAGCGAAGTCGTCGAAGAAGTACAGGCCGGCCATGTTGGTGTCTCCTGTGGTAGGAGGGTGTCTCTGCTTGCCCGAGGCGCCGTCCCGCTATTCGCCTGCCGTCGGGTAGAAACGCAGGAAGTCCGTGTTCGGACGGACACCGATGATCTCGTCGCCGCGCCACGAGAACTCGTACTCGACGCCGTCTGTGGTCTCAAGGACCGTGGTGAGGGGGAGTTCGTATTCCACCTCAACGGTGGCACCGAGGTCCCCGCCCGTCACGAGCAATGAATCTCCTATCCAGGTGTTCTGCCTCAGCGTGCCGTCCGTGCTCAGGCGCACAGACCCGGAGGGAGTCCATCCCGGAACGCGGATCAGGAGCGGCCGCCGTGACTTGGGGCGCACGACGAGCCGGGCCGCCTCCGAGCGCTCTGAGT
>Ga0272441_10009002_pt1 | contig 15564 bp, 16 predicted proteins | sample SSMProp6N_FD_193582 | JGI IMG/M metagenome (GOLD analysis project Ga0272441, IMG submission 193582) | Marine sediment archaeal communities from Little Sippewissett salt marsh, Falmouth, MA, United States - SSM-Prop-6N | ecosystem: Environmental > Aquatic > Marine > Wetlands > Sediment ... | reverse complement strand
CGGACGCCGCCGGGGCCGGGCGTGATCCCCGGGGTGGACATCGACCTGGCCGAGTGTGTCGCGCTCTCCGGCAAGCCGCTGGAGCCTGTCCTCAAGGGCGAGGCCGAGCAGATCGTCAAGGGCATCGCCGACGGCGTCCTGCCGGCGGTCGAGGCCGTCGTGCGCGTCGTCGTCGAGGGGTCGTCCGCGACCTGCCGCGAGAAGAGCATCGCCGACGGCGTGCTGCGCTACATCCGCGCGGTCGCGCCGGCGGTCGTCGACGAGATGGCGAACCCCGACGGGATGCTGTCCATCCCCGAGGTCGCCTTCCACGCCTGCCCGGAGGCGGTGCCCGAATGAAGACGTGGTGGGTCGCGCCGGCGGTCGGCGTCCTGTTGATCCTTGGCCTCGTGCTGTGGGGAGTCGTCCCGCAGTGCGTCCAGCCGGAACGGAAGCCGGGCGCGGTCGAGAGCGATCCGCTCGACGACTAGGTCGCGCGACGCAGAAAATGGCGAGACAGCGCGGCGCGCCCGCGCTATACTCCTGGGAGCAGAGGCGGTGGCGGCCGCCAGCTCGTTGACGGGGCGGGAGAAGGACAAGAAGGAGGACACGAAGGATGGCGGTCACACTCATTCAGCTCGACCAGATCAGGAAGTCCTTTGACTTCGACGATACGCTCAACGCCGCGGCCATCGCGGGAATCGAGGGGAGCGCGGTCGACCACCTCGACTTCCTCAAGGGCATGCTGTCGCAGTTCAAGCGCATCATCCACGGCGCGGACGCGGGCAACTGGTTCGACGACATCGAGAGCGCGGCCGAGCCGCTCAACGATCTCGCCGCCCGCGCGAAGCTGGAAGACAAGATGGGGCTGTGGGACCGCCTCAACCTCAACGACTTCACCGTGCCCAACGGCCAGAACTACGCCGCGCTCTCCGGCTCGTCGAAGCCCGACAAGGTCATCGCCATCCTCACCACGACCGAGGGCGCGGCGACCGCGCAGCTCGCCGGCGCAATCGGGTCGCACTCGCTGACCGAGCAGGCCGGCCCCAACCCGCTCGAGCCGAAGAACCTGTGCCAGGTCTTCAGCGCCGACACGGGCGACCCGATCCTCTCGGACGGTCGGCGCGTCTACGCGCTGCTCCAGGTCGGCACCACCGCGACGGACGGCAACGCCTTCGCCGACAGCGGGGCCGACCAGGGCCAGCTCTCCTTCGTCCGGCCCAACTCCGACTATGACGACTTCGAGGCGTGCCCCGTCACAGACATCGAGGACCTGGAGGTGATCTACTCCTTCTCGTGGCGGCAGAACCTCAACGACGTTCCCGAGTCCTACTTCCGGTCGAACATCGCCTCGGCCGACCCGGGCGCGGGCGTGACCGTGACCCTCGACGCCGCCTATGACGGTGGCGACTTCATCACGGCCGACGCGGGCGACATCGACTTCCGCCTCTCGGACACCGTCTCCTTCAAGGTCCGCCTCGGCACGGGCAACGACCTCTTCAAGGTCACGCGCAACGAGACCGGCCCGGCGCACACCGTCCTGGTCGGGTCGAGCGTCGACGAGTTCGACGTCGACGCGGAGAACAGCGACTTCGCGCAGGGCATGACCGTCGACTCGTCCGACCAGTCGATCAACATCGGCAAGACCGCCGCCGGCGTGATCGACTCCGCGAGCATCGAGACGCGTGCGACGACGGGCGACAACGAGGTCAGCGCGCCGAGCGGCGATGTCCAGTTCCAGACGGTGCGCGAGACGACCGCGCTCCCGCTCGACGACGCGACGGCCGGCGCGATCTCCGGCCTCTTCGGCCAGACCTTCGCCTCCGTGTCCGCGGCGATCAAGTACGCCGGCGAGCAGGGCGGCGCGGACATGAGCCTCAAGGTGACGGTCCTCGGGTCGAACTACAATCAGGGCGTCAACATCCCGGGCGCGGTGCAGGACATCACCAGCTATCCGATCGACATGAACACGCCCGGCACCGTCGAGCAGTTCGTCTTCCTCAACGGCCGCCTGCTCTACGGCGGCAACGGGACCACCAAGAACGACGTCTATGCCGGTGACACCCCGGCGAGCGGCGACATCAAGGTCGACTTCCCGAAGGGTGTGAAGTCGGGCGACGTCGTCATCAGCATCGTGCTGGACCAGTAGGTCAACCCCCGGCGGGCGGGGCGCTCTCCCCGCCCGCCTCAACCGTCGCCACCTGGCCCACCTCGAGGGGTGCAGGCGCGAAGGAGGATCACAAGGATGAGCGACCTCAACTCGAACAACCCGACCCTGGACGAGATCAAAGACCCCGTCGTCCGCACTCGCCTCGACGAACTCCAGTGCGTGACTGTCGACCTGGCCGCAGAGCGCGACGGCGTGCGGAGCGCAATCGACCAGAAGACGGGGATCGTGCAGGCGTGCAAGGTCCTCGCGAAGCGCCTCTCCGACGAACGCGTCCCGGTGCAGAAGCGCGTCGACGACGACGGCCTCGACCCCGACCACGCGAAGGCGGAGATCAGGGCAATCGACCGGTGCGCGCAGATCGTCGCCGACATCGGCGTCGAGAACCAGGGCGACATCATCCGCCTCCGCGGGAAGGTCGAAGGCGTCGAGGCCGCGGCCAAGGTCGCGGAAAAGCGGTTCGCCAACGAGCTGGCGAAGCACGCCCGCCATCAGCGGATGGAGGAGGAGGCCGCCGCCGAGCAGGAGGCGCTCGGCCGGAAGAAGAAGCCCGCGAAGAAGTCGAAGAAGAAGGCCGCGAAGAAGTCGCGCAAGCGGCCGAAGAAGTAGGAGCCCATGCCCCTCACTCCTGACCGATACCCCGGCACCCGACAGGAGGACTCGCTTCTCCTTAACGAGGACACGGTCGACCCCACCTTCGGCGGCGAGTGCAAATATGTCAGCGGACGGCATCGGCGCGCCGACACCGGCGGCGTCTTCGACCCCGGCCTGTGGGGACAGGAAGGCGTCGGGGCCGCGGCCTTCCTCAAGCCCCGGCAGGCCGACGGGCAGGGCGTCAAGCTGTACAACGCGGGCGGCTCCGACTACGTCGAGCTCAAGCGCGGCGGCGGCAACTTCTCCATCAGCGTCGGCGGCTCCGACGCGCAGGCGTTCTACCTCAACGCGAGGATCGGCCAGTGGCAGTTGGGCGGGACGGGGTCGGCGCAGTTCTTCGCAGTGTCGAACAGCGGCGACGGACTCATCTTCAAGGCGAGGGCCGACAACTACTGCGAGTTCAATGCGACCCTGCTCCCCAACGGCGGGACCGACACGCACGACATCGGCGTCTCCACAAACCAGTTCCGCCAGGTCAACGCGCAGCAGCATCGGGTGACCAACGGCCTCGTCGTCACCCGCCTCGCCAACGGGCTGCTCCAGTGCAGCAATGCGACCTTGAATATCCAGGGCGGCTTCGGCCTGACCTTCCGCGTGACCAACGTCCTCGGCAACTCGTTCGCGCGCTTCGTCGGCAACGCGGCGAACCGCTACATGGAGGTCCGCGCCCACTACGGGACCGGCGGCGGCTCGACCTATGTGCGCGCCTACCACAACGGGACCGACGGCTACATGGGGTCGCAGGGCGGGTGGCTGCGGATGCTGGCCGCGGCCGGCGCGATGGTCGTGCCGATGCGGAAGGACGACCCGCTGCTTCCGCCCAACGGCGGGATCTGGTACGACGAGGACGCCGACCACTGGTATCGGGTCGTGATGGACGGCGAGGTCTCCTCGCTACTCTCGACGGGCGACAGCCAATTCGAGTCCTGGCTTCCGTCGAAGGCGTCGCCCGTCGGCGACGACGTCCTCGCCATCGAGGACTCCGCCGCCAGCTACGCGAAGAAGAAGATCCTCATCTCGGCTGTCGCGCCGATCGTCGCGCCCAACCACGACAAGGTCATCTACGTCGGGAAGCACGGCAACGACTCCAACGACGGCCGGACGCCGGCGAAGGCGGTGCTCACCTTCGCGCAGGCTCGCATCCTTGCCGCGGCCCAGACTCCGTCCAATTCCAATCGCTGGTGCATCGTCTGTCTCGACGCGGGCATCTACGTCGAGAGCATCGCCGGCCTGTCCTACTGCGACATCTGGGCGCCGACCGCGAACATCAACGGCAACCATACGCTCGTCGACTTCGCGGACTGGAAGTTCAACATCATCGTCGCGACGAGCGGCACCGCGCTGCTCAAGTCCAGCGGCGTCGAGATCACGCGGGTCGAGTGCAATCAGCTGATCTGCACCGGCAGCGCCAACGGCTGTGTCGCGACGGCCGGGGCGCTCTGCATGTGCTCGCCCTTCATCACGGTCGAGAACGGGTTTGGATTCGGCTCGACTACGACGGCCAGCATCGGCCTGACCTTCGGCCAGATTTTCGTGCAGGGCACGGGCACCGCAATCGGGATGGCAGGCACCGGCACCGGCTATGTCTGCGCCATCGGCGAGTGCATCCAGGATCTCGGGTCGGGCACGGGCGTCGCGATCCTTTCGACCTCGGACGGCGAGATCAACTTGACCTGCAACGTGCTCGACTGCGACACGGCCTACAACGTCGGCGTGAATGGCACGCTCCACTTCCGGTCGAACCGCGTGGACGGCAACCTCTCCGGCAGCGGGACGGTTCGCGCCCTCGTAACCGAGTGGCTGGGCGGGTCCTTCCCGACCGGGACGGCCGACCCGACAGGCGTGTCCCCAAACGACGGCGACCGCTACTTCAACACCGCGCTCGGGATGTGGATGCGGTACGACGCGGGCCGCTCGAAGTGGCTGTCCGAGGACTCGCTCGTGATCCAGGTTGGGAGCAACACGCCGATCATCGCGGGCGGGTACTATAAGACGATCAACGGCCTGCTCCTCTCCGCGACCAAGGGCTTCCCCGCCAAGCACAACGGGACGGTCGTAGCGATGGGCTATACGCGGGCAGCATCGACTTCCGCGACCTTCGAGGTGACGGCCGACGGGGCGGGCGTCGCGGAGCTGGCGTCGACCGCGACCGAGGGCAAGTCGACCGCGCTCAACGGCGACTTCGACGAGGACGAGATTATCGCCGCGCGGAACAAGGCGGGGAGCAACACGACCGACGACGTGGCGGTATGGATCACCTTGCGCTGGAGGGCGTGATGGCGCTCGTGAAAAAACTGGTCGGCTTCAACTTCCTCGGCGTCGGCGACGAAGCGGAGCCGCTCGTCCTCAAGGAAGTCGGCGCGGCCTACACCGTCGCGGAAGTCGACAGCGAGACGGGCGATGAGCGCGCGCGATGGGACAGCGCGATGAAAGTGGACGTCAACGACTTCGCAACCCGCCCGACCGGCAACGTCTTCAGCGACGTTCTCGACGCGGTCAAGGCGGCGGAGGGGATCACATGAACGGGAAGAGGATCATTATCGAGGCCGACCGCGTGAAGTGGGAGGGCTTCGACAACGTCTATGAAATCCTCGGGTTCGTGCGGATGCACGTCGACCGAGAACTCGTCGAGCAGTCCATCCTCGCCGCCGGCCTCAACCCCGGCGGCCCGCCCGGCGCGACGGCCTCGAGTCCGCCGCCAGCTTCGGCGGCCGACCTCGAGGGCGGCGGAAAGGATGAGAAGGACGGCGTCGACATGGCCGCCGTCGGCCAGGGCGGAGACGACGAGTGACCGACTACCACGAGTCGAAGATCGTCCCGCTCATCGGCGTCGCCGACGGCGTCAACCGCACCTTCGACACGCCGACGGCCTTCGTCTCCGGCACGATCAAGGTGTTCTTCAACGGGGTCGAGTACCACGGCGCCGACGACCGCAAAGGCTGGACGGAAGTGACGGACTCGCGTATTCTCATGGACGAGGCCCCGCGGGCCAACGACTACCTGGAGGCGTTCTACCAGGAGTTGAGCACGGTCCCCGGGATCGGCAACGTCGTCGGCACGCCGTTCGACCCGGACGGCGTGCTGCCGTAGGAGGAGGAGAAGGATGCCGAGCATCGCACGAGGCCAGGAGTGCACGACCTCCATCCTCAACTGGTTCATCGCGGTCAACGGCGTGAAGACCGACGCCTTCGAGGTGGGCTGCCAGATTTGGGACATCAGCGGCGGGATGCCGGGCACGGTCGTCTGGCCGGTCCCCGGCGACGACTCGCAGTGGGAGGACGAGAGCGCGGCGCCCGGCAAGTTCGGCGTCGGGTCCTACTACCCCTATGACAACACCCTCGGCGCGGGCTGGAAGCCCGGCCTCGCGGAGCCGCTCGGCGACCACCGCATCAAGTGGCGCTGGAAGATCAGCGCGGCCGCCCCGTACCAGGAGGGGATGGAGGACTTCACCGTCCTCATCCAATCGGGCGGCTCGACGTCGGACGAGTACGTCACCGTGCAGGAGATCCGCGACGAGGGCGTCCCCGATCCGCCCGAGGGTCCGACCAACGACGAGATCCTCGCGATGATCCAGCTCTACTCCGAGATCATCAACCGCTTCACGCGCTGCTTCTTCAACTCGCGGCAGATGACCCTCCTCCTCGACGGGAGCGGGCACGAGACGCTGCACCTGCCCTTCCCGCTCCTGACCGTGTCGGGGCTGGAGGTCAACCTCGACATCGACGGCGTCGGCAGCGTCCTCGTCGCGTCGGACTACGTCGCCTACAACCGAGACCTCGTCGACGACAAGCGCAACCCCCGCATCCAGCTCCGCTCCGAGGTCGGGTCCATCTTCACCGCGAGGGCGGGGATTTTCACCGCGGGCTTCCAGAACCAGAAGCTGTCCGGCACATTCGGGTGGCTGGAGTCGGGCGCGACGCCGGCCGCCATCAAGCGGGCCGCGAAGATCCTCGTGATCAAGAACCTCGGCAAGCTGGCGACGGGCGAGGAGGGGCCGGACGACTGGGGCGGCGGAATCGCCGTCCGGCGCAACGGCGTGCTGGAGGAGAAGGCCGACCGCCACTCGATCAAGTTCGCGGACATCTACTCCAAGAGCGGCGGCGCGCTGGGCCAGGACCTCATGCTCATCAACGACCCGACGGCCCTCGCCCTGATCCGGCCCTATGTGATCAACCTGCCGGCAATCGCGTGGTCGTCCCGCCCGTTCGAGCGGGCGATGATGAGCGACCAGCACAACTTCGGCTAGGGAGGATCGGAAGGATGGTCCAACCGAACCTGATCCACCCCGTCCCGGTCTACGTCGAGCGCGTCGCGGACGCCGACGACACGTTGTGGGACGAGGACGCCAACGAGCCGATCGGCGAGAGGGAGCGGCAGTCCGCGGTGCGGCTGCGGGCGCAGGTCCGGTGGCGCAGCATCGAGGACCCCGACTGGCAGTGGGCGGGCGTCGACGAGAAGACGCGGGGCTACCTCGTCTTCCGCTACCGCGACCTCGAGCGGCGCGGCGTGACCATCGAGCGCGGGGACAGGATCACGAAGGTCGGCAAGCGGACGGTCAACCTGTTCGTGACGGGCTTCGAGGACGCGGCGCACTACACCGACCTCGGCGGCGCGGGGTTCCTGCTCGCGTTCTTCGAGGACCGCACTCCGGCCGAGCGCGCGAGGTAGCCCATGCCGAAGGCGGGCGCGTTCAAGTTCAAGCTGTCCGGGGACTGGGAGAAGATGGCCTCGATCCTCGACGGCTTCGAGGCGAACTTCAAGGCGTCGATGGAACACGCCTCGGACCGCGCCGGCCTGCTCGTCGCGTCGAGGATCAGGAAGAGGATCACCGAGGGCAAGTATGCGGCCAACGCGAAGCGCACCGCCCTGCTCAAGGGCGGCGGGACGCCGACCCCGCTGAAGGACACGGGCTGGTTGTATCGGAATATCACCTGGGATGTCATTAACCCCTTCGTCGTCCACGTCGGGACCAACCGCTTCGCGAGAGGCAAGGGCCGCGTCAACGTCGCAAAGGTCGTGCACGACGGCGCATCGAAGTCGAAGTCGGGCGGCTCGACGGTCATCAAGGTCACGGACAAGATGCGCGCCTACTTCCGCTATCTCGCCCACAAGCACAAAGGCTTCAAGCCGCTCTCCTCGAAGACGACGCACATCATCATCCCGAAGAGGCCGTTCATCGAGACCGTGATCGAGGAGCCCGACACCAGGGCGAAGGTCAAGACGGAGTGGAGCCGCGGGATCGCCGCGGCCTTCGCCGGGAAGAAGGTCCCGACATGAGGACGCAGGATCTCATCAAGCGGTTCCAGTACGACGAGGAGCACCGGGTCGACCTGTCCTTCTCGGACGCGACGAAGATCTACCTCGAGTCGCGCCGCACCATGCCCGGCGTCCGGCTGCGGCCCGACTCGTCGGGCGACTTCCCGACGACGGGCGAGCATTACGTCCGACACCGCGTCACGGAGCCGCTCGCGCTCGACTCGTGGCGGGGCTTCGACGTCGAGGCGGTCGTCCCCGACGGGACGGCCCTGTCCTTCCGCCTCTCGGACGGGACCGACGACTACTGGTGGGACGGCGGGGCCTGGGCCGTCGCCGGCGCGGGCGAATGGTCGACGCAGGCCGAGATCCACGCGAACGCCGCCAGCTTCCGCGCGGCCGTCTCGACGCGGAAGTTGCAGGTCGTCACCCGACTTTCGACGACTGATCCTTCCTTTACACCGAGGCTCACCGCGACTAAACTCCTCATGCGGGTCACGATCAACTTCTCGGAGGATCTCGTGCTTCGGTCCCTCGTCCCCACGCTGAAGGAGAGCATCCGTCCCCGGAAGGACTGGAGCCTCGTCCTCGCGTCGGCGACCGACACCATCGACATCTCGAGCGACGGCGATCATCCGGTCCCGTCCTACGTCGTGACCGACGTCCTCGCGGCCTACAACCACACGACCGACCCCGAGCACGAGACCGACATCCTTTCGTCCTACGACGAGGGGACCGGCGTCGTGACGCTGACCGCGGCCCAGTCCTCGGGCGACCGAATCTGGCTTGCGCTGGAGTACCGCCCCGGCGTCGCGGTCGCCACGCACCCCGACTACTACGAGGTCGACGCGATCCCGTCGATCGTCGTCGAGTCGCTCCGCCCGGTCGGGCGGATGTATTCGACGAGGAAGCGGGGCGACGCCGTGATCGACAGGACCACGGGCGACGCCGTCCGCGTCGGCGGCCCGGTCCAGGTATCCTTCGAGGTCGACCTGATGATGGCGACCGACCGCAACTCCGACCGCCTCCGCCTCGGCGAGGCGGTGATGCAGCACTTCGACGAGGCCCCGCTCCTCAACCTGCGGGGTGTCGACGAACCCGTCGCGACTCGTGTCACTGGCGACCTTGCCTTCACCGGGCGACCGGAGGGGAGCGGGGTGGTCGGCGAGTCCCTCACTGTTCGATTCGACCGCGTGGACTTCTGGCCGACGGCCGAGGACAGGCACGCGGTCCAGACTTTTGCGCCGGACCTGGCCACCGCCTGATCAACAAGGGCGCGTCGCAGGCCGGACTGAAGGACCGAAGGAAGGAGACATAGGATGGCGCAGCGCAGGTTTGGACCTGTCCTCGGTGCTGGCACGGTCGTCGTGGAGCAGGAGGGCGCGAAGCAGCTCGTCGCCGGCACGCTCGGCGTCTGCTCGATGATGGGCGTCGTGGAGAAGGGACCCGTGGGGGAGCTGATCCCCTGCCTCAAGCGGGGCGACTACGACCGCAAGTGCGGCGGCCTCATCCCCGACTCCGTCGTGCCCGACAACGCGCACGACTTCTTCAGCCACGGCGAGGGGGCCGGCGAGCTGTGGATCGTGCGGGTCGGCGACGGGACCGAGGAGAAGGCCGAGCTGACCTTCCTCACCCGGCACGACAAGGACAACCCCGGCGGCGGCTCCTACTTCAACGGCGCGTCGAACTCGCTCAAGGTCACCGCCAAGTCGGCGGGCCGCTGGGCCGGCGCCATCCGCACGCTGTTCAAGGAGCTGGCGCACACCGCCGTGACCGCCACCACCGTCGATTTCGGCCTCGCCGCGTCGACGCTGCCGACCGACTGCTTCAAAGGCGCGGTCCTGACCGTCGAGGGGCTGTCCAAGTCCTACGTCTGCACCGCCAACGACGACGCCGGCCTGCTCACCTTCGAGGCGCACTACGACATCGCGCAGGACATCAGCGACGCCTCGCTGCCGGACCCGACCTTCTTCTACGTCGACCTGGCCGACGGGCAGACCGACCTCGGCGAGGGCAAGCGCGTGCAGGTCGTCTTCGGCGACGGCATCGAGAACCCGCTGACCGAGTTCTCCATGTCCGTCTTCTGGAACGGCGCGGAGGTCCTGACCTACGAGAACCTCTCGATGGACCCCGCCTCCTCGCGGTACGTTGAGAACGTCGTGAACAACGACACCCGCAACCACGAGGTGGAGGTCGAGGTCCTGTGGAGCGGCGGCGTCGACCCCTACTCGCGGCCGTCGAACGTCTGGCGCGGGGAGTCGATCCAGCTCGCCGCCTCCCTGGTGCAGATCGACAACGTCGTGGTTGCCTACGACGCCGGCAACACGGGCGACGGCACGGCGGGCGTGACCGACGTGGACAAGGATCTCTTCGTCACCGATCAGCTGACCCTGACATGCACGACCGGCGGCGGGGACGCGGTCGGCAAGTTCAAGGTCGCGTCCGCCGCGCTCGACTGGACCTCGGCCGACGACGTGCTGACCTGCGGTGCGGGCACGCCGTACACCTATTCCGCGCGGGGCGTCGAGATCACGGTCGTCGGCGGCGTGGCCGACTGGGTCGCCGGCGACGTCATCACCATCAGCATCCGCCGCATCGCGGAGAACGACGATCTCGTCGGCGGGTACGTCTGGCCCGACATCGTCAACAACCCCTCGGTCTCCGGGCGCATCATCGGCAACAACGGCGCCGACATCCTCGTGGCCGCCGGCACCGACCTCACCGTCGGCGGGACGATCGCCGCGGGGGAGATCGTCAAGGTCGAGGCGCCGCAGGAGCTGGAGGGCGGAAGCGACGGCCTCGGCGACCTGGACGACAACGACTTCATCACCCTCTTCGACCCGGTGACCTCGCCGATCAACGGGCTGCGCGGCCAGGGCAAGGGCCTCGTCAAGCTGGCGACGCCGGGCCTCGCGTCCTACCTCGTCGACAAGGCGGGGCTGTCCTACGCCGAGAGCCGGGCCTACCAGTACCGCGTCGAGTTCCCCACCAGCGTCGGCGACGAGCAGGCGGCCGTGACCTACATCAACGACACCGTCGGGCGCAACGACTTCGGCGTCTGCGAGTTCCCCTCGGGCGGCTACATCCTCGACCCGCAGAGCAGCGAGGGCGCGCTCAAGCGCATCCCGGCGACGGGCGCGATCTTCGGCCGCGAGGCGGCCGAGGCCCGCGACTACCTCGGCTACCACAAGGCGGCCGCCGGCATCAGCGTCACGCTGCCGCGCTTCCTCAAGCTGGACATCGAGACGACGCTCAACGAGGAGGTGCTGAACCCGCGCGGGATCAACATCGTCAAGAAGGTGCAGGGCAACTTCGTGATCTGGGGCGACCGGACGATCGCGTCCGACCCGACCTGGAAGTGGAAGCACCAGCGCGAGCAGATGTCGCACTACGAGCTGTCGCTGCTCGAGGCGTTCGACTGGCTGATCTGGGCCATCAATGATCCCGAGACCTGGCAGATCGCCTACTCCGCGCTCTACTCCTTCTTCCTCCCCGAGTGGCGGAAGCGGGCGCTGCGCGGCAACACCTTCGACGCGGCCTGCGCGATCAAGGTCGACGCGGACATCAACACCGACCTGACGATGGCGGCGGGCGACCTCAACGCCCAGGTCACGCTGCGTCTGGCCGACACCGTGGAGCGGTTCATCATCACGCTCGGGAAAGCGGGCCTGACGGAGGACGCGGCCTAGCGTCGAGGGCTTGACGCCGGCCCGGGAAACGGGCAGGCTTGGACAAGAGATCCACGAAGGATCGGAAGGAAGGGAGCAAGGACATGGCGAGCGGAGTTTCCAGGGTCAAGACGGGCGCGTTCTTCGGGACGGGCGCCGCGCTCAACGTCGACAGCGTCGGCTTCATGCCGCAGCGCATCGAGCTGCTCAACGAGGACGGCAACTGCGACGCCGTCTGGACGAAGCAGATGGCGGACGCCTCGATGCGGAAGATCGTCGACTCGGGCGCCGGCACGACCGACATCAGCATGGAGACCACCAACGGCATCACGCCGCGGGCGGCGGGCTTCTCGCTGGGCGCCGACACCGACCTCAACGTCGACGGCGAGAAGGTCATCTTCACGGCCTACGAGTAGGCCGCGTCGAGCGGACCTGAAGGAAGGAGAAGACCATGCTCGGAAAGGGACAGATCCAGCCCAACCACCTGCCGGTGTCCAAGTTCGACATGCTCATCACCGGCATCCCGATCCCGCTCCACTTCGTGACCCTCTCGGGCATCGAGGAGGAGACGGACATGGTCGAGCTGCCGGACCGCACCCGCGCGAGCGGCGGGCGGACGAAGCCGGTCGAGTTCACCGCGTCCATCCCGCTCCACCACACGGCCGAGTTCCTGGCCCTGGAGGAGCTGGCGCTGGAGGCCGTCACGGGCGTCGCGACCTACAAGCGCCCGGCCTCGCTGCTCATCCACAAGCTGGACGGCGGCGTGCCGCGGTCCTTCCTGCTGGAGGGGCTGTGGGTGCAGCGCCGGCGGCTGCCCGACCTCGACGCCAACAACGACGGCGAGATGGCGACGGTGGAGTACACCTTCCAGGCCGACAGCATCGTCCCGGGCACCTAGCGCCCGGACCGCAACCGAGGCTTCCTCACAACCGCCGCGCGCCGACGGCGCCGGCCGACTTGGAGGGACCGGATGAGAACGACCACTCTCAAAGAACTGGGCTACACGCTGCCGCTCGGCATCCCCGACGGCGACAGCCTCAAGCGCGACTTCGCGCTTCGCCCCTACACGATGCGGGAAGAGAAGGACATCGCGCGGAAGCGCGACCTCGACCCGTCCTACCCCGCGACGTCGATCGTCACCGACGTCGTCGCGTCGCTCCTGATCTCGCTCGGCGGCGAGGACCTGTCCGACAAGGACGAGGGCGAGCGCGTCGCCCGCGTCCTCGGCCTGTTCTTCTCCGACGTCGTCTACATCTACATGATGGCGCGGATGGAGGCGGTCGGGAAGGACGTCAAGTTCCCCTTCCTCTGTCCGCACTGCCGGCAGGCCTTCTCGTTCGAGGGCGACATCACGACGACCGAGATCGACTGCGTCGACACGCCCGGCGAGCTGGAGCGCGAGGTCGACCTCCCCGTCGCGTGGACCCTGCGGAAGCAGCAGACCTCGCGGCTCCTGCTGCGCGCGACGCCGTGGGGATCGCTGCACGGCCAGTCGGTCACGGCCGTCACCTTCAAGGCGGCATCCTTCCAAGGCTCGATCGTCGGCGCGCTGCTGGCCGGCGAGGACAACCCGAAGGAGGAGATCCGCCGCCTCGCGATCACGCCGATGGAAGTGGACACGCTGACGAAGCGCAACATCAACTTCCTCGACGAGCAGGTCGCGAAGGTGAACGCCGGGCCGTCCCTCATCGTCCAGACGCAGTGCCCGCGCCCGGCGTGCAACCAGCCGGTGAGGGCTCCGCTCGGATGGGACTATGACACTTTTTTCGGCTGATCGGGCCGTACTCGGGGCTCGGCCTCGAGCGGCTCGTGAACCTCACCTTCCGCCTCGCCTACGACTCCAAGGGCGGCCTGCCCGCGACCTACACGGACGGGCTGACAATGCGCGAGTTCCTGCTATACTTGAAGGCGCTCGCGGATGAGAAGGAGAAGGAGGATGAGCGCATCCGACTTCTGACCGGAGGGTAGACTATGGCGACACAGCTCGGCCTCTTCGCGAAACTCCAGTTTGACGGCAAGCAGGCCGTCCAGGGGATGAAGCAGGCCGACAACGCCATGAGCGGGATGCGCAAGAGCGCGGCCCAGTTCAAGACGGCCGCGGCGGGCGTCCAGCAGTCGATGCGCGGCATGACCATCGCGGCGACCGCCCTGTCCGGCGTCGCTGGCCTCGCGCTGAAAAAGGCCGCCAGCTTCGAGAGCCAGATGGCGACCGTCACCGGCCTCGTCAAGCTGAACGCGAAGGTCTCCGGCGCGAGCGCGGCCCAGGCCGAGAAGGATGTCGCGAACCTCACGAACCTCGCCAAGCGCCTCGGCGCGACGACGAAGTTCTCCGCGACGCAGTCGGCCGAGGGCATCGAGGTCATGACCCGCGCCGGCTTCGGCGCGAAGGACGTGATGGACGGCCTCGAGGGCGTCCTCGCCGCGGCCGCGGCCGAGGGCATCGGCCTCGCCGACGCGTCGCAGGTCGTGACCGGCGCGCTCCGCCAATACAGCCTCCCCGCATCCGACGCGACGAGGGTGTCCGACCTCCTCGCCGCGACGAGCGCCGCGACGAACACCAACATCCTCGAACTGGGCGAGGCGTTCCGCTACGGCGGCCTCCAGGCCGCGAGCCTCGGGATCTCTATCGAGGACACCTCGGCGATGCTCGGCATCCTCGCCAACTCGACGCTGAAGGCGAGCGTCGGCGGCACCTCGCTGCAGAACATGCTCCTCGGCTTCACGAAGTCGCTGAAGAAGGGCGAGGCCAGGACGACGATCAAGAAGTGGGGCGTCGAGCTGGAGACGGCGAACGGCCAGCTCCGACCGATGGGCGACATCGTCCGCGACGTGACCGTCGCCCTCGCCAAGCAGCCGCGCGTCCTCAAGCAGACGGCCGAGCTGCAGGCCGTCTTCGGGCGTCGCGGATTCCGCGCGATGGTCGCCCTCGCCAACGGGCAGCGCAAGGCGATGGAGACGGCAGGCCCGATGGCCGACGCCATCGGGGACCTGTCCAAGAACATCAGCGTCCAGGGGGCGGCGGCCGCCCTGGCCGAGGAGAAGCTGAAGTCGCTGTCCGGCCGCATGACCATCCTCGGCTCCGCGCTCGAGGGCCTCGCCATCGAGGTCAGCGCGCCGTTCATGAAGGGCATCGCCGACGGCGTCGGCGGGATCACGGACTCGATCTCCAACGTCGTCGCCGCGCTCCAGTTCCTCAACACGGAGAGCGCGAACGTGACGGACGAGATGCGCGAGGAGTGGTCGAAGCTGCCGCTCGCCGCGCGCGAATTCGCGGAAGGAATCATCGAGGGCGCGGAGAGCGTCAAGCGGATGTTCTCCGACATCGCGACCGAGGCCGCGCGGATGGGCGCGGAGTTCGGCATCATCGCCGACCCGAGCACGAAGTCAATCGGGAAGATCGCGGCGCAGGCGCTCGCCATCGCGCCCGCCTTCCTCGCTGGAGTCGTCGCGCTCAAGGCCTTCGGCCTCGCGCTGACCGTCGTCGGTGGCGCGGTCAAGTCCTTCGGCGCCATCGCCAAGATCGCCTTCGGCCCGATGGCCCCGTGGTTCCTCGCCGCGATGGCCGCCTTCGAGGTCTTCCGCGACGAGGGCGAGTCGATGAGCGCCGCGATGATGCGCCTCGGCCGCACGCTGGAAAGCACCTTCGGCGGCATCCTCTCCATCCTTCGGGGAATGGGCGAGGCGCTCGGCCCGCTCGGCACCTTCCTCACCCTCTGGGCCGGAGCGAAGATCGTGCCGGGCGTCGCGCGCGGCGCGGGGCGGATGGCGGCCGGTCTCGGCAAGGCCGCGCTCGGCCGGCTCGGCCTCGGCAAGCTGGGCGGCGCGGGCGCCGCACTGGCCGGA
>Ga0272441_10008999_pt1 | contig 15574 bp, 6 predicted proteins | sample SSMProp6N_FD_193582 | JGI IMG/M metagenome (GOLD analysis project Ga0272441, IMG submission 193582) | Marine sediment archaeal communities from Little Sippewissett salt marsh, Falmouth, MA, United States - SSM-Prop-6N | ecosystem: Environmental > Aquatic > Marine > Wetlands > Sediment ... | reverse complement strand
CGAATTGCAGGGCAACCAGTCGGGCACGAGTCTCTCGCTGGCCGGTCTGGTCGAGCTGGGCGGCGGCGACTACTTCTGGCGCATCGACGAGGTCGAGGCCGACGGCGCCGTGCAGACCGGTTATGTCTGGCGGTTCAACGTGCCCGACTTCCTGACGGTGGACGACTTCGAGAGCTACAGCAACGAACTCGGCTTCCGCGCCTTTGAGAAGTGGATCGACGGCATCGGCTTCACGCTGCCGGAACCGGGTAATCCGGGCAACGGCACCGGCGCTGCGGTCGGTCACGACATCTGGAGTGTGGACAGCCCGTACTACGAGGGCCAGATCATGGAGAGCGCCAACGTCCACGGAGGCGGGCAGGCCATGCCGATCTATTACGACAATACGTTCGGCTCCGCCATCTCCGAGGCCGATCGCACCTTTGTGCCCGGCCAGAACTGGACGGCCGAGGGCGTCACAACGCTGGTAGTGCACTTCCGCGGCCAAGCCGACAACACAGGCAGCTTGTACGTCGAGATCAACGGCGTCAAGGTCCCCTACCCCGGTGACCCGGCGGATATCGCCAGCACCGCCTGGGTGGCCTGGGAAATCGACCTGCCCACGGTCGGCGTGAGCCCGACCAACGTCACGAGCATGACCATCGGCATCGAAGCCGGCCAGGCGGGCCTCCTGTTTGTCGACGACATTGTTCTGACCCGACCCTGATCCAGGGCGGCAAAGAGAGGGTTCCGTTGAGGGCCCAGTGACAGTGATGCAGAAAAGGGGCTGTGAGCGTTGCTTGCAGCCCCTTTTTTCGCATGACGTGCCTGCCCGGGCCGGCACGGAAGAGCATCGCGAGCGAGGGCAACGTCCGAAAATCGGATTGAATGCGCCCGTACAATCTGGTATAGTTCATTGTATGTATGTGTGGATTGGGCAGGTCGATACCGCCAGGCCGTGCTGCCCGGTGGTTGGCATGCAGATTCGGGCCGCGTAGCAGGTCGGAGGCTGCCAGTGTGACATCCGGTCGCGGACATGGGGCGAATGGGGGAGTTGGATGCACAGCCCTGTTGCATTCCGGAACCGGTGCGTTCATGTCTAACAACGTCGGGCGGATTCTCTGGAGGCGTCATAAGCAAGGGAGGATTCTGTATTGACCCGGGTCGGCGTATGCGGGCCGGCCGAAAGGCACCATTTCTCATGTCAGTGTTTATGATAAAGGAGGACGATCATGTGCAAGACACTCATTCTTCCGGCCATTGTTACGCTGGTTTTGGTTGGCGGCTTCGCGCGGGCGGATCTGGTGGGACACTGGAAACTGGATGAAGGTTCCGGCGACGTCGCCCACGACTCCAGCGGAAACGGGAACGACGGCAACCTTGTTGGCGACCCGCAATGGGTCGCGGGCAAAATCGGCGGTGCGCTGGAGTTCGACGGCGCCAGCTCTATCGTCGACATCCCCTACGTGCCGGAGATGACCCCGGCCGACGGCGCGACAATATCGGCGTGGGTCTTTCCAACGGACAGTACCCGAAGCTGCATCATGGGTCAGTTTGAAGGCTACGGTATGGCGCTCATGACCGGTTTGCAGTTGAAGTCCGTCTACTGGGGTGGTGACTGGGTGTTGGGCGATGTCACGATCCCGGAACAAGAGTGGTCCCACCTTGCCATGACCTGGGATGTGGCGAACAGCCAGAGAACCGTGTTCCTGAACGGCGAGATCGTCGGTGAGCAGGGAGATGCGGTAATACCGGCGGTCCAGAACAACTTGGGGATCGGGCTCTGGGTGGGATGGCCGGCTTCCTGGGGCGACGACGCCTTCATGGGGACAATTGACGATGCCCGGTTGTACGGCCACGTCCTGACGGAGGGTGAGGTCGTTGCCGTGATGGCGGGAGAAGCCTATCCCTTCGCCCAGGCATTGGCGCCGCGCGATGGTGTCATGATCGGGCAGACCGAGTACACCTTGAAGTGGAAGGGCGGAGATTTCGCCGCTTCGCACGTGGTCTACATGGGCGAGAGTTTCGACGAGGTGGACCAGGGGCTGGTCGAGCCGGTTGACACGACGCAAACGTCTCTTTCCACCGCCTCGATCCCGGCCTACGCCGCCGGCTTGACGCCCGGCCAGACCTACTACTGGCGGGTGGATGAGGTCAACGATCTGCATCCGGAAAGTCCCTGGAAGGGCAACGTCTGGAGCTTCCGGGTCCAGCCGCTGACGGCCTGGAATCCCTCTCCCGCCGACGGGATGAAGTACCTCCCCACCGACCAGCAGTGGAGTTGGGAAAAGGGCCTGGGCGCCCTGTTCCATTACGTCTACTTCGGCGAGAGCTTCGAAGAGGTCGATACGGCCACCGGAAGCATTTGGATGACCCCGAATGCCACGTACGATCCCGGCGCGCTGGAGAATGGCAAGACCTATTATTGGCGCATTGACGAGTTCGCCGGCACTGCGACCCACAAGGGCCCGGTCTGGAGCTTCACGACGCGGCCCGACATCGCGGTCGGCGATCCGGACCTCGTCGGTTGGTGGGCGATGGACGAAGGCATGGGTCTTACCGCCCTGGACGGGTCCGGCCATGGCAACCACGGCGCCCTCAACGGCGGCCCGCAATGGGTGGACGGTTATCTCGGCGGCGCCCTGGAATTCGGCGTGGGTACATACGTGGATTGTGGCGTTGCCGCCGCCGAGGAAGTGACGAATGACTTCACCCTGACGGCGTGGACGAAGCTGGCCCCGGGCAATGCCGGCGTTTACGGCGGCATCGGCGGCAAGTTGACCAACCGGGAAGGCAACGGCGACTACATGGGCTTCGCCATCGTGCGGCACAGCTCCCACGTCTACCGCCTCTGGATTGGTGACGGAACGACCGATCTGGAGAAAAGCGCCGTCACCAGCGACGGCCAGTACGCCGATACCGAGTGGCATCACGTCGCCGGCGTGCGCGAGGGGCAGACCAACGCCCTCTACGTCGACGGCGTGCGTCAGGCGGCCTCGAGCAACACCGGAATGGTTCCCAGTCCGGAGTGGTTCCATATCGGCCGGCAATACAGCCACTGGGCCGACCGCTATTTCCCGGGAACGATCGACGACGTGCGTATCTACAACAAGGCGTTGACCGACGCCGAGCTGGCGCAGGCGATGCGGGGCAATCCGCTGCTGGCCGGCGCGCCGAATCCCGGCCCCGGCGCCGTCGTGGACATCCGCGACGCCCTCGCACTGAGTTGGAGCGCCGGTGACACCGCGGTCTCGCACGACGTGTACTTCGGCACCGACAAGGCTGCCCTCGAATTGCAGGGCAACCAGCCGGGCACGAGTCTCTCGCTGGCCGGTCTGGTCGAGCTGGGCGGCGGCGACTACTTCTGGCGCATCGACGAGGTCGAGGCCGACGGCGCCGTGCAGACCGGTTATGTCTGGCGGTTCCACGTGCCTGACTTCCTGACGGTGGACGACTTCGAGAGCTACAACAACGCGGTCGGCTCTCGCGCCTTTGAGAAGTGGATCGACGGTGTCGGCTTCACGCTGCCGGAACCGGGCAATCCGGGCAACGGCACCGGCGCGGCCGTCGGGCACGATATCTGGGATGCGGCAAGCCCGTACTACAACGGCCAGATCATGGAGACCGGCGATGTCTACGCCGGCGGTCAGGCCATGCCGATTTATTACGCCGGCGCGCTTTCTGAGGCCGACCGCACCTTCGCGCCAGGCCAGAACTGGACGGTCGAAGGCGTCACAACGCTGGTGGTGCACTTCCGCGGCCAGGCCGACAACACGGGCGATCTGTACGTCGAGATCAACGGCGCCCGCGTCCCCTACGCCGGCGACTCGGCTGACATCGCCAGCACCAAGTGGATCGCGTGGGAAATCGACCTCGCTTCGGTCGGCACCGACCTGGCCAATGTCACGACGCTGACCATCGGCGTCGAGAATGGCACGGGCGTCCTGTACGTCGACCACATCATTCTGACCCGACCCTGATCCAGGGCGGCAAAGAGAGGGTTCCGTTGAGGGCCCAGTGACAGTAATGCAGAAAGGGGCTGTGAGCGTTGCTTGCAGCCCCTTTTTTCGCATGATTTGCCTGCCCGGGCCAGCAGGGAAGAGCATCGGATGCAGAGGCAACATCCGAAAATCGAATTGCACATGCCCGTGCAATCTGGTATAAATGATGTAGTGCGTCGGCTGTGTTTGTGGATACAAAAATGGCTGAGCGACCCGCTGGTCGGTACGCTGATTGGAAACCGCGTGGCAGGTCAGAATCGGAGGTATGGGTGTAATGTATTTTTGCGGACACGGGGGTGGAGGGGGCGGGGTGCATGTCTTTGTTGCATGGGGGAGTCATTTCATGCATTTCTAACGACGTAGGGCGGGTTTTCTCAAGAAACATGTCACACCGCAGCGAGTGATCCAAGCAGAGGCAGATCGTGTGTGAAAAGGCCCGTGGAAAAAGCAGGAACTGTTGCTCTGGTGCGTGGCCGGAGTGAAATTTCATGTCGGTTCTCAATTAGAATCAGGAGAGAAGGAATGAAGAAGGCAGCGTTGGTATTCATTGTCGCCCTTGCGTACAGTGCGACGGCTATGGCTTCTGACATAGCGATTTCAACACAGGCAGGGTGGTGGTCGCAAGGTGCGGCCGACCGCGAAATGCAAGTAATTGCGGACAACGTAACGGCTGTACCCGTTGAATTGTTCGCGTCCACTGATCACGGGGCTCTGGCAGATTGGGTAGCAGCCCACACCGGGAACGGCACGTCAGACCTTCTCATCCTTTGCGGACAGTTCCCGGACACGATTTATGCACCGGGTAATACGCAGGCGGATGACTCGTTGGCCGAATTGTTCCTGGATGACGGCAACTGCATCATCAACACCGGCGATTGGATGTTTTACGTCGTTAATGGCGCCGGCACAAACGGTCCGGGTGGATTACAGACCATGATGGACATTGCCGGCGTTACGGTCGCGGGCGAGGACGATACGGCTGTTACCGTCACTGCCGACGGCCACGAGTACACTCCATCGTTGCAAAACCTTGCGACGGATCGCCCCTTCCATCTTGATACACTTGAAGGCGATTGGGAGCCCGAGTTGATTCTGGCTCAAAACGCCGCGGGAACCAGGGCCGACCCCGTTATCGTCAAGAATTCCGCTACCGGCGGCCGCATAGGCATCTTCTATCAGACCAATGCTCAAGACAACGACCCGCGCGGCGAGGTGATCAGTGAGTGGATCAACAACTGGTACATTCCCAACGTGGCCGTCGCCAACCCGCTGGCGCGGGGACCGGCCCCGAAGAACGGGGAGATGGTCACGGAAACCACGGCCACGCTCCAGTGGAAGGCGGGAGACTTTGCCGCGGTCCACGACGTGTATTTCGGCGACAGTCTCGAGGCCGTCGAGGCGGCCACGCCGGATGATCCGAGCGTGTTTCTCGGCACCCTCTCGACTGATACGGTGCGCGTAGGTTTTACCGGCGATCCGTATCCCGAGCCTCTCGTTCCCGGCCAGACCTACTACTGGCGCGTCGACGCGGTCAACGACGCCAACGCGGCCAGCCCGTGGAAAGGCGACGTCTGGAGCTTCTGGGTCCAGCCGGCGACCGCCTACAATCCCTTGCCCACGGACGGCGTTCCGTTTGTCCTGCTCGAACCGGATCTGGTTTGGGACGGCGGCATAGGCGCCCTGTTCCACACCGTCTTCTTCGGCGAGAGCTATGACGAAGTCGACAACATGCTGGTCGGTTGGATGACGGCCAACACGACGATCGCCCCGGCCGAGGCGCAGTTGTTCGGGCCGTTGCAGCCGGAGACCACGTATTACTGGCGCGTCGATGAGTTCGCCATGACCGGGGTCACGACCAAGGGCGATGTCTGGAGTTTCACCACCTCGCCTGAGATCGCGGTCAGCGATCCCGACCTGACGGGTTGGTGGACGCTCGACGAAGGCGTGGGCGCGGCCGCGCTGGACTGGTCCGGGCATGGTCACCACGGCAGCTTCGTAGGAGAACCTGTTTGGGTGGACGGCTATCACGGCGGCGCCCTGGAATTTGGCGGCGGGGACTACGTCGAGACGGGCGCCGACGCCACCGATCTGGGCATCGAGGGCAACAAGCCCAAGACGACCATGGCCTGGGCTCTGACCCGCAGCTTCAACGGCGGCGGTCTGTGGGACTTGGGTTCCAACAACGACGGACGTAACTGGTCCGTGAGGACCACGGGCAACCTCAACGAATGGCGCGTCCAGCGCTATGGGTTCCCGACCTATGATTTCGATGTTACGGTAGAGGCCCTCAATGAGTGGACGCACTTCGCTCTGGTCTATGACGGCGCCAGCGGCGGCGACGACAGCCGCCTCTACGCCAACGGCGAAGTGGTGGCCAACCAGACCATCGAGCTGGACACGAACGCCACGACCCGGACCTTCCAGATCGGTCTCTGGAGTGGCACCTCGTTTGACGGCGTAATCGACGACGTGCGTGTGTACGCCAAGGCGCTGACCGAGGCCGAGATCGCCGAGGCGATGCGGGGCAACCCGCTGTTGGCCGGCAGTCCCAACCCCGGTCCCGGTGTGACCGTGGACGTGCGCGACGCGACCATGCTGAGCTGGGCGACGGGCGATACGGCCGTTTCGCACGACGTGTATTTCGGCACGGACCGCGCCGCCGTGGCAGCCGCCGATAACAGTGCGCCCGAGTTCCAGGGCAACCAGCCGGGAACGAGTTTCTCGTTGGCCGGCCTGGTCGAGTTTGGCGGTGGCGACTACTTCTGGCGCGTCGACGAGATCGAGGCCGATGGTGCCGTGCAGACCGGGTACATCTGGCGGTTCAACGTTTCCGACTTCCTGGTCGTGGAAGACTTCGAGAGCTACAACAACGAGGTCGGCTCCCGCGTTTTCGAGAGGTGGATCGACGGCATCGGTTTCACCCTGCCGGAACCGGGCAATCCGGGCAACGGCACCGGCGCCGCGGTCGGGCACGACATCTGGAGCGCCGACAGCCCCTACCTGGACGGCCTGATCATGGAGACCGCCAACGTTTATGCCGGTGGCCAGGCCATGCCGATCTATTACTCCGGCGCGCTTTCCGAGGCCGATCGCAGCTTCGCGCCGGGCCAGAACTGGACCGTCGAGGGTGTCACGACGCTGGTCGTGCACTTCCGCGGCCAGGCCGACAACACCGGCAATCTGTACGTCGAGATCAATGGCGTTAAGGTCCCCTATGCAGGCGACGCGGCCGATATCGCCGGCACCAAGTGGATCGCCTGGGAAATCGACCTCGCCTCGGTTGGTACGAACTTGACCAACGTCACGACGCTGACCATCGGCGTCGAAGGTGGGACGGGTGTCCTGTACGTCGACCACATCATCCTGACCCAACCCTGATCCGGGGCGGGCCCAAGACGATGACATAGGTCACACGAACGCGAATTGTAGTGTTCACCAGGGCTGCGACCGTCGGGTCGCAGCCCTTTCTCTGCGCCGCCGTACGCGGCGCTGTGCGGGAGCGATTCTCGATCCTCGAGGCTTCGCTTTTGGTCGATGCGCGGGTAGAATGTCCTGCGCGGTAGACGTGTGCTGTTTTTCCACGGTGGCGCGGGCTTGCGGCGCATTGCTGGGCCGCAAGCAAAGGCGTTCGCCTGTCACAAGGAGTGGACCATGACATCGTCGATTTTCAGAAGTGTGCTGACGTTGGGCGTTTTCGGTTCGGTCGGCATGGCATCGCTGCTGACGGCCGGCCCGGCGGATTCGTATGAAGCTCTGAAAGGGTTCTCGTGTGCTCAGGACGGCGCTGCGCGGGTCTGGCGGCCGATGGCGGGCAGCCGGGCCGTCTCTGTGGCGACCGTTGAAGGCAAGAAAGCTTTCCGGATGCCCTGCAATTTTCACGGGACGAACATCGAGCGGGCTTCGTGGGACCACCCGATCGAGCAGGACCTCGCCATGTGCCAGGGGGTGCAGTTCATGCTTCATTGCGCCGATCTGTCTCCCGTGGCGAGCTTCGTTTGTTATTTGCACAGCGGCGACGGCTGGTACCGGGGCGTCTTCGACGTTCCCGCCGCAGGGCGCTGGACGCGGATACGAATCGCCAAGGCGGACATGCAGGTCGAGGGCCAGCCGGCGGGATGGTCGAAGATCGACACGGTTCGCCTCTCGGCCTGGCGCGGCAAGGATCAGGATACGCAGTTTCACGTCACGGACTTCGCCCTGTTCGGCACGGACACGAAGATCGTCATCGTGAGGGCCGATTCCGTCGCCGAGCGCACCTCGGGCGAGTTGGGCGCGGTGCGCGAGTACACCGGCGTGATGGCCGATCTGCTCGAACGGGCGAACCTGCCGTATCTGGTTTTGAGTGACCTGGATGTCACGGCCGCGCGCCTGCGGGCGACGGAGTTAGTCATTCTGCCCCACAACCCGGCCATGCCGGACGAGGTGGCCCGCGAGATCGCAGCCTTCCACCAGGACGGCGGGACGTTGCTGGCCTGTTACCATCTGCCCGATGCGCTGGAGCCGCTGGTGGGAATCGAAGCCGGCCGGCACATGCGCGAGTTGTACGACGGGTACTTCGCCTCGATTCGGCCCGGCGACGAGCCGCTCGAAGGTATGCCTGCCGTCACGCAGCAGGCGTCGTGGAACGTCCATGAGGCTCGCGCCGTCGGGCCCGACGCGCACGTGGCGGCTTGGTGGTACACGAAGGAGGGACGCTCCACGGAGACGCCGGCGATTGTGGTCGGCGAGCGATGCGTGTACCTCTCGCACGTATTGCGGCCGGACGATCCGGCGAACAAGCTGCAACTGCTTCTGGCGATGGCGGGACATTTGGTGCCGTCGCTGTGGTCGGATGCGGCACAGGGTTGCCTCGACCGCGTGGGGCGGTTCGGCCCGTATCAGGATTACAAATCGGCGCAGCGCGGCATCGCCGGGCTCGACGCCGGGTCGGAAAATGCCAGTGCGGCGCTGGAAAAGGCGGATCGGCTTTATCACCGGAGCCAATGGCTCTTGTCGAAACAGGAATACGGTCAGGCGATGGTCTCCGCCGAAGAAGCCCACCGGGCGTTGATCGAGGCGTATTGCCTGGCGCAGCAGCCGGTTGCCGGGGAGCACCGGGCGTTCTGGTGTCACAGCGCTTTCGGCGTGGCGGGGATGACTTGGGACGAGGCCGCCCGGCGCCTGGGCGAGAACGGCTTTACCGCGGTCCTGCCCAACATGCTGTGGGGCGGAGTCGCGTTCTACCGCAGCGATGTGCTGCCGGCGTACAAGGACCTGGAGAGCAAGGGGGACCAGATCGAGCTTTGTGTGGCCGCATGCAAAAAGTACGGCGTTCAGTGCCACGTCTGGAAAGTCAACTACAACATGGGTTGGGCCACGGACAAGGCGTTCGTCGAGAGGATGCGGTCGCTGGGCCGGGTCCAGGTCAGTTACGATGGTACGGTCAACGAACGGTGGTTGTGTCCCTCTCACCCGGACAACCAGAAGCTGGAGATCGAGTCCATGCTCGAGGTGGCCCGGAAATACGACGTGGATGGCCTGCACTTCGACTACATTCGCTATCCCGGTCGGGACGGATGCTTCTGTGAAGGCTGCCGCCAACGATTCGAGGACTACCTTGGCAGGAAGGCCGAGCCGTGGCCTTCGGTCGTTCGGGACAATGCCAGGCTTGCCGAGAAATGGCTCGAGTTTCGCCGCAGTCAGATAACGTCCGTCGTTGCCGCGGTGGCGGCGCGGGCCCGGCAGGTTCGGCCGGACGTGCAGATCTCGGCCGCCGTCTTTCGCAACTGGCCCACCGATCGCGACACCGTCGGACAGGACTGGAAGCTCTGGTGCGACAAGGGGTATCTCGACTTCGTCTGTCCCATGGACTACTTCGATTCCAGCGCGACCTTCGAGCGTGCGGTCGAGCAGCAGCTTGACTGGGCCGGGGACGTTCCCTGTTATCCGGGGATCGGCCTGAGCGTGTGGAAGGACCCCACGGACGTGGCGAAGCTCATCGAGCAGATCAACATCACGCGGCGTTTCAAAACGGGCGGGTTCACGATCTTCAACTACGGCCCGCCGCAAGCCGGCGATGTGCTGCCCCTTCTGGGCAAAGGTCTGACCAGGGTAGAAGAATAGTGCCGCGTTTCAGAAATCGTGCGATTATGGATTGCTTCGCTTCGCTCGCAATGACACGGAGAATTTGCGTATGTCATTGCGAGGAGTCCCGGCGCGCCGGGAAAGCAATCTCCTTTTCGCGATAGTTCCAGAACTTGCGAAATGGGGTAATAGGAGGGCAGCAATATGATTCGAGTGCAGGCAACGCATGTATGGGCGGTGGCGTCGATGCTCCTGTGGCTTTGTCCGCTGCACGCGGCGCGCGATGCGAACCTGGTGCAGAACGGCAGCTTCGAGCGCGACGCCGATCGTGACGGGATGGCGGACGGCTGGCAGTTCGCCGGCGACCGGGGCGTCAAGGCGACGTGGGCGCGAGACGAAGGTTTCGCCGGGCAACGCAGTCAGAAGCTCGCCTGCACCGAGTTTGCCAGCACTTCTCCGGCCAGTCACGTAATGCTGTGCCAACTGGATACGCTGCGCCTGGAGAAGGGTAAGTGGTACCGGATTTCGTTTGCGGCCCGCCAGCAGGCGATTCCGGGCGGCGCGGTCCACGTGGCAATCTCCAATACGAAGTCGTGGAGCAACTGCGGGCTTCGTGAATCCTTCCGCGCGGCAGGGGCCTGGAAGACGTTCGCGTTTACGTTCAGAGCGACCGAGACAATCTCCGATCGCGTTCGTCTTCAGTTCTGGTACACCACCACCGGCACGCTCTGGCTGGACGACGTGCGGTTGGAGCCATCGCAGCCGGTGAAGAAGCGGTTCACGGAAGTCGCGCCGCCCACCACCGGCGTCAATCTCTTGTCCAACAGCAGTTTCGAGTGCGGCGTGAGCGGCTGGGGCAGCATCGCGGATGTGCCGGGATGGGGCGGGAATCTGAATCTGCCCGTCGGCTCGGTGGATCGCGGCGCCCGCATGTTCCATCACGCCAGCTTCAAGATTGCCCTGACGCCCGAGACGATGCCGGTCTTTTTCTTCGATTATTACCCGCTGTATCGAGTGCCGGTCAAAGCGCCTCTGCTCGCCAATCGGGGCTGGATCGACGTGACACCGGGCCGGGACTACACCTTGTCGGCGTACATGAAAGCGGATTCCGACGGTCTGGCCGGCGTGCTTTCCGTGCGGCAGGCGTTTCGCGGCGCTCTGCGCCGGGCCGTGTCGCTCACCGCCTCGTGGCAGCGCTACAGCACCACGTTTCGCCCGCAGAGCGATCAGGTCTTTGTCGCGCTCGGCCTCGATTTGGAGCCGTCGGGAAAGGAGGCCGGGGCCGTGTGGATTGACGCCGTGCAGTTGGAGAAGGGGCCGGACGCCACCGCGTACGAACCCGCGAATGCGGTTGAGATTGGTGTCGAGACAGGGCGGTTGGGGAACCTGTTTCCGCCTGGCTCAGATGCTGAGATGACGGCGACCGTTTTCAACGCAGGTGACGTCGCGAAGTCGGTCGATCTCCGCGCGCGGGTGACTGATTTTGACGAGGCGGTCGTTCGTGAGATCGACGCTCGCGCCGATGTTGGCGCCGGTGCGGGCGCGACGGTTCGCCTGACGCCCGGCGTCGAGAAAAGTGGCTTCTATCGTTTGCATCTCGACAGCGCGACGGCGAGCGTTGTTCTCAACCGGCCGTTGCGTTTCGCCATCGTCACGCCGTATGCGCATGAGGACAGCTTGTTCGGCATGAATCACGCGTATCCCTGGCCGCACCTGCTGGATTTGAGCCGGTCCATCGGCCTGGGCTGGTTTCGCGACTGGTCGCTCAAATGGCACGACGTGGAGCCGGAGAAAGGGCGGTTCGAGTTTTCCGAGTGCGACCGTCAGATCGACCGCGTCCTGGAGCGCGGCCTGAAGGTCCTGCCGCTCCTGCCCTTTCCCTCGGCCCACTGGTCCTCCAGCGCCGAGCCCGATGCGGAAGTTGCCGAGCGCTATCTCGCCAGCCGGGAGCGCGTGGCATACATGCCGCGAGAGCTGGATGAATTCGCCGCGTACGTGCGGGCGACCGTCGGGCACTACCGGGGTCGGCTCGGGGTATGGGAGATTCTCAACGAGCCTATCTACACGTCCTACGCTCTGCCGCGCGCGAAGGGCTATCAGGTCGAGGACTACGTGCGGTTGTTGAAAGTCGCCTACAAGGCCGTGAAAGCCGTCGATGGTGACGCGATCGTCGTGGGAGGCATTGCGGGAGGCCCGACGACGTATACGGCCGAGTTCATCGCAGCCGGCGGCCTGGAGTGTGTCGATGTTCTCAACCTCCACGCGTATCCGGGCCTCAAAGCGCCGGACGCCTTCGAGCAGTCTTTGCGGCAGTTGCGCCGGCGTATGCGCGCAGCCGGGGCGGACAAGCCAATCTGGTTCACCGAAGGCGCCTACTACGCCGATGATGACATGCCCTACGAGCCCTACGAAAGCACGTGGCTGACTCCCGTGACGTCCGAGGCCGAAGCGGCCGCATGGCAGGTCAAGTTCAACACGCTGCTGCTCGCTTGCGGCGTCGAGAAGATCATCTACCATTCGGGCACGCCCGGCAGCCTCAACAACGAGAGTCTGTCGGGGATCTTCTTCGAGTGGGCGGCGGCGCCCCGCAAGATGCTGGCGACGCAGGCTGCTATGGCGAATTTGCTGACGCCTCCGGTCCGGCCCGTGGAACTGCCGGCCACTCCGAGCCATTTGAAGGCCTACGGTTTCGAGAGCCGCCGGCGGACGGTCATCGTCGCCTGGGCGGCCGAAGGAGCCGAGCCCGTGACCATCTCCTTGGCGAAAGGGGCCTGGATGGCCGTGGACCTGCAGGGCAATGAGTTGAACGTCACGCGTCTTGCGATAACGCAGCGCCCCGTTTATCTTGTGTCGCAGAAATCCGGGCCGGGGATATTCCCCTGGTGAATCCGAAGCGGCGTGACATAGAAGGGACGCCATTGGGCCTTGAGGAATCTGTAAGAAACACGCGCCAACGTACGAACGACTTGAATGGGAGGCAACATGAGCTCACACACGCCAAGACACGTACTGATTTGCCTTGTGGTATTGGCTTGGTCCCTGGTTTTTCTGGCGGGGCCGTCTGACGCCCGGGCGGCGGTTACGACCGGGTCGCTCTTCGAAGAAATGGTGGCGATGGAGGGCTTGGCGCGTTTTCCGGAGCCCGCCTTCCGCATGGTGCAGTTCTCCTCGTACGACCATCGCAGCCGGCTTCCGGGCGGGCCGGACTGGTTCGCCAATTCCGACGGATTCGGCGGGGAGCCCATTCCCAATTTCGAGAAAGTGCTCAAGGCCCCCAATGCCGACGGCGTGGGCGAGTACCTCATCGCCGACGTGAAGGGCCCCGGGGCCATCGTTCGCTTGTGGACGGCCGCCATCTCCGGCGACGTCCGGATGTACATCGACGGCGCCGACAAGCCCGTCTACGAGGGCAGCGCCAACGACTTCTTCCATCGTCCGTACCATCACTTCCCCCAGATGAGCGAGATCGACGTTGACCGATTCGGGCGGACCGTCCGCCAGCGAGACGCGTCGTACGCGCCGATCCCGTTCGCCAGGCGGCTCCGCGTCGTCTGGACGGGCAACGTCAGACAGATTCACTTTTACCAGTTGCAGGTTCGGCTGTACGAGAAGGGGACGTCCGTCATTTCGTTTCGCCCGCAGGACATCGCCGACTATCGAGAGACGATCGACAAAGTGACTTCGGCGCTTGCCGATCCGGACGAGAGCTTCGCGTCGTTGCCGCAGCGTCCGCAGCTCTTCGATGCCAGCTTGGCGCCCTCGGAGAAAAAGAGCGTGGTCCAGCTCGACGGACCGCAGGCGGTCAAGCAGTTGACGCTGCGGCTCGTTGCCAAAGACATGGACCTGGCGTTGCGGCAGACGGTGCTCGAGGTCACCTGCGACGACTACCCCTGGCCGCAGGTGCAGTGTCCCGTGGGCGATTTCTTCGGCGCCGCCCCCGGTGTCAATCCCTACCAGTCGCTGCCGTTTACGGTCCGTCCGGACGGCACGATGGTGTGCCGGTTCGTCATGCCGTTCGAGCGGTCCTGCCGGATCGAACTGAGCAACCGGGGCGAGCAGCCGGTCAGTGCCCGGGGCTCGGTGCTGCCGATGCCCTTCGCGTGGGATGACCGCGCGATGCACTTCCGCGCCCGCTGGCGGGCGGACCACGACCTGATCGCCTCGGGACAGCAGGTGCAGGACCTGCCGTTCCTGCTGGCGCACGGGCAGGGCGTCTACGTCGGGACCGTCAGCTACCTCATGAATCCCTCCGACGTGCCGACGCCCTACGGCAACTGGTGGGGCGAGGGCGATGAGAAGGTGCTGGTGGACGACGAACCGACTCCGTCCCTCTTCGGCACCGGTTCGGAAGACTACTACAACTACTCGTGGTCGTCGCCGGACATCTTCATTTTTCCCTACTGCGGCCAGCCGCGCAACGACGGCCCGGGCAACCGGGGATACGTCACCAACTACCGCTGGCACATCCTCGACCCGATTCCCTTCCGGGAAAACATCCGCTTCTACATGGAGCTTTTCAGCCACGAGCCGACTCCCGGCATGTCCTACGCCCGCATCGGCTATCACTACGCCCGCCCGGGCGTGACGGACGACCATCTCGCGCTCATGCCGTCCGACCTGCGGCTGGCTCCGTTGCCCGACGGCTGGCAGCCGGTCGCCAAGAAGGGCTCGGCCAACTCGGTCTTCTTCGCGGCCGAGGACCTGCTGGCCGATGACGACGCCACGCAGACCCGGCGCGGGCGGCTCTGGGCCGGTGGAAAGCTGCTGGCCTGGTCTCCCAAGAAAAACGGCGACCGAAAGGATTTCACGATTCCCGTCGATGCGGCGGGCAAGAAGCAGCTCTACGTTACCATGGCCATGACGCCGCAGTCGGGTACCGTCGCGTTCCGGCTCGACGGCGAGCCGCTGCCGCTGGCGAATCGAGCCGAGACCGTCGATTTGTACCGACCCTACCGGACGCTGCTGCGCAACGTCCCCCTGATGACCCAGGAACTGAAGGCAGGCGATCATACGCTCACGGTCGAATGGAAGGACACGTCCAATCGCGCCGGCAAGCCCGAGGTCGGCATCGACTTCATCTGGGTCCAGCGCCGATAGCCGCAGCGGCGGTCCCTGACCCACGCGTCTACGCACGCACCGTCGTCACGCATGGGTTGAGAACCCACCCTACGATGCTCGCAATGACATATACGAATGCGCCGTGTCATTGCGAGCGGAGCGAAGCAATCTGTAGTCGCATGATTTGTGAAACGCGGCGCCGTCGCGGACAGCCGGTAGGGTGGGGCTTGCCCCACCGGAACCCCTGTCATGACGTCTCGTCGGCATGCGATAGAGGGCTTCTACGGAGAGGCGGAAGCCACTTCGATGTCGTGACAGTGACCGGACCGGACGGCTTTGGCGAAAGAGTGAATGGTGGGGCAAGCCCCACCCTGATATGGAACGACCTTCGTCAAGGGTAAATATTCGATTGTTTTCGTTTTCGACTACATCTTTTCTCTGAAAATGCTTTGGGGCAGGCGGCTTCGACGATG
>Ga0272441_10008998_pt1 | contig 15575 bp, 10 predicted proteins | sample SSMProp6N_FD_193582 | JGI IMG/M metagenome (GOLD analysis project Ga0272441, IMG submission 193582) | Marine sediment archaeal communities from Little Sippewissett salt marsh, Falmouth, MA, United States - SSM-Prop-6N | ecosystem: Environmental > Aquatic > Marine > Wetlands > Sediment ... | reverse complement strand
GTGGTAATCTCATCTAGCCTCGCGATTGACGGTGAATTCCGCCTCGACGGTGTCCCGCTCGGCAGGGAGCGCGCGCGCGTTTCGGGGATGGTGTCGCTCGCTCAATGAGATTACCACGCCGTCGTCCTGTTCCAATACTCAGCCTAACGGGAAGTCCGGCCTCTGAAATGGGTTGAAGCATCTGTGGAGAGGCTGTCTCCGGCCGAGTTGAAGGCCCCGAGAGGCCGTATCCTGGCCCCGTGATCACGACACCGCTCCAGATGCTGCTGCTCATGCTAGCCGGATGGATCAACCGGCACCAACTCGCCGTGATCGACTACCTGAAGGAAGAGAACCGGGTTCTCCGGGAGCTTCACGGCAAACGAAGGCTGCGGTTCACCGACGATCAGCGACGGCGCCTCGCGGCCAAGGGCAAGGTCTTGGGCCGGCGCCTCCTGACCGAGGTGTGCAACATCGTGACTCCGGATACCATCCTCCGCTGGCATCGCAGGTTGATAGCCCGGAAGTACGACGGGAGTGCGAAGCGCGGTTCGGGCCGCCCGCGGGTGATGGTCCAGATTCGCCAACTGGCCGTTCGCATGGCCATCGAGAACGAGGGTTGGGGCTATTCGAGGATCAAGGGAGCACTGGTCAACCTCGGACACCGCGTGTCGAGATCGACGGTCCGCCGGATCCTGAAAGAGCAGGGCATCGATCCGGCCCCGGAGCGATCGAAGCACATGCCGTGGGGCAAGTTCCTGAAGACACACTGGGAATCGATCGCCGCCGCGGACTTCTTCACCGTGGAGGTGTGGACCCGTGTTGGCCTCATCCGTCACATCGTGTCCTTCGTGCTCGATCTATCCACGAGACGTGTCGAGATCGTCGGTATCGCGCCGATTCCGGATGGGCTGTGGATGCGCCAGATGGCACGGAATCTCATCGATGACTTTGACGGCTTCCTGGTCGGGAAGCGATTCCTGATCCACGATCGGGATCCGCTGTACACGAAGGAGTTCCGTGAGCTGCTGGAGAAAGCAGGGATACGACCCGTTCGGCTGCCACCGCGGAGCCCGAACCTGAATGCCTACGCCGAGCGATTCGTGCTCTCCGTCAAATCGGAGTGCCTCGACCGGGTGATCATCCTCAGTGAGCGGCATCTCCGGTTCCTCATCAACGAGTACGTCGAACACTACCACGCAGAGCGGAATCACCAAGGGCTTGACAACCGGCTCATCATTGGCCCGGCACGCGTGCAGGCTGAATCAAGGAAGGTCATCTGCCGCCAGCGTCGCGGCGGGCTGCTGAGCTACTACCATCGCGCAGCCGCCTGAGCGTTCGCACACCCCTGGATACAGACGATGTTCACAGGGGCCGTCGCGCGCTCGCCATCTCTGCGAGCTTGCGCGGCGCCCAAGACGCGATGTCTTGCGGGTCTTCCTGCCCCCTCATCTCCACCCGCCCCCATCTCGGCCGCGAATCCGCCTCTCCAATCCAATTCAGTTTCCTGCGCCGCATCGTTCTAGCGTTCGGCTGAGTTTTGGAACAGGACGCCATGCCGGGCCTCAGCAAAGATAAACTCGCCGCCCGATTCCGGCTGCCGGCGTATCGGCCGAGAAGAGGGACCTCCGGCCAACACACGCCTCTGCGCGGCGTCGACCTGACGTTCGGCCGCGTATTGGACCACGACGGGGCGAGTCGGGAAACACAGGTTCATCCATCGTGGTTACAGACCAGTTGTCGCAAGCGGTGCTCGCGATGTATCGGCTACAGCCGCAGCGCCATTCGATGCCCGCCATGGACGCACAATAACTGACCTGTGACCCAGCGGGCCTGGTCGGATGCGAGGAACACGATCGCATCGGCTATATCGCGCGGTTCGCCGACGCGTCTGAGGGGGATATCAGCGATGAGTTCCTCCTCGAATTCCGGGGCCATGTACCCCGTCTGGACCGGCCCGGGTGAGATGATGTTCACGGTGATGCCGAAGGGGCCCAGCTCCGCGGCGGCGCTGCGGCTGTAGGATTCGAGAGCGTACTTGCTGGCCCGGTACGAGACCTCGCCCGGGCAGCCCCAGGAGCAGTCTGCGCTGACGTTGATGATCCTGCCCCAGTCCCGGTGCTGCTCGACGTGCCTGCGCGCGAACTCCGCCATCATCAAGGCTGCCGCGCGAGTGTTCACGGCGAAGTGCCGGCCGAGGCTGTCGGACGTGATCGCGGACTTGACAGGTCCTTCCGCCCAGACCGATTGGCCGTCCTGCTCCAGTGATTTCAAGGGGAGGAACGTGTCGGCCTGGTAATCCGCAGCGTTGTTCACGAGTACATCAACGGTCCCAAACTGCTCCTGAGCCCGATCGAACAGCTCCGGAATCACCGCCGGATCGCTGAGGTCAGCCTCCCATGATGCTGCACGCCCGCCCTGCTCGCGAATCGTCCGGACGACTTCATCAGCGGACCTAGCCTGCATGGCGTAGAAGAATGTGAGTCCGGGCGTACCTGTGCTCTCATCATTGCTTCCATCCGGCGCGGGCCCGGTCGTCTGGCGGAAATAGTGAATGAACACGGCCGCTCCGCAGGCAGCGAAGGCTCTCGCGGTCGCCGCTCCGATGCCGTATGGGCTATTCCCGCCGGTGACCAGAACGACCTTGTCTTTCAGCCCGGGATCGATCATCGCCCGTGTGCTCCACTTGATGAACGGCGAAGACGCCGCAACTCGTTCTCATCACCATGCCGTTTCAACCATTCCGTCCTCGTCGTGCGGTTCCGGCCATCAGAGGCGCACGTGAACCATGTTGTACAGTCGCAGGCAGCTTGCGATCCTGAATCCCCATTTCAACTTCCTGTTCCAATCGTCCATAACCGGCAATCTGGAGAACATCGAGTATTCCTCGACCACCTCTATCGAATCGACCCATTTTCTGAGACTCGAAGCTCTCTTCAGATGCCACTTCATGATCGCAGCAGAGTCCATTCCGCCCTTTTTGATGACCGCCCTGTTCCCTCCCCAGACCGCGAACCGCGACATCGAATCAAAGACGACGTGAGCCGACGGATAGGTGTCGGAAAGTCTTCGGAACAAGGTCTCAACCTCGGAGGCTGTGAAATAGCAGAACACCCCGGCCGCCATGAACAGGATCGGGCGGCCTTTCATCTCTGCAATGTCGTCCATCCAGGTGAAATCGAACACCGATTTTGCAATGGTCGTTTCTCGTTCCGAATCAGGAATCAGTTCCTGTCGCAGGGCAGCGACATCCGGCAGATCGATGTTGAACCACACGACGCTTCCGTTGTCAACTCGCTGAAACGCCGTGTCCAAGCCCCCTCCAATATTGACGACCACCGCGTTGCTGTTGTGCTCAAGAAACGACTTGACGGTGTTGTCGAAGTGATAGGCCCGGATGGCCCACACGAGCTGATGCTCTTCGACCTGACCGGATTCGATCTTCGAGAAGTCATAATCGGTACTTGCGACTATGTCCCTCGCATACAGGTCACGGACGATAGGGTTGTTCTTCTCCGCCTCTTTTGCCCGCGCCCAAAGAGGGATCATCAGGGTCTCCTGGACCGCACCGATGTCGATCTTGATATCACAGTCCTTCATGCCATCCCGTGGCGTTCTATTCGCCCAGCTTGACAGCCGTGCCATAAGCGAAAAGTTCAGCCGCAGTGCCTACAACGCTCGTAGTCATATAGCGAACGTTGATGATTGCATCTGCCCCCATCTCTGCAGCCTCGGTGATCATCCTGCTGGTAGCTGCTGCCCGAGCCCTACCCATCATCTCTGTGTATTCGGTCAATTCACCGCCAAGGATCAACCTGACTATGGCGGATAGGTCTTTGCCAAGCCAGATGGCAAATACCGTATGGCCCTGGACGAGACCGAGAATCTCCGTGATCTGTCGGCCAGGTAGAGCTGGGGAATTCAACAGCAGAACCGTGCTGTCAGCCTCCGTAGGCAGTGGCCCCTCTGCTGATGCCTTGTTACTCAGTTGCTCCAAAGCCAATGTCAACAGAACCAAAAGAATACCGCCCAGAAGGGAGAAAACGGCTATCCTGAGCCACCAGGGCACGACCGGATCATCAGCAATCATCACGTACCATGGTATCCCCGCAAACACTGCGGTGAAGAGCCCGAGCACGAAAGCCAGCGAACCGATTTGTCGAGAGGTTCTCATAGCTCCTCCTTGGACCGAAAAATCCGAGATCGCAGCTAACGGTGTGCGCGTCACCGGCGGGCGAAGCCCGACAGGTGTATCCGCGTGTTAGGCGTCGAGCGCGGCAGTTGGCCACCACATCACCGATCAAGAAACTGCGTCCGCTCCTGCTGTGGCGACAACGTGGTCGTCTTCCACACTACTACCTGAAACGCCGATGGCGCCGATCACCTCGGCGCTAGCATTCTTGATCGGTACTCCTCCCGGGAACGTGATCAGGCCACCATTCGAATGCTCGATGTTGTAGAGATCACCGCCCGGTTGCGAGAGTTTTCCTATCTCTCCGGTGTTCATGTCGAAAAAGCGGGCCGTCTTGGCCTTCCTTATCGAAATGTCGACTGACCCTAACCATGCTCCGTCCATCCGAGCGAAGGCCTTCAGATTTGCACCGGCATCAACAATCGCGATATCCATCTTGACGCCCAATTCGCGAGACTTCTCTTCAGCGGCAGCAACGGCCGCCTGTGCTTGTTCAAGGGTTATGTCGCCCATCGCCACCTCCCGTCCTTTCTGTGCTCTGAACTAGACTAGAGCATTCTCAGCCAGCGTGTAGCGTGTAGCCGCAGTGGCGGAAGCAATTCGAGGCGTCGACGGATGTGATTGCGTCCAGCACGGATTGCATGGACCGCCACAGGGCGTCCCGCGTCCGGCAGGCCAGCGATCGAAGCAGTTGCTTGACCTTGCTGAACACCAGCTCGATCGGATTCAGATCCGGGCTGTACGGCGGCAGGAACGCCAGGTCAGCGCCCGCCGACTCGATCAATCCGCGCGTGCGGGCACGCTTGTGACTGGAGAGATTGTCCATCACCACCACGTCGCCCGGCCGCAGAACAGGAACGAGCACGTGTTCCACAAACGCTTCGAAGACGTCGCCGTTCACCGCACCGTCCACCACCGTCGAACACCGCATGCCCTCAAGCCCCAGGGCCGCGATCAGCGTCGTCGTCTTCCAGTGGCCGTGCGGCACCTTCGACACCAGGCGTTCACCCCGACGCGACCGACCACGCCGTCGCGTCATGTTGGTCTTGCTCCACGTTTCGTCGATGAAGATCAGCCGCCCGGCGTCGATCTCACCCTGCTCCCGCTTCCACGCGACGCGACGGGCCGCGACATCCGCCCGATCCTGCTCTGCCGCATGGATCGTCTTTTTTTGAAGGTGTAGCCCATCTTGTCCAGGGCGCGCCAGATGGCCGACTCGGCGCACTGCACGCCGAGCATCGAACGCAGTTCGGCCAGCGTCGCATCCGGGTGCGCCTCCACCAGTTCGCGGAGACGATCACGATCGATCTTCTTGTATCGAGCCGTCGGTTCCGGGGGCCGGGGTGAGACTTCGCCATACTCCCGACGACGTTGCTTGACGCGTCGCACCCACGAACGGCTCACGCCGAAGAGGTCGGCGATCTCTTTCGTCTTCATCGCGCGGTCGCACGCCGCGAGCACACGGTCACGCAGGTCCTGCGAATACGGGAGTGGCATCCAAGCTCCTTTCCGGCTCATTCCATCGAGCCAGTCGGGAACCTACCGCCATCGACCAAAGGGCGCAACCCGTACAAGCGCCTAACGCGCTACATGGAAACACAATCTGCTCTAATGAGGACGCTTTTCCGCTCACGCAATCAACAGACGCCTGTGCCTCCCGAGAATACCGAACTCGTTGCATCAGGACAACTTGGCGCTGAATTACGGTGGTATCGAATCGCGGTCAGAGTGGCCTCCTCGACCCCGAGGAGACCCTGGATGCTGCTGCTCCGACTCGCTGCTGCCCTGCTCCGTTCGCTCTTCCTCTTCCGCTCTGTTCCGGTTCTTGAGAGGTTTGGCCTGCACCACCGGCCCAGCATGTTTCAGCGCTCCGCCCTGCATTCCTCTGATTGCCAAACCCATCCAGCCGCGTTTCGGTCCGCCAGAGTCCAAGTGTCCTTTGGTGGAGCGCAAACCGCCTCGTCGGATGGAGTTTTCGGGACGCACAATGGTGAACAGCCAGCGCTTCACGCCGTCGCCTCCGGCTGACGGTTCCACCCGCATTCGGGGCAGCCGCGGGCAAGCTCACCGTGAAGGTCGTATCCACAGCGCTCGCACCTGCCTGACGATCGTCGTCTTCGCCGAAGGGCGGCATGGGACTGGGCGGTGATCGCGACAACAGCATTCATGATGAGGCCGCCAAAGATGACTGGCAGTATGATGGTCAACGGGTTCATCGATCGGATCTCCAGCAAATCAACGAGACTGGTCACTAGGCTTGCGCGACGGCGATATGCCAATGTACGACGACTGCACCGAAGCCCACGATTCCCGCAACAAGAGAGAGGGTAATCGCTGCCCAAGCCCGTGCCACCAACCCGCAGACGAGCATGACGATCCCGGACACGATCTGCAGGACCATTAGGCGAAGAAGGAACTCGGTCGAACCCGACGGGTGCTCGTGGTAGAAGGCTGCTTGGTCCCAGTGCAACGCCGCTGCGAAGCCGGCGAGGATGATCGCGTTCGCCGGAACGAGCCACGCGTCGGCCGGACGCCCGGCCACGCTGCGTGCACCCGCTCGCTCATCGTACCTGTGCCACAACACTATCCATACCTGCATGAGAGCGCCGAACAGAGCCAACATGGCAGACCACTGCCAACACCAACGGACCGGACGTAGAGCGTGCGTCTGTTTGACCAGCTTCCCGCTCGTGAGGTCGAACTCGAGAACATCGCAGTACCGACTCGCAACGAGGAGTCTGTCACCGTCGAGGAAGAAACGCCGACCCCCTAGACCGGGCAGTGGAGGCGTTGTGAACACCTCAGAACCATCGGCTGTCCGGTGGAGAGTCAGTGTGTGGTCGTACCGGCCCGTCTCCGTGGATGTGGCGAATCGATCCCATTGCGGTGAGAACACGCCGTGAACGGCGGCCGGAGCCGCAATCTGCGACGCGGCCGGCTTTATGTCCGCCAAGTCCGTGAGATCCCAAATCGCCGTACCTTTCGGCTTCGCGAACTTCACGAGCAGATGCCGCCGGTCCGGATGGAATCTCAGAGAGTGCACGTATTCGTGATCATCGACCGATATCGCGCCGCGGAGCGTGCCGTCTTGAGTGCTCCACAATCTCACCTCGCAGCCCGGCCTCTCCACGTCTCGGCCGCCCGTAGCGATCAACGCGCCGTCGTGTGAGATTGCCGGTCCGCGGCAAGCCTCTTCGTGTGCATCCACCGAGAAGACGGTGGCTCCGCTTTCCACGTCCCACAGTCGGAGCGTCGTGTGAGCATAGCACACAGCAATGCTACGGCCATCAGGCGTGAAAGCGATTCGCTCAACAAGCTCCACGTGGCCACTCAGTTCCTGCACCTGGCGGCCACGAGTAACCTGCCAGATACGGATTCGCTTTCCGGCAGCAACGGCGAGCCGTGATTCATCATGAGAGAAGGTCCACTCCCACACGACGCCCGGCACGGACAGGACCGGCTCCTGCTCGGCAATGTCCCAGATGGTGAGATCCCAATCAATCCTCACGGCCAGCATCCCACCATGTGGTGAGAACGATGTTCTGGCCCCAAAGAACCTGAAGTCTGGGCCGCTGGCGACGAAGGCCCAGATCAGCGTGGCGGCAAACACCGCTGCGATGATCCACTTTCTCGCGAGTCGTGCCTTATTCGACGGTCTGTCGGCCATGGGGAAGAATCTCCGTCAGCAGATTGTGTAGGGACGTGCTCACTGTAAATAAGCCGTCGTCACCTCATATTCAAGACAACGATCAATTATCATCGCACAAATCATACCCTTTCGGTGTTCTCCCGGCATACCAGTCACTATGCCAGGGAGAGCATGCGCCTCTTCTGGCGAAGTGGGCCGGCTCGGGCGCCGCCCACGACGGGCCAAGTACGAGAGTCAAAGCCGGTACCGTTGAATGGTAGCTCAGTGTACTACGAGGTCGAACGATACTGTACCACGCCACCGTGTAGAGGATCTCTCCGTTGAGCGGCTCGCTCCGGAGCTTACCCTGAGCGATTCCATGTACCGTTCTTCCTCCGGTTGCCGAGTGCTGCCTCCACTCAGCTAGTGTCCTGTCTTGGAGAAAAGCGCAACCTCGGAAGGTGTTTATGCGAATCGGCTCCTGGATGTTCTGGATCCGAACCATGCCGACGAGCGCGAGCTGGCTGAATCAGGTCGAGCGACTGTTCGCTGAACTGACGGGCAAGCGGCTTCGTCGCGGCGTGTTCCGCAGCGTCATCGCATTGGAGAAGGCGATCCGCGGTTACCTGAATGAACGCAACGACAACGCCGAGCCGTTCCGGTGGACCGCCAACGCGGATCTGATCCTCGATCGCGTCCGGCGGGCGTGTCTACGAATCTACGAATCTCTGGGACAGGACACTAGCACTGAGAATCAGGCTAACAACGCATGACACACGATCACTCGGGAAAGACATGTTGATTCGCTCCTGAAGCGCCGAGTTCCCCTCCGCACGAGCAGTTGTCGAATTCCGGTGGTAGAATCGGAGGCCAGTCACCGTCGACACCGTAACAAGGTGGGTTGCCTTTATTAGGTGGTCGCGCCTTATTATAGATGTTAACGCAACCTGCGGCTGCACAGATGTTGTACGGTCTTACGTCGATGAGAAAGTGAAACGCCCCGAAGTGCATCGGAGTGCTTACATACAAGCCTCTGATCCACCCCCATGCTGGCGAGAACTTGTCAGGTGTTCCCGCGCCATGGCCTTGGGTTATGAGGTAGCAGTGATCGTTGTCCCAGATTTCGAGCTCGTATTCCTCGTGCCAGTCACCCTTATTCTTGGCTGGACAATGATAACAGCACTGCTGGCCAGGGGAGCCTCCGGCCGCTTTCGACCGCATGCAGTAGTCCGCACCATGATGATACTGTGGATCAGCTGGTTCAGGATCAGTCCAATGATCTGGGAGGGGCGGCCCTGGGCCGCCACCCGAATCGCTGAGCTCACCCTCACCCGAAGGCAGTGGGATCGAGCAGGGGCAAGCTGGGAGACCTTCGAGCCAGCTAAGGTCCTTCATTTCTTCCTCGGCCCAGTCGCAGCAATCGCGGCGTTTGGCGCCGATGTCGTTGTCCGGCACCCCCGGGGGCTGCGGCTTCCGTTTGTAGTAGCGTGGCGGGATCTCAAAGGGTGGAGACCAATCTGTGCCCTTCGGGTCGATGAGACTAGTGGGCCTAGACACGACGTACCCATAGAGATTGGCTCCATCGACGTACCCGAGAGGATCCCTGCGCGTCCACCGTCCGAGGTCGGCATGGAGGACGCGGTGTCGGACGTGATAGAGGCGAGCGGAGCCTTCGAGGGCGTCATCCAGTTCGTAGCCGGCGTAGCCCTTGCGGTTGGCCACGTCGTCCAGGGACAGGTCGCCGAAGCCGAGGCTGTCGCCCTGGGCGCCGAGGACAGCCAGGAGGTCGGAGGTGTCCAGATCCCCGTCCAGGTCCATGTCGCCCCTCACGTCATAGGACGATCCCTGCCAGCCGGTGTAGATGCTTACGTCCGTGGAGTCCACATCGCCATCGGAGTCGCAATCCCCGGCCGGCAGGCCAAAGGGGATCCCGTAGGCCAGGTAGCGGTCCTGCTCCACCTGGCCCCCGGAAGAGTCGATGAGGGCGACGACGTCGTGCCGCCAGTTCTGGCAGTAGTAGATCCGCTCCTCCAGCGTCCCGTCGGACTGGGTGTCCCAGTCGGTGTCGGCGTCCTTGTCCCGGAAGATCACGGTGTCGATATACGAGGAGCCCCCATGGCCGCCGCTGCCGGCGTTGTGGTAGACGAACTGCTCCTTGGGGTCGCTGTCCGACTCCCGGTAGGTGGCGACGATCCGCCAGCTCGTGTCGTAGACGAAGCGGTACCACTCGTCGTTGGCGTCCACGTCCCCGTCGACATCGACGTCGTAGTGCCAGCCGATGCGGTAGCCCAGCCCGTTGTAGGTGTACTCGGCCACCAGGCTCTGGTCGGAGGTGTCCTTCACCTTCCGCAGCCGCCCGAAGGCATCGTACTCGTACTCGTGGTGCTCCCCGTCGTCGGTGAGGTTCCCATCGGCATCGTAGGTGAGGGTGTAGTTGTCGGTCCCGTTGTCGTCCGTGTCCCGGGCCGTGAGCTCATTCACGACGTTGTGGGTCCGGTCATCGTTGAGCTCGTCCGTGTCCACGAAGTCCCCATCCCCGGTCAGATCGAGCTTGTACACGTCCCAGTTGCCCACCTGGTCGAGCGTCCACTGCTCATCCCGGTAGGTCGTGGTGATCGACGAGCCGCCCCAGGTCCCTTCCTCGGCCTGGGTGAGGCGGTCCAGGTCGTCGATCGTGTAATCCACGTCGAAGCCCTCGTGGACGTTGTCCTCGGTCAGGGTGATGTTGGAGCTGCGGTCGTAGGTGACGTCCACGTCGTAGAAGTCCACATCCGTGGCCAGGTCCTTCGTCCACCGGCTGGAGGTGACACGGTTGAACCGGTCCAGGTCCGGGTAGGAGCCGGAAGTCGATCCGTACCGGTGCTGCATGACGTCCACCTCCGGGTAGTCGATGCCCACGAGGCTGCCTGTGCCGTTATACGCATAGGTGGCGTAGGTGGTGAGGCTGATCAGGATGCTGGTGACCCGGGCGGCCTCGGCATCGTGGCGATCGCTGGCGCCGGAGCAGACGTAGGCGACCGTGGTGCCGTCGGGCAGGTCCATGCCCGGGCGGCGAATGGTGTTGCGGCCCGTGGTGGCCTTGGTGTAGGTGTAGTCCACATCGTAGAGGAGGGTGCCGCCCACGGCCGAGTCGTGGTCCTGCTCGAACTTGGAGACGTTGCCCCAGTCCTCGTAGGTGTACTTGACCTCATCGACGACCGACCCGCTGCCCACGGTGGCGTTGTCGTACTGGGTAATGGTCGAGCGTCGGCCCAGATTGTCGTAGGCCGTGGTGATCCGCCTCACCGCCCCGTCGAAGTCGGCATCGAGGGTGGTCACCCGCTTGTGGGTGACCCGGCCCATGTCGTCGTAGTCGGTCTCGATGACGTTCCCCTCCTGGTCCTCCATCCAGATCTGCTGGTTCTGGGCGTTGTAGGCGTAGGTGACCGTATCCGTGGCTCCGGTGGAATCGGGGTAGGTGGCTTCCTGGAGGAGGTGGCCGGTGGCGATCTTGGAATCCCCGGCGCTGGCTCCCTTCGTGGTGCCGTAGCTGTACTCGGTTACCTGATCGTCGGCGTCCTCCGTGTCGTCCCCATCGAGATCGACCCACATCTTCGTCTGCAGGCCATCGGTGTAGACGTACCGGGTGTAGTGGTCCGTGTCGCCGGAGGGCGTCCCGTCCACGTAATTGGCGATGACGGTCACCTGCCGCCCGGCATCGTCATACTCGTATCGGGTCTTGAGGTTCCGGGGGCCGGTGACCTCCTTGAGTGAGCCATCGGCGTAGTAGCTCTGTTCAGTCAGGAGGGCCGTGTCCGACCGGGCCGGCACGGACAGGCCGTCGCGATCGAAGTCGCTTCCACCGTAGGTGCCGTATCGAACCGTGTCGGTGACCCGGCCGAGGTCGTCATACCAGTTGGCCGTGATCTGGATACGGCCCTCAAGGTTGGCCGCAGTGTACTTCAGGTCATCGCCGTCGGCGTTCGTGTCCAGGGCGCCCGTGGTCTCGCTCCCTCCCTTGTCATCGTGGTAGCGCTCGATCACGGCCGTCATGACGACGTCATCGCTGTTCGACGACTCGAAGGTGGTCTGGCGCTCCCGAAGCACGATGTCACCTGAGACGTCATCGGCATCACCGTAGGCGCTGTCATCAGAGCAGTTGGCGAGGACGAACCGGTGGGTCGTCCGGCCGAGGCGATCGTAGAAGGTCTTGGTGAGTTGCCCACCGTCGACCTTGATCACGCGTCCCACCTCGTCATACCAGGTAAGCGTCTGGAGGTTGTCATCGTCCGAGCCATCGGTGTCATCGATCTTGTGACGCTGGGTCTTGTAGGTTCGCCCCATCTCATCGTAGAAGGTCTGGGACAGGCCCATGCGGTTCGTGGTTTCCGTGGTGGGATCGTCACTTCCGACGGTAATCGATGCGGTGGAGCTGAATCGGCCGGAGGCGACGAGGCGACCCATGTGGTCGTACTTGTTGAAGATGTGCGGCGCCTCCTCGTTGGTCTGGAGGAGCACCCGTCCGTAGACATCGTAGCTGTAGCTCGTCTCCCGCTTGTCCGTGGAGGAATCCTCCACGTACAGCGTCCGCTTGGTCAGGTGGCTGTTGCCCTTGTCGCCCCCGGAGTCGTACTCGGCGTCCATGGTCTTGACCATGGTGTCCGTGCCCCCGGAATCACCCCCATCGAAGTCACTGTCATCCTTGCCGATCCACTGGTGGACGACGCGGCCCAGGGTGTCATAGTCGGTTCGATTGACCGTGCCGTGCGGAGCTTCGGTCCGCATGCGACGGCCCTGGTCGTCGTATTCGAACTTCGTGGCGTCGTAGTTCGTCCCGTCCGTGCCGCCCCCGGAAGCGGGGATGTTGAAGTAGGTGCGTGTCTCCTCGAGCGTGAGGCCGGCCTCGTCATAGACGGCCACTGACATCCGTCCCAGCTCGCCGATGTTGTCCATGGCGGTCACGGGATCGCTGTCGGTTTCGTCGATGTGCGTGGTGATGGCATCGGTTGTGTACTCGCCGCTGTTGTCATCCAGCTTGATCGTGCCCGCGACCTCGGTCCGCCCGGCGTGGTTGGCGACGACATACGAGATCGGGCCGTAGAACTTGTCCGTGGCGAGATCCTTGTAGTCGGCGTATCGAAGCGATACCAGACGCCCGTCGGAGAGCTTGGAGTAATAGCTCTTCGAGACGCGGCCCCCGGGGTGGGTCACTGTGTCCAGGCGGCCCTGGTCGTCGGAGGCGTAGGTCGTGATGCGCCTCCAGCCGTCGCTCGTCTCTGTGATGCCGAAGTCACCGTTGGGATCATCGCCCGAGGCGAAGTCCGAGCCGTGGTCCGTCTGGGCATCGTCGATCCGCTTGGTGAGCTGGCCATCCTCGAAGAGGGTGTACGTGAAGATCCCGTCCGCCGCCTTGACGAACGCGGTCGTCCCGTCCTTGCGAAGGTACTGCTCGGAGGTCGTGGATGAGTTGGGACCGTTGTTGGCCGTGCTCACCGCCGGATAGGTCGTCGTGATCTTCTTGGGCGCGAGGTACAGCACGTCCGTGGTCGTGGCGCTGTGGTATTCGTAGCTGTAGGAGGTCAGGTGGGACCCCGTCGTGCCCGAGGTGATCTCCTGGGTATAGACCCGGCCGGTGGCAATCAGGGGCCTGGTGACCGCCGCATCGCCCACGGTGAGACTGTGAGTCTCGTAGGTCGGCGAGGTGACCAGATAGGCGTCACCGCTGGTGCCTGTCTGGTGCTTGCTGTACTCCAGGAAGCCCTTCGTGTCCCCGGAGCTGACGCGGGTACGCGCCGTCACCAGCCCCGCGCTCGTCGAGGTCGTGAACGAGGCCGTGGAGTGCGTGTAGGCCGTCACGTTGGCCGGGGAGCTGATCTCGGTCACCTGCCCATCGGAGTTCCGCGTGACCTTGGTGGCCCAGAAGCTCGGCGCCGGGCCCGTGTTGTCCGGATCATCGTCGGTCAGCACCCGGTGCAGGGGCTGGCCCACCTCGTCGAAGTACTGCGTGATGTAGGACTTGACGGCCCCTGAGGCCGTCTTGTACGTCACCTCCGGCTTCTTCACGATCGTCCTGGACTTCCAGGTCGTGTCGTACCCGGTGCCGTCCGAGTAGCTGCCGTTGGACTCGTACTCGATGGTGTGCTCGCCGCTAGCTGCTCCGGAGCAGCCGCAGGCCCCGTCGAACCAGGTGGCCACGATCCGGCGGCTCGTGTCGTACTCGAAGTACGCCGCCGCATAGCCCTTGATGTCACCCTCCGCGGCGCTCCGCGGATCATCATCCAGGCTCGAGTCCTGGTCCCAGTCATAGCTCCGATATCCCTCGAAGTCGAAGATGTACTGGATCTGGTGGTGATAGCCGGTGTTCGTCGAGGCGTTGTACGTGCCCTCGTAGTACCAGTAGTACTTCTTCATCACCGAGGACACGCCCGAGTCGCTCAGGGGCATCGTGATCGTGACGAGTTCCAGGTCGTCGTCCTCACCGTGGTCGTCAGCATCCACGTAGTAGCTGTACTGGACCTTGCCCACCTCGGTCCAGCCCCCACTGTCGACCTCGGCCTTCACCTCGGTGAGCAGGCCGCTGGTATAGGTGTAGCTGAACCGCCGACCCGTGCTGTCATAGGCCGTGGTGATCGCTCCCATGCCGGCGTCGTAGCCGCTGCTGAGGGCCGTGGCCGGGTTGCCGATGTCCCCCACGTAGGCCACGTTCCCGTCCGTGGATACCAGCCGATCACCGGCGTCGTAGGGATCCACCTCCACCGTGGGATCCATGATCCGCCAGATCGAGCCCTCGATGTCATCATCGGTGTCCCCATCGTCGAACCAGAAGAAGTCATACCGCCAGCCCCTCTGGTCGTAGTACGTGGCCAGGTCGTAGCTGTCGAAGGTGTGCAGCAGGATCACTCCCGCGGCCCCGTTCACCGCCTTGAAGGTGTCATCGCTGTCACCGGTGACCAAGGTCGAGGTGGCGGTGGATGATGGCGGATGGACGAACACCGGCTACAAGGTGGAGTACGAGTACTACCAGACCGGCGACAACACCTACGGGGACAACGGCTGCCTGAAGCTCGTGGAGATCACCACGCCCCTGAGTGATTCGGGCGTGAACGATGTCAAGAAGAAGTACTACCGCTACTGGACGGGCACGTTCGACGACTCGACCAACCCCGGCCATTCCTATGGGATCCAGTACATCGTGGGTTTTGAGGGCACGCGGAGCTTCGACTGGTCAGACCAGACCTTCGACGAGGACTTCTTCACCGCCTCCGAGAACACGCTGAAGCCGTACGCCAACGCCTACTTTGAGTACGACAGCAGCCACCGGATCGACCTGGCGTGGTTCAACGGGGCCTGCGGTTGCTCGGGGGCGGCCGACGGCGAGACCACCTTCGAGTACGAGACCAACGGCAGCTACAGCGACGACACGGGTTACGACACGGAGTGGGAGTCGCGGACCGTCATCCAACTGCCCAGCGGGACGTATATGACCCAGTATCTCGACGAGACGGGGCAGGCCATCTCCCGCGTGTACACGGACAGCGATCCTGATGGCAGCCCCACCAAGACCTGGTGCACCTCGGTCACGCGTGATTCCAGCGGCCTGATCACCCAGATCCCCACGCCGCCAGAGGTCGACAGCTACACTCACAGCACAGGGGTGTTCACCACGAAAGGATCGACGGGTCTGGTGAAGCACCAGACACATGTCAGCAGCGGCGACCTGACTGGCCTGCTGGAGGTGAAGAAGAGCAGCAAGGGCACGAGCGGCGACCAGTACCTGGATCTGACGGTGACCCACCG